>SKEJ01000690.1_pt1 | contig 20542 bp, 14 predicted proteins | sample 4826721 | NCBI WGS metagenome assembly SKEJ01 (sample SAMN11008812, study PRJNA524170) | human gut metagenome | biome: Human fecal sample; material: Feces; isolation source: fecal sample from pouch patient p31 | host: Homo sapiens | place: Israel: Tel-Aviv | collected 2015-06-02 | reverse complement strand
CTGAAAATTTATATAAGATGAAAATGTTTTAAAGCATTTGCAATTCCGTCCTCTTCTATAGGAGTGGTCTGATAGGTACAGTAAGGCAGGATCAGGGGATTTGAGTTCCCCATTGCAATGCTGGTTTTGGCGTATTTAAGCATAGGAAGATCATTGGTGCTGTCGCCGAAGGCATAGGTATTCTCAATGGAAGCCCCAAGGTAATCGGCAAGAAACTGAATACCTGTAGCTTTGCTGTGACTTTTCTGAGCCAGCTCCCAGGCAGCATCTTCGTGAACGAAACAGGTGAAATGCTGATCTGCAAATTTGCGGAATTCCTGCCTGTCAGATTCAGCAGTAGGAAATACCAGGAATTTATCAAATGTGAAGTTCTCATATTTCTGGGTAGTGTACAGAGAAATGTCCTCTGTAACAGTTACCTTTTTCAGCTTTTGTATAGCATCCGGCAAATCACAGGAAGAACTGTCATACAAAATTTTATCCGGTCGTTCAAAGCAGGCGGGAAGCCTGCTTTTCCGAAGCCTTTCCACAATTTCCCTGCATAACGGGTTTGGAATAGAGCTGGAAAGCAGAAGCTTATCGTGGAGATAGATCTGGCTTCCGCAGCCACATACATATCCGTCAAAATTCATTTCTCGGATCATATCCGGAAGCATGGTGTAGGTACGCCCGGAATTAATGAAAAGCAGATGACCATTTTTACGTGCAGCCTTTAATGCCTGCTGTGTACTGTCTGGGATTGTCCAGGGATAAGCGGTGAGCAGCGTGCCGTCGATGTCAAAAAATAAAAGCTTTTGATCTTTATTCATCCAGAGAATCCTCCTCATCTGAGACAGATTTCTCTCCGGTGTGTATACGGATGCCATTGAGCTCTACGTCACCTTCCATAGGGATGACCAGACATTTTACACCGTCAATAAGCTTTGTTTCCACAAGGGCGGCACGTTCAGGATCCACATGTACTACCACATCAGGTGTTTTGATCTCAAAACGTCGGGTGTTGGTGATGTTTGAGGCTACCAGAGAGGATTTTTCTCCGGCATTGATTTCATATTGTTCATCAAAGGACTGGAGTTTCTCATCCTCTACACCGCAATCTTCAAAAAGTCGTTTGACTTCAGATTTGGTAAGGACTACAGGTTCAGGCTCATCCTTCTGGGATTCGATCAGTTCATTCAGCTTTTCGTGAATATTCATAACTGTATCATAGTTGCAGTCATCTCCCAGGGTTTCTTCTACCAGAGCATTAAAGGAGTCCTTTTGTCCGCCGGCAGAAAGAGGGGCGGTGCATCCCAGCAGCTCGTCAATAAAGATATCTCGAAGCTCATTGGTGTTCTTACTATAATAAAGAACACCGTGGATATCTGTGCTGCGGTCATTAAACTGTGGGAAAAGGAAAGCTACTTCGGGCATTTCTACGATCCAGTCACGGATACGGTCCTGAATGCTGTTAGTCTCTGCGTTATAACAGAGCCCTGCTTTGGAAAGCTTTACAGGGCAGATACAGCACATAATGTGATCATAAATCTCATCAGATGCATCGAACATCTCTGCACCATCAGAGGATTTACCGGGAATATCGTAGACTCCGTGGATCAATATAATATAGTAGTTTTCCGGATAATCATAGTTTTCAATAATCCGGTCATAGAAGCTTTCAACAAGCTCATCGTCAGTCAGCTTGCTGCTTCGCAGTTTCATAAGAAAATGCTGGGTGCCTCCCTCAGCCTCCTGGTCCAGAGGGAATTCCATGTTCATAAGATTTTTACCTACTGTACCGGATAGAGATTTGCGGAAAATCTCAAAATATTTAAACATTTCCTCCTCGGAGAGAGAAAGAAAGGCTTCTTTTAATTCGGTCTTCTTGTTTTTTTCCCCATCTACGTAACAGCCGCAGATACGGGTGATAGAACAGTTTTCCGGAGTAAACTGTTTCTTAATCTCGGAAATTTCTTTTTTATTCATTTATATATGTCCTCCAGTATTCCAGAAAATATGTTTTCAAAACTGATATTCCATCTCTGATATGAACTTGAGCCTGTTACCTTGCGCTCCATTCATAAAGATTCTCTGAAAGTATTATCAGCTCTATGATTTCAGCTTTTTTATTTTAGCTTAACACTCCAGAAAATTTCAAGACTTACTTACAGAAACAATAAATCATGATTAATGGTCGTATAAAATAACTCCTTAAACTTCTCCATATCCCGTGTCTGTCCCAGCGCCCACATCATTTTCGTCACAGACGCCTCCAGCGTCATATCATACGACTCCAGCACCGGGAACCGTTCCTTGATGACCTTTCCAACCTGGTAAACTTCCATGTCGCTTCCCTCATGGGTAACCTGAGTCGCCATGCACACAGGCTTGCCAGCTTCAATCCAATGCGCGATCGCATCTATAAAATTATCATTTTCGTAATGAGGCAGACCGCCTACACCGAAGGATTCAATGATCAGTCCGGAATAAGATGGAAAAAGAGCATCCAATACTTTCCCGTCAATCCCTGGAATCAGTTTGAGCAGAAAAATCTTCTGATTCATCTCATGATAAAACACCAGTGGCTTGGTGGACTGGTCTTTGTCATCAATATAAAAAATGATCTTCTGATCGTGAATGGATGCAATATCCGGATAATTAATGCTGGAAAAGGCATTGTAACTTTTGGAAAATTCCTTCTTTGCTCTGGTTCCTGCGATCACTTTTCCCCCAAACACAATGGAAATTCCATGAGCGCGGTCGTGAGAGGCAAAGCGGAGACTGTCCAGAAGATTGGAACGTGCATCTGTAATTGCCAGATCAATAGGTTTCTGTGCACCGGTAATCACGATAGGTCTGCGGTTATTCTGGATCAGATAAGACAAAGCAGCAGCCGTATATGCCATAGTGTCCGTTCCATGGCAAAGCACAAAGCCATCATAAAATTCATATTTGGATTCGATCAGTCTGGCCAGCTTCAGCCAATGGTCTGCGCACACATTGGTACTGTCCAGGGCAAAAGGCTGAACGGTATCAATGGTGCAGAATTCCCGGGCTTCAGGAATATATTCCAACAGCTCATCTGCAGAAATCTGCGGTGCCAGCCCCTCTGCTGTATATTTGGAAGCAATGGTCCCCCCGGTTGCAATAAGAAGTATCTTTTTCATGTTGTCCCCCTGTGTAATTGTTATCCACATGTTCAATCTGCTGTACCTGCATTTTCTCAAACCTTACTTTGTAGCGAAAAGCTTTTTTCATAAGTATTTTACTTTGTATAGACAAAGGGCCCGCCCGAATCACCCCAGGCAGGCTCTTTTATCATTTTCTCCACTTTATATAATCTCAATTCTTTCAGAAAACATTTTGCAATACATACGATATAACAAGTTTCGGTCTTTATCTCACTTTTAGTTCTCCTCAGTTGTCTCTTCTGCAGTATCCTCTGCGTTCTCCTCAGAATCAGCGCTCTCGCTGCTGTCCTCGGCCTTGCTGTCTGCACTGTTCGCTTCTGCAGTCTCGTCTGTAGTATCAGCTTCCTCTGCGCTGTCGCTCTTTGCAGCATCTGTCTCAGCAGTATCAGCATCATCGCTCTCATCTGCTGCCTCGACATCCTCAGAAGTAGTATCCTCAGTAGCATCTGTTGTATCTGCTGCTGCATCTTCACTTGTATCCGCTGTAGTCTCTTTAATTGTGAAACTGTGCTCATCTGTAATTGTCAAAGTAGAAAGCACCTTATCATTTACAGTAATATCAGCATCATCCAGCCATTTCTGAGTTGTCTCGGAATAGTATTCGCTGCGCTTGGTGTTCTCAAGGGACTCTTTCTTGGAAGCGGTTGCATCCTCGTCATTTACTTTGTCCATCCGAAGCACGTATACGCTGCTATCAGTCTCAACCAGCTCGCCGTAAACTTCGCCGTCCTTCAGAGTTCTCAGCGCTTCTACAACAGCGTCATCATAAGAATTGGAAATATCCTCATCATCACTGTCATTTGTGAAAATAGTTCCGGTCAGTCCGCTGTAAGTATCATCAACAGCCTTGGCTGTCTCGCCCATGTCTGCTGTCGGATCCTCTTTCATCTTATCCAGGATCTCCTGTGCCTGCTCCTTGCGGGTAGCAATATCATCATCGGTAAGGTCATCTCCACTGATGGAAATACTTACATAGCTGAAAGAAGACTGCTGTGCCTCCTCATCCGTTATGTTAACCTCAGCCTCGTTGCGGATCGGATCGTAAATTCTCTGACGATAAGTCTCAAGCTCCAGAAGAGTCTTAACCTGATCTTCGGAAACAGCAAGCTCCTTCAGAGTGTCCTCGTCATTGTCCTGCATAAACTGTGCTGCTGCATCTGCAATAGCAGTCTCATCATCAGAAGTAACCTCAACACCGTAATCAGCTGCCTTCTCCTTCATGATGTACATCAGCTCAACCTGCTCCAAGAACTGTCCTACAGCCTGCTCACCGTATGTAGTACCAGCATCCTCATCTACTACCTGGCTCCAGATATTTCCTGCACTTCCCATAAAGCTCTTATACATAGCAACCGTCTGTGCCTGTGACTCACGTGCATACAGACTTACAACACCCATAGGAATGTCTGTGCCATCTACAGTTGCAACAGTCTTCTCTCCATCTATAGACTTACTTCCACATCCGGAAAGCATTCCAATTGCCATTACGCCACTTAATGCCACTACGGTTGTGTTCTTCACGATTTTCTTCATATTGATCACCAATTACCCTTTCACTGATGTGCCGCTTAGTCACCACGCACAGCCAGCATGATTTCCCAATGCGGACACGCTAATAAGAGTATAAAACTTTTTTCCCATGAGGGCAAGTAGAAAGGGGAAAATCTGATAGAATTCACACAATTTTCGCGAATTTCCATCGGATCTTCCCCACCCAAAACCTACTTTAAATCAAAATATCCGAAAGCATTCAACAGCCCAGCCGTCTACTACTTTTTGCTCTTTCCTTCCTCTTCCACCAATTCCATCAGTTCCTTTGCAAACACCGTCAGCGCCTGCACAATATCCCCCACCGGTGCAAACAGGAACTTCGGCTCTTTATCCGGTTTAAACTGCAGCTGTCTGCGGTACTTGGCAACCAGCGGCGGAATTCCTTCCGGGTTCAGATGTGCATTTTCGTAAAGGGTGATCCTGATCTCACGCTGCATCTGCTTGATTTCCGTAATGTAGCCCTGATGTGCCAGTGCTTTCAGTCTTGCAATAGCCAGCAGATTCAGCACTGCTTTCGGCGGCTCCCCAAACCGGTCGATCAGTTCTTCCAGCATATCATCATACTCCTGCTGGGACTCAATTCCTGCAATGCGCTTATAAATATCCAGCTTCTGGAATTCATTGCTGATGTAGGTGTCCGGAATAAAAGCATCCATATTCAGATCAATGGTAGTCTCGAAGTCTTCCATAGTATGAATACCCTTTGCCTCTTTGACCGCCTCGCTAAGCATTTTACAGTAAAGATCATAGCCCACTGCGTTCATATGCCCATGCTGCTGTGCTCCCAGCAGATTTCCCGCGCCACGAAGCTCCAGGTCACGCATGGCGATCTTGAATCCACTTCCCAAATCTGTAAACTCACGGATAGCAGAAAGTCGTTTTTCCGCCACCTCCCGAAGCATGGTGTTCCTTCGGTACATCAGGAACGCATACGCCGTCCTGTTGGAACGTCCGATCCTGCCTCGCAGCTGATAAAGCTGGGAAAGTCCGTACTTGTCAGAATCATGGATGATCATGGTATTTACATTGGAAATATCCAGTCCTGTCTCGATAATAGTAGTGGAAACCAGCACATCAATGTCCCCATTGATAAAATCGTACATAACCCGTTCCAGTTCTCTCTCGCTCATCTGTCCATGGGCAAAATCCACCCTTGCGTCCGGCACCAGTTTGGAAATCCGCAGGGCAACCTCATCAATATCTGTAACCCGGTTATAAACATAATAAACCTGGCCGCCTCTTCGCAGCTCTCTTCCGATAGCTTCCCTGACAGTCTCCTCATCATACTCCATTACATAAGTCTGGATCGGCATACGATCCATAGGCGGCTCCTCCAGCACACTCATGTCACGGATTCCGATCATACTCATATGAAGGGTTCGTGGAATGGGAGTCGCAGTCAGAGTCAGAACATCAATATCCTTTTTCAGCTGCTTGATTTTCTCCTTATGGGTAACACCGAAACGCTGTTCCTCGTCAACGATCAGAAGCCCCAGATTCTTATACTCCACATCCTTAGAAAGAACTCTGTGAGTACCGATCACAACGTCTACCTGTCCTTTTTTCAGATCCTGCAAAGTCTTTTTCTGCTGGGCAGGTGTACGGAATCGGCAAAGCAGATCCACGCGCACCGGAAACTCCTTCATTCTCTGGACAAAGGTGTTGTACACCTGCTGCGCCAGAATGGTAGTTGGTGCAAGGTAAACAACCTGCCGGCTCTCCTGCACCTCTTTAAACGCTGCGCGAAGAGCAACCTCCGTCTTACCATATCCAACATCTCCGCACACCAGACGATCCATGATCTTGGTGCTCTCCATATCCCGCTTGGTATCCTCAATGGCGTTCAGCTGATCCTCTGTCTCCTCATATGGGAACATTTCCTCAAATTCCTTTTGCCACACTGTATCCGGGCCACACACATACCCCTCTTTTTCCTGACGCACAGCGTAAAGCTCCACCAGCTCTTTGGCGATATTTTTGACAGCGCCCTTTACCTTGGACTTCGTGCGATTCCACTCCTGGGTTCCCAGCTTGTTCAGCTTCGGTGCCCTGGCTGTATCTGCGCCGGAATATTTCTGCAGCGCATCCAGCTGCGTCGCCAGAATATACAGATTGCTTCCGTCACGGTATTCAATCTTGATATAGTCTTTTAAGACCTTATCTACTTCAACTTTCTCAATTCCACGGTAAATTCCCAGTCCATGCTTTTCATGGACCACATAGTCCCCGATAGACAGCTCTGCAAAATCCTGAATCCGCTTGCCGTTGTAGACTTTTTTCTTTTTCTTTTTTTTCTGCTCCTGGCCGAAAATATCGGACTCTGTGATCACCGCAAATTTGATCAACGGATACTCAAAGCCTTTCCGGGCGTGTCCATAGAGAACCATAATTTCCCCTGGATTGATCACGCGGTCATAATCTGAACCGTAAAAAGCATTCAGCTCATGCTCCTGCAGATCCTTCGCCAGACGCTCCGCCCTTGTCCTGGAACCGGAAAGTAAGGCAATCTGGTAGCCCTTTTTCTTATACTTTTTCAGATCCTCAACCAGAAGCTCAAAGCTGCTGTTATAAGAAGTTACGCTCTGCACCGTCAGATTATATTTCTCCGGGGCAAAATTCCACTCCGCGCCTCTTGGCTCCAGTGCTGACAATGACACTGCACGAAGTTTATTCAGTTCTTTCTGAACCTTGGAAAATTCACAAAGCCACTGAACCGGAAGGTGCTTTTCCCCTTTTTCTTCGCGATGTGTGCGGCTGGCGGCATACTCTTCCTCCACGCCCAGTCCGTTTTCCAGAATACGGTTGGGTTCATCCAGAAACAGAAGCATTTTTTCCTTGGGAAAATAATCCACAAAAGATACCATCTTTTTGCCATCATTCCACTCCACAGCTGGATAAATGGCAATCTCATCCAGATTTTCAAGAGAGCGCTGACTCTCCGCGTCAAAGCTTCGGATAGAATCCACTTCATCTCCCCATAGCTCAATTCTCCATGGATTCTCTTCTGTAAGGGAATAAATATCTACTATACCACCGCGCACAGAAAACTGTCCCGGCATTTCCACCTGTCCTACGCGTTCATATCCAAGCTGCACAAGGGTATTTTTCAGTACATCCATGTTGATCACGCTGTCAGAATAGAAATGAAGCACCTTTTTCCCGATTTCTTCCAGGGGCATCAGATAGTCCATACAGCCGTCAATGCTGGTAACCACAGTCAGTTCCTTCTGCTCCAGAAGTGCCTTTACCACACACATTCTCTGGCGGATCAACAGATTTCCCTGAATATCTGCCTGGAAAAAGAGAAGATCCTTCGCCGGGTAAAACATGGTATTTTTGTCATAAAAGCGCAAGTCCTCGAAGATTTCCTTAGCCTGGCGCTCATCTCCTGCGATCACAAGGCGCATAGGTGTTTTGCCGGAAAGCCCATGGATCAGATGTGCCTTCTGGGATTCCAGGCAGCCTGTGATCTGCACAATGCCCTGATTTTTCTCAAGGCTTTTCTCTATTTCTTCAAATTCTGCCATCCCCTTCAGGGGCTGGGTAAATGAAAGCATGGCTTTCCTCCTTTTCTCAAAAGCCTCACCTCAGAGCCCACCCAAAACATGAAACCATTCCTGCAAGTTATCTGCACGTCATAATTTTCACAAAGCTTTTGGGGGACGCTCCAGGGGCAAAAGAAGCCCAGCTTGTTGCTGGACTTCCTTTGTTACTCAGTAACCCTCTTTCGGTTGTATTCATTCATCGCCGCATCCGGACCATCTGTTATGATTTTTTCTACAGCGTCTGCTGCAAACTCAATTGCTTCATCCACGAGCTTGCGGTCCCCGGATGAAAAACGGCCAAGCACATGGTCTGCCAGATCCCATCCTTTTGGTTTGGCTCCTACACCAATTTTTACACGCATGAATTTCTGTGTGCCAAGTCTGCCAATAATGTCCTTCAGACCATTATGGCCGCCTGCACTGCCCTGCTTCCGGATACGAAGCTGTCCCGGCTCCAGATCAATATCGTCCTGAATAATGATCAGCTCACTCTCCGGATCGATTTTGAAATAAGCAGCCATCTCCTGTACCGGACCACCGCTTAAATTCATAAAGGACAAAGGTTTCATAAAGATTACCTTCTCTCCTCCGATGAATCCGGAACCGTACATAGCATTAAATTTTACGCCGCCCTGCGGAATCTTATGACGTTCCACAAGCACATCGATCGTATCAAAACCCATATTGTGGCGGGTCGCCTCATACTGCTTCCCGGGGTTTCCCAGTCCAACAACTAAATACATAATCTTATTTTCCTTATTCTACTACGAAAGTCCTCCACAGCAATTCCAAAGCTCTGGTCAGCCACAGCCCCGTAATCACTGCCGCAACCTGCTTAGCCAATAGCATAAAACAGATGACTTTCATTTATTATCGAATGATATGAGTGTCAAAAGGTCTTTTGACACTCATTTGATACCCGGATTGCTACGCAGCTACGCTGCTCCCGCAATCCTCCAAATATTCGAAATCCGCTGATTTACTGCGTAAATCGCTACTTTCTCATATTTGGCGTGTCCCAAGTTCAAAAGCCTTATCGTGCAAGCACGAACAGCTTTTTGACCTTTTGACACTGGTATCATCAAATTAGTTGAAATAAACCATCTCATCAGCCAGAGGTTCGCACGGGGTCACATTCTCTGCATAAAGAACAATTCCCTCGCCCTGGTACTCAGAACGGTTTTCAAAGGCAACCTTGGCAGTCACCTCAACCCACTCGCCGGGCTTCAGCTTCGGTGCATATGCACTCTTACAGATATATCCCAGGAATGAAGTATCATCTGCACAGCAGGTCATGGCAGTACGTCCCGGAATGAAGAACTTGCTGCCCATACCTCTCGGACGTCTTGCACGAGCCTTAAAGCGAAGAGTTTTTCCCACATAGCGATCCGGATGATCCATAGCATCTACAAACCAGATTCCGTAATCTTCAGGCGGAATATCTACAATCTCTGCATCCAGGTCAAATGGCATCTGATCTGCGAAAATATCCGTCATCTCGCCTTCTTCGTCCTCAAAAATAACCTCTGCACTTGGGTTTACAACCTTAATGCTTCTGCGGAAGTTTGCAAGAGGATATTCTTTCTTGCTGCGGTTAAACACAACCATATCCGCATTACGAACCATATCCATAAAAATGGATTTCATATTCTGCATATATACCTGGAATGTGCTTGCATCTACACAGGTAATGTGCTGTTCAATTCCCCAGCCTGCCGGGAGCTTCATCTCCTCAAATTTGCTTACCAGCCACATTCCATTATATTCCATAACCACACGCTCCGGCTGATGGATAATATCCAGTGCCTGAAGGCGCTCCGGTGTAAAATCTTCTTCTTTCTCAATAACCTCAACTACAACATTATCTTTTGCAAGAGCCTCTTCATCGTACTCTTCCTCTCCCTCTTCGCAGAGAATGAGAAGTGTCTTTCCCTCTGTACGGAAGTAATCCTGCTGGAGGGTAAAGCTAAGGAAAGAGGTCTTGCCGCTTTCCAGGAAGCCGGTTATGAGATAAATCGGTACTGTAATTTCATCCATTTACAGAAACCTCCCTGTATTTTTCTTAATTAAAAGCAGTACGTTCGCATATATCGCTTATAAACAGCAACAAATAAGCTTACCAAAAGTCTTTTATCCCGTTTATATGTCAATCATTAAGCTACGCCGAACAGCTTGACCAGTTTCTCTTCATTTAACTTGGAACCAATTACGCAAAGACGTCCGGTGTACTCCGGTGAACCTTCACGGATCTCAGTTTCTTCCGGAACCATATCGAAGTAGATCCATGTTCCGTCCTCTGCCGGAAGCATTCCCTTAGCACGAAGGATCACGCCATACTCTTCAGAAGCGGAAAGGCTCTCCAGCATTTTCTCAAGCCCTTCTCTTGTAAACTTCTTAATAGTCTCACGTCCCCAGCTGGTAAATACTTCGTCTGCGTGATGATGGTGATGATCATGATGATGTCCGCAGCCACATTCGTCATCATGGTCGTGATGATGATGCTCATGATCGTAGTCATGTCCGCAGCCACACTCGTCATGGTCGTGATGATGATGCTCATGATCGTGGTCATGTCCGCAGCTGCACTCCTCATCATGGTCGTGATGATGATGCTCATGATCGTGGTCATGTCCGCAGTTGCACTCCTCATCATGGTCGTGATGATGATGCTCTTGATCGTGGTCATGTCCACAGTCACACTCGTCGTCATGATCGTGATGGTGATGATGCTCATGCTCCTCTTTCAGCAGCTCATCCGCCAGAGATACCGGATGCTCCATAACCTCCAGGATTTTCTTTCCATCCAGCTTCTCAATCGGAGTGGTAATAATAGCTGCCTTCTCATTGATAGAACGAAGAAGCTCCATAGACTCCATTGCTTTCTTCTCGTCTACAATATCGGTACGGCTCATGATAATCGCGCCTGCATACTGAACCTGATTGTCAAAGAACTCGCCGAAGTTTCTCATATACATTTTGCATTTCTTGGCATCAACAACTGTAGTGTAGCTGTTCAGCTGAATATCAACATCCTCTTCCACACCCTGTACAGCCTTGATAACGTCGGAAAGCTTACCAACGCCTGATGGCTCGATCAGGATACGGTCCGGATGATACTTCTCTACAACTTCCTTCAGGGAAGCACCAAAATCTCCAACCAGGGAACAGCAGATACATCCGGAGTTCATCTCACGGATCTCGATTCCGGCATCTTTCAGGAATCCCCCGTCAATACCAATCTCACCGAACTCATTCTCGATCAAAACTACCTGCTCACCTTCAAATGCTTCTTTCAGCAGTTTCTTAATAAGAGTTGTCTTACCAGCTCCAAGGAAACCGGAGATAATGTCAATCTTTACCATTTTGTATTCCCCTTTCTATTATGTCAGAAAAAGGGGACATGACCAAGTCACATCCCCTAATATATTTATCCCAATTTCACAGTTTTATGCAAATCAGCCGTTGATCATGAAGTGCATAAGCTTATCAATGTCTTCTTTCTCATATGCAACGATCTCAAGCTCCGGAATCTCACCGTTAGAGAAGATGTTTGCAAGAGATACATACTGTGATAATTTAGATTTCAGGTTCAGTCTGTCACCTTCGCCAGTTACAAGCTCTACTTTACCAGCGCAGCTGTCTACTACATCAAAAAATTTCTGAATGTCTTTAATATTAGATACCTTCATGTCAATATTCTCCTTTCAACATGTACAACTTTTTCCATTTCTTTTTGTTCGGGCTCATTATATCTCAACTTTTTCCAAATAGCAACAGGTTTTTCACCTTCTGGGAAAAAATCCCCAACAGTCACAAACAAAACCCGAATTTGCCCCATTCTTTGGGTATTTTTAATACTAAATTATCACAGCAATCTGAAAATTGTCTGTGAGAATTGTTCCTTGCGGAATTTGGAAGCTTCTAATACTGGAACACAGCAACCCCGTAAGCTGGCAGCGGATAAGCAAAGGAGAACGGACGATTGTCACAATCCTGCTTTTCTGCCTTAAATACCTTCTTCGCAGTCTGTCCGTTTTCATCCAGAACCAGTGTGTATTGTTTCTTCTTCGGCACACCAACACGGTAATCCGGACGTTCTACAGGAGTGAAATTGCATACTACCAGAAGGTTATTTCTTTTTGTAGGGGATTTCCTTACGAAGCTGTAAATACTTCTGTCCCCGTCATCTGCATTGATCCACTCAAAGCCAGACGGATCCGTATCCGTTCCATAGAGCGCAGGATATTTGCGATACATCTTCAGCAATGTCTGCACAAAATCCTTCAAATCCCGATGCTTCTCTTCCCCAAGAAGGAACCAGTCAAGTTCTCTCTCCTCGCTCCACTCTCGAAGTTGACCGAATTCCTGCCCCATAAATAAAAGCTTCTTGCCCGGATGGCAGAACATAAATGTATAAGCAGCCTTCAGATTCTTAAACTTATCATCTAGCTCACCTGGCATTTTCTCCAGCATAGACTTCTTCAGATGAACCACCTCATCATGGGAGATTACTAACACATATTTCTCACTGTAAGCATATGTCATGGAGAAAGTCATCTTATTATGGTTAAACTTACGGAAATAGGGGTCCAGCTTCATATATTCCAGGAAGTCATTCATCCAGCCCATGTTCCATTTCAGGGAAAATCCAAGGCCGTCATCCTCTGCCTTACCTGTAACCTTCGGCCATGCGGTAGACTCCTCTGCAATCATCACAGTACCATGGTTTCTTCCAAGAACCACTGTATTCAGATGCTTAAAAAACTCAATTGCTTCCAGATTCTGATTTCCGCCATATTTATTGGCTACCCACTGACCATCATTCTTTCCATAATCCAGATACAGCATGGATGCAACGGCATCCACACGAAGACCGTCCACATGACACTCCTCGATCCAGAACAGAGCATTTGCGATCAGGAAGTTCTTTACCTCCGGTCTGCCATAATTGTAGATCTTGGTTCCCCAGTCCGGATGCTCTCCCTGTCTGGGATCTGCATGCTCATAAACTGCAGTTCCGTCAAAATTCGCCAGTCCATGGGCATCCTTGGGAAAATGTGCCGGCACCCAGTCCAGAATAACCCCGATTTTCTGTCTGTGAAGATAATCTACCAGATATTTGAAATCCTGGGGTGTTCCATAGCGGGAAGTAGGCGCATAATAACCGGTGACCTGATATCCCCAGGAACCGTCAAAGGGATGCTCTGCAATCCCCATCAGCTCCACATGTGTATAGCCCATATCCTTCACATACTGGGCAAGCTTCACCGCCAGTTCCCTGTAATTGAAAAAGCCTTTCTCATTCTCCTCTGTAGCCGGATGCTTCATCCAGGAGCCAGGATGTACCTCATAGATCGCCATGGCATCCTTAGTCTCGTCAAATTTCTGACGATTCTTCATCCAGGTGGTATCTTTCCATTTGTAATCCCCGATATCCGTGATTCTGGATGCCGTTCCCGGTCTTAATTCTGCCTCATTTGCATAAGGGTCAGCTTTATAAATATGCTCCCCGTTCATTCCTACAATAAAAAACTTATACAGCTGTCCAATCTTCGCTCCAGGGACAAATGTCTCAAATACACCGATCGGACCTGCCTTTTTCATTGGAGCAGCCTGTTCATTCCAGTCATTAAACTCTCCAATTACAGAAACAGCTTGCGCATTAGGTGCCCATACTGCAAAATAAACACCTTCTTTTTTCCCTTGTTTCACAGGATGTGCGCCAAGCTTTCTGTAAACATCATAATGGGTTCCCTGACCAAAGAGATACTGGTCAAGCTCTGTAAACTGTAATTTCTCTCCCATCAGAAAGTTACCTCCCTAAACTTTCAAATTCTTATGCACATTATAGCATACTCTTTTCCTCCATGCCACCAAAAACTTGTCTATTATTCATAAAAAATCTACATCAAAATTCATTTTTACTGTAAAAAAATACGCCTGTACTTTGACATTTTTCTCATAAGTACAAGCGTATACTATCATTCACACTATACAGCATCTGCGATTTCCGAAGTCCCGAAGCTTAACACATATGCCAGACAGGCTCTAGAGCCTCTTATTTTCTCCGTTATTCGCCTGAGTCGCTGCTAAAATCCCCTTCGCTATTCTCACTGCCGTCTGTGTATCCGTCACTTTCACTGCCGTCGCTTCCATCACCGGAACCATCACTGAAGTCGCTCTCATCTCCATTACTGCTGTCATCTGAACTGCCATCAGAAGTTCCATCTGTGGAAGAGTCCTCAGAAGAGCCATTTCCATTATATCCAGGCACATAACCTGCATCAAGGGCGCTCTGCCAGAACTCTGCATATTTTGCTGGCTGAAGGGTAACATTCTTCGCCGCTGCCATCTCACTTACCGTTACCAGTTTATATCCCTGTGCAATAAGATCTGGAATCAGTCTGAGTGCCGCATCAACTGAAGGACCATGAATATCATGCATCAGAATAACGGCTCCGTCTCCCAGATTGCTGTCATTCATAATGCCATTGTAATCCAGATCTGCATCCAGATATTTCCAGTCCAGACTGTCAATAGACCACAAAATAAAAGGTTTCCCAACTGCCGAAATAATTTCATCATTGCAGTCTCCATAAGGCGGACGAATTACCGTGGACTCCTGTCCACAGGCATCAATCAATGCCTGATCGGTATCGCCGAATTCCTTTATAACATCATCAATACTCAGATTCAGCATATCCTGATGATCCCAGGAATGGTTTCCGATCTCACAGCCAAGTTCCACCATTCTCTTCACTTCGTCCGGATACTGTCCAACCAGCTGTCCCAACATAAAGAAGGTAGCATGTGCATTGTTCTCCTCCAGACAGTCCAGAAGCTTGTCTGTATACTGTCCCGGACCATCATCAAAGGTAAGTGCGATCAAAGGGCGTTTCTTCTCAGCATTGTAAGAACCATCCTCATTAAAATAATAATCGTTTACCCCCTTGGTCACCCAGCCGGTCTGCATGTATCCATTGGAATCAAATGCATATTTCACTCCGTCAATCTCTGCAAAACCATTGGTATAATATGTACCATCTGCATTCTGATACCAGCGTCCGCTGGAATCCTCATGCCAGCCTGGAGTCAGTGAAGAAACCTTGGTCACATCGCTCTGTCCTTTCAGAGGCTGTCTCAGAGCATCTGTAGAATTGGAATCCGCATTCGAAGCAGCTCCGTCACCTGCATCCGCCTGCACGCTCTGTGATTTTCCAGTACTCTTTCCTCCCACACGACTTACGATTGGAAAAATCACTCCTCTTATTACAAAAATCACAGCCAGCACCATTGCCACAACATAGGTAACCAGCTTAATGATCTTCCTTCGTCTTATCTGGCGCTGTTTCCTGCGCATTCTTTCGCGCAAAACCCTTCTATCCATTCATATTCCCTCTTTATCTCTCGTTACATAGTGGAAAAAATTTTCCGCAAAAAAGTTCTGTCATAGCACTTCTCTCAGCTCCAGATCATCTGTTACAAGAAGAATATCCGCTTTCTTTCCAACAGAAAGGGAACCAACTTCATCATAAATACCAATACTCTTTGCCGGATTTCGTGTTGCTGCAAAAATCGCTTCTTCAAGGGGAACACCAAAAGAAACAGCCTTGCGCATACAATCATACAGGTTCGTAGCAGAACCGGCAATCGTACCGTCCTTCAAAGTTGCCTTACAATCCTTCATCGTTACTTCCTGTCCACCCAGCTGGTAGGTTCCGTTCTCCATTCCAGTAGCCATCATAGAGTCACTGATCAGTACAATCCTCTCTGGTCCAAACATCTTAAATGTAGCGCGGATCACAGCGGGATGAATGTGAATGCCATCACAGATCATCTCTGCCATACACTGCCCATCATCACAGGCAGCTCCGATCAGTCCTGGTTCTCTGTGCGCCAGTGGCTGCATGGCATTATAAAGATGTGTCACATGGTGTGCACCTCTTCTCATGGCCTCCGCTGCTGTATCGTAATCAGCTGCTGTATGACCAAGGGAAATGCACACCTCATTATGTACCTCATCAATGAATTCCATAGCACCATCCACATTCGGTGCCAGAGTTACCAGCTTCACCATATTTCCGGAATATTCATTCAGTTCACGGAAAAATCCGGCATCTGGTTTGCGGATATAGCCCTCCACATGGGCGCCTTTTTTCTTCGCATCCAGAAATGGGCCTTCCATATTGATTCCCCGGACAGCAGCTCCGTCTTTCATTTCTCCCACAGTCTTAATAGTAGCAAAAATTTCCTTCAGTTCTTCTGCCGGCAATGTCATGGAAGTAGGACAATAGGAAGTAATTCCGTGACTCTTTTCGTATTTCAGAATAATCTTAAGTCCTTCCGGATCAGCATCAGAAAAATCATGTCCAAATGCACCGTGACTGTGAATATCCACCAGCCCCGGAAGCACCCTGAGCCCAGCCGCGTCTACAATCGTCTTGTCCGTAACCTCATCCTCTGAAGCCACGATTCTATGATTCTCCACATACAGATCCTGTAATCTGAAGCTTCCATCCTCCTGAAAAACTTCTCCATTTTTAATAATCATAACTCCATTCCCTCCTGAGATTCATTGGCTGCTGTTTCTGTTATAAGCGGCAACCGTCAATTCTCCGTACTGTCATCCTGTGTATCTGTTGAAGCATCCGCTGCTGTGCCTGTATCTGCGGTTGCACCAGCTTCCTGCTCTTCTGCTGTATCCCCGCCATCAGTGCTCTGTCCGTCAGTCGTACTGCCATCTGCATGATCTGCTGCTTCTGTTCCCTCAGCAGCCTGTGCATCCTCACCTTCAGCAGATGTATCCGCTGCTGTCTGATCATAATTAGCATTTGCAATAATGAAATCCTGAACTCTCATAAGTCCGATACTCTCATCCACTGCAACCTGACCGTAAGTATCGATAAGAACTGCAAGATCGCCAGAAGCATACTGCTCTACCAGCTGATTCTGGATTGCAAGACTTTCCTCATCCTCCAAAGTCATTCCCTCTGCGTCCATGATTCCCTGAATAAGCAGATTCTGTTTTACCTTGGCCTGGGCATACTGCTGGCACTGGGCTTCGAAATCATCCATGGAAACGCCCTGAGACTCTACGAAGTCTTCAAGCTCCATATTTCCCTGCTTCGCGTATGCTTCTGCCTGTTTCTTAAATGTCTTCACTGCCTCTTCTACGTCTTTCTCCGGATATTCCACAACCTCAGAATTGGTGTAAACAGTATTCCATGCAGTGCTGCGCAGACTGCTGTCGGCCTGATCCTGTGCTTCCTGCTCCAGCTGTGCGCGAACAGAAGCCTTATATTCATCAATTGTCTTGTAATCGGTATTCGCTGCAACCCAATCATCGGTCAGTTCCGGTGGTCTCTTAAAGCTCTGCACGGTAATCTGGAATACTGCATCCTGTCCAGCCAGTTCACTGTTGCGGTAGCTCTCCGGGAAGGTTACCGATACGTCTTTAGTCTCACCCTTCTTCATTCCCACGATTCCTTCTTCAAATCCGGGAATCATTGTGCCGCTTCCGATCACAAGGTCATAATTATTACCAGTTCCACCTTCAAAAGCTTCCCCGTCTTTTGTACCTACGAAATTAATAGTAGCGGTATCACCATTCTGGATGACAGCGTTCTCATCTGTCACTTCCACTGAATTGTCTTTCAAATTCTCTGCGATACGATTCTCAATATCCTCATCTGTCACTTCTGGTACAGAATTATCAAGAGTTATCCCCTTATAGTCTGCAATTGTAACGTATTTCTCCACATTATCCACTGAAACCAGGCGTGTCGCACCGGTAGAATCTGTATAAGGTTCCTGTACCTCTTCTTCCTCTGCCGAATCCTCTGCCTGCTGCTCTGTGGCAGTGCTCTCACTCTCTGTACTGGTAGTTTCTTTATCACTTCCGCAGCCATTTACAGCAAGTGCCATACACATTACTAACGCTGCCAAATATACTTTTCTTTTCATTTCATACTCCCTTCAGTTACTCTTTTATAAAATTATCACATTTTCTATTAAAAAGAAAGCCCACTGAGGCAATCATTTTTATTTTATCTCTCCACCGTTACTGTTCACTGGAAACATTCCGCGAGATGTTTTTTGTGAACAAGGTTCACAGAACCCCCGGGAATCTCAGCGCGAAATCATGCGAATGCATGATTTCTGTGTAGCTGGTCTTATCAGCCACCATTCATAGGCGGTACAGGAGTGGGTCTGGATGGGTCAAATACCTGGCTTACGTCAAACAGATCTGCCAGCATGTCCGGATTGTAATACATTCGATATCCATCCACATTTCTTCTTCCCATCCGGAAATATTCATCCGTCATCTGTACAAAATATTTGTTAGAGTCCACATTGCAATAATAATCATAGCCCTGGGATTTCAGATATTCAAATTTCTCATTTCCAGTGTACTCCCCGCCATTATTAATATCTGCTCCGAAAGCAAAGATAATAATATCTGTTCCGCCAATAAGCGGGTCAATGTTCTCTTTGAAGTTCTGTGTATCTGTTTCAAGGCGTTCCATGGAAACTGTAAACATGTTTTTATGTCCCCATGTATGGCTGGCAAAAGTCCAGCCCTCCGCCTTCATGGCATCTGCGACCTTTTTCGCTTCTGCCCGCTCTGTATCCAGATCAAAATCAGGATGCGCGTCAAGCCACGCCTTTTTATCATCATTCAGATCATCTGGTCTTGTCTGATAGCTAATATCTGTGCGGTAACCCAGGATTCCATTATAGCCTGTAAGCGCTACAATTCCCTTATGTCCATGATAAGCAAAATCAGGATGTTCCTCCACAAACCGGTCGATCAGCGGTACAACATCATAGTCACCTACAACTGTGCTTCCATCATCCTGTACATATTCGTTGCGAACCTTCCCCTCTTCGTCTATAACAAGCTTAGTGGCAATTCCATCTCCATCCTGGGAGTGGTAATAGCATACATCATCCTGCGAAAGGACAAACGGTGTTTTTCCCTTAGGAAGATAAATCTGCTTTGCCTGCATTTTCCCATTTTCATCAACGTCTGCCAGATCATAAAGGTTTACCATTACATATCCCTCGTCATACATGATCTGGGTTATCTTATTAAACTCATCCATAGTGGTCATAACCTGATTATAACCATCTGTCTTGTAATCTCCATCAAACGCCTTGGAAGTATCCACGATCAGGGAATGGTAAAAAATGTGAGTTACCTGTTCTGGAGACCAGGCTACACATTTATCCTTTTTCTTCTGGAATTTCTCTGCAGCATTCTGAAAATGGACATTTCTCACATATGCATTGTCCTTCTGCAAAAGGCTGATTGCACCGTCATAATCATACTGGGCTGCTTTCTCCTTAGCTGTGGTCAGTACTTTCTTCTCGTGACGGATCTGCCTCCTGATGATACCTGTGCCGGCAGCTGCTGCCTGTGGCATAACCCCATTTAAATTTATGGCTGCTGTCTGGGCTGCTTCCTGCTCTGGCTGATTTGCAGAATCTGAAGAATTATCTTCTGTTTTCTCTTCATCGGACATATTCCCGGATTCATCCTGTACAGTATTCTCTGAATTGTCACCTGTATTTCCAGTTGTCTCATCACTGTCATCTGCAGTGCCTTCACCAGATTCCGGTTGTATATCTGTACTGTCTGAGCTGTCAGCAGCTTCCTCTGTATTAATATCGGGGTTTTCGGTGCTTTCGGGGTTTTCGATGCTTTCGGTGCTTTGGTCAGCCTTTGCCAGTTCTTCTGCTGCCTTGCTCTCTTTACCGGAATTCTTATCAGGAACCAAATCCCTTACCTTGGCTACCAGCGTTTCCATGCCGTCTTTTAACCCTGTCTGCTCTCTATAAAAGTATCCCACACCGCCCAACACTGCCAGAGCAGTAATAATAAGAGCCAGATTACGATTCCGTATCTGCCTCTTCTTTCTCTTCAGATTGCGCTCGTGTCTCTCGCGCCGTCGTTCTTCGTAATATATCTCTTCCTGGTGTTCCTTCTCTGCCAGTTCCTGTAATTCTCTGTCAAGCTCCCGCTTGGACTGGCTGTCGGGAACTTTATTCTCTTCCAGACCAGGCTGTTCCTGTTCTGTATCCGATTTCTTCATAATGTATAACTCCTAACTATACTGTAAGCCCCCCTCAAAACACCTTCTTCCCGCAAGACCAGTTAATAAAGAAAACCTACAAAGCTTCCTATTAATCCTGAACGGAATCTGTAATCTGGCATTTATTATAACCATACCAGATAAATCTATCCATTCTGTAACCAGTAGATTTCTATTATAC
>SKEJ01000687.1_pt1 | contig 20675 bp, 14 predicted proteins | sample 4826721 | NCBI WGS metagenome assembly SKEJ01 (sample SAMN11008812, study PRJNA524170) | human gut metagenome | biome: Human fecal sample; material: Feces; isolation source: fecal sample from pouch patient p31 | host: Homo sapiens | place: Israel: Tel-Aviv | collected 2015-06-02 | reverse complement strand
AAAGGTTAAAATTCCCATTTTATTCCCTCCTTTTTATATTAAGCATCCGAAAACGCTTTATTTTTCTTTTTTGTTTCTCAGGTTCTTCAGATTATGTAATTTGTATCCGCGGTTCAGATTTGGATATGCTTTTACGAAACGCTGCATATTGTGACCGACCTTTGCTGCCATAGCTTCTTTTCTCTTCTGAAGCTCTGCACTGATCTCTGCTGTAATTGCAGCACGTTTCTGTTCCATTTCTTTAAGGACTTCCACATCTCCCAGGCGTTCTTTTACACTCTCAAGCGTAGCTTCTTTGGCAAAACCAACACTGGCAATCTTCTCATGCATTTTCACAAGCATTTCGCCCTTTGCCTGCTCCATAGCCGCCTCAATAACAGGCAGTTTCTCGTGAATACGGAAAGCCGCAGCTGCTGAGAAAGCAAAATCCACAACATATCCCACTCCTATCACACATATGCCGATCTCACCTACGTAAACCGGATACAGGATCACAATGGATTCCACAAGAGGATGTAACACTTTAAACAGAATCACTGTAAAAGCCCCCCAGCCAAGGGATGCTCCCAGGCAGATACGTCCCTGGAAATTATATTTATTATCACTGTAATCCCACCAGGAAGTATGAAAAATAGACTCCATTAATACTGCTGTCACATACTCCAGTGCAGTTGCCACAACAACTCCTCCCAGATACAGATACAGCAGATTGTCGCTAAAGGGTCTCAGGATCACATACACAGATACCGCCCCAAATCCATATATGGTACATAAGGGTCCATTAATGAAACCACGGTTTACAAATTTGCCGCTTTTAACAGATACATAACAGGTTTCCCATACCCAGCCAAAAAAACTGTAAATAATCAGCCAATTCATAAGATGATAAAAATCAATCCCGCAAACAGTTAAATTCCACATGCTTTTTCTTCCTTCTGATATGTATTTTTTAATTATACTATAAACCATTTTTTCCAAAAAATCACTACCCAATTTTCAATTTCTTGTGTATAATTAAATACAATTTAAGAAAGGAAAATTATTAACATGATTGTTAAAAAAATGCCCATTTTACAAGGGTTTCCAGACTTTGAGACTGTTAAATTTTTCACCGGAAAATTCTTCCAAAAATACAATTTTACACCTGTTTTTTACGACATTGAAACCACCGGATTATCAAGAAATTCCACGTATTTATACCTGATCGGAGCTGTTGGAATTGAAGATGAAACTTGGAATTTTTATCAATGGATGGCGGAAAATGCAAGTGAAGAAGAGACAATTCTGAGAATTTTTTCACAATTTCTTCAGCAATGTGATTTGCTGATTTCCTACAACGGAGACCGCTTCGACCAGCCATATCTGGAAGCACGATATGAAAAATATGGAATTCCCTCTCCGTTTACGGGAAAACAGTCGCTGGATCTCTACCTGACATTAAAACCGTTAAAGTCACTTTTAAAACTGTCTGCCATGAAGCAGCCCTGCATGGAAGAATTTCTGGGGATCAAAGACAGGATTTATGATAATGGTAAGGAATGCATTAAACTTTACAAAGATTTTCTGAAAAAAAGAGATGCCTTTACAGCTGATGAAATCCTTGGACATAACCTGGAGGATGTGCTGGGACTTGGAAGAATCTTTGATATGCTGGGATATCTTTGCATCTATGATGGAGATTATGAAGTTACATACAGTGAATTTGACGGAGACAACCTGATCCTGAAACTGAAGCTCCCCTGCACACTGCCACAGGAATTTTCCAATGGAAACACCGACTTCTATCTGACAGGAAAAGACGAAGAAATCAATTTAATTATCAAGACAACTGACGGGAAACTGAAACAATACTATGCAGATTATAAGGATTACTATTATCTCCCGGAGGAGGATACGGTTATCCCGAAATCTCTCGGATCCGGAATTGACAAAAAACACCGGAAAGCAGCAACCAGAAATACCTGTTACACCTGGTTTACCTGCTCCGATGCCTTCCTCAGTTCTCCCGTACAGCAGAAGCAATATCTGACATATACGCTTTCCTGTCTGATTGGAACTCTAGAATGCGTCTGAAAAATCCTCTGTGATCATACATAAATATCGTCGAAAACAATTTCCAATGGATTGTGAAACGAAAAAGCCCTCTCACTGCTGACCGAGAAAATATAACCGTCAAATTCCATTGTCTCAAAAAAGCATGGCCTTTCTGAGGATTTTCCGAGGACAAACCCATCTGCTGTGGGAACCACTTCAAAAGAATCCAAAGGAAGGCTCATTCCTCTGCCTGTCATTTTCATATAACTTTCTTTTAATGTCCAGAGCGTAAAAAACGCCTTATCTTTGTTCTTCGCAGCCTTGATGTAAGCAAGCTCTGAATGGTAGAAATAATGTTCTGCCACCTCAAGAGGCGCATTGGCATTTTTCTCAATATCGCACCCGACTTCGCAGTCTGACAGCACACCCACAACATAGTCCCCCGCATGAGATACATTAAAAAAAAGACCATCCACAACCGGCTTTTCATTGTCAGAATATCTCAGGCAGCTTTCCGTAAGCCCGTTTTCATCGAGAATTTTTCTGATGATGATCCCTGCACCCAGACTTCTTTTGCGGTCATCAGGCATACGATACCTGATGACCTTTTCTCTTCTTCTGATCCCAACCAGATCCAGAAGCCTTTCATTCTTAAGCGGATCCTCAAAATGATTAATATTGATCCTGTATAATTTCTGCATCTGATCAACAGTTACTTCTTCTGAATATCGATCTTGCTGTCAAACCCTGTAAGGCTGAATACATCGTAAACCTCATCAGAAACATTGATGATCTTAAATCCATCCTTTTGAGCCATTTTTTTGTAGGCTACGATCACCTGACGTAAGCCTGCAGATGAAATATACTCCAGATTTGTAAAATCAAATACCAGACTTGTGATGCTGTCTTCAAGTCCGGACAGAGCCTCCCCTAACTGGGGAGCTGTCTGTGTATCAAGCCATCCGCTGATTTCCATAGTTGCTTTGTTACCTTCTGTTTTTGTGATAATTTCCATTGTAATTTTCCCTCCTGAATCAATCAAAAAATGTAAGTCTGTCAAGTGCTGCAATTGCATTTTCCAGATATCTGTCATCTGTAACCGGCCATTTATAATCCAGCCTGTACAGAACCTGTGCTGTAAAACGATTGCTGTAATCAATGGTATAGATTTCATTTTCATTATGTGAGGTATAGGCGATCAGTCCGGAAACCGCATCAGAATCCTGACCGGTCTTTGCAAATTCCTTCACTGCTGCCTCAAACTCCTCATCTCTTACAATATCAATCCTGAATCCATAGCTGCGCATTGCGTAGATCAGGTCTGCCATATAAATATGATGGCTGTTGCATGCATGGAATACAGTAAATCTCCGGTCGGTCTGAGCCAGTCTCAGAACTGCCAGCGCAGTAGAATCAATCGGTGAGAATTCTGCCACCTCATGCATACCGCCCATAGGGAATTTACCTACAGCCACATAACCTCTCAGGCTGCGAAGGAATCCATTGGTAATGAAATTAATCTGGAACTCACCGTCAGAGTTTCGGCTCATCAGATTACCTACCCGGACTACCTTGCCGTCCAGTCCCTCGGAAACTGCTTCCAGAACCGCCCTCTCTGCCAGGAATTTGGTACGGATATATTCATTGGTAATATTCTGTCCGATGTACAGATCATTCTCACAGAAAACTCTGGACATTGGCGGAACACCGTCAGAACCTTCTCCCGCAACGGAAACCGTAGAAATCTGGATCAGTCTGCGGCCGTTATTCTTACAGAAATCGATCAGATTTTCCACACCCTGCACATTAATTCTTTCCAGTACATCATCAGCCGCAAAATGCTTTACGCAGGCAGCGCAGTTAATGATGGTGCTGAATTTGTATTCTGAAAATCCTGTTACCTGTTCCTTTGAGGTAATATCCCCATCCACACAGATAATACGGCTTTCAAACAGCTCTTTGTATGGATCATCAAAATAGTACATCAGCATGTTCATCATTCGCTTTTCAGGCGATTCATATTTGCCCTTACGTACAAGACAGTAAACCTTACCGTCATAATTGTCAAGGAATGCTTTAAGGACATGGATCCCCAGGAAACCTGTGGCACCTGTGACCATAATATCTCCCAGCTTTTCCTTTGTGATCCGGTCTGCATTTTCTTCTGTATTTGCACTGATCACATTCTGGATCCTGTTATAGTTATAATCCGAAAATTCATTCTTACTCTGTGCAGCCTCTGTAACTCCGTCATCATCAACCAGAGCTGCAAGTTCCCGTACAGTAGGATATTTGAAAATATCCGCATATACCAGTGAAATATTCTTTGACAGACACATAACAGCAACCTTGGATGCAGTAAGGGAAGATCCGCCCAGCTCAAAGAAGTTGTCCTCAATCCCTACTCTTTCAATTCCCAGTGCTTTCTCAAAAATCTCACAGAGTGCTCTCTGAGCTGCAGTAACCGGCTCTACATAGCTGGCAGTGTTCGTGGTTACCTCCGGCATTGGCAGTGCTTTTTTATCAATCTTACCGCCCGGTGTCACAGGCATTTCCTCAATGCTGACAAAGAAAGACGGCATCATATAATCCGGGATCAGCGGCTCCAGGAAGGTCTTCAGTTCATCCTCCGGGATGGCTTCTCCTGTATAATAAGCTGTGATATATTTATTTCCACCCTTTTCAATTACTGTAACGGCTGCATTTTTCACCAGCTCATGTTTCAGAAGGGCACCTTCGATCTCACCAAGCTCCACACGATATCCTCTGATCTTCACCTGTGAATCGATCCGGCCTATGTACTCAATATTTCCGTCACCTTTCATGCGGACCATATCACCGGTCCTGTAAAGACGGCTTTCCTGCTCACATACAGCAAATGGATTTTCTACAAACACAGATGCTGTTTTTTCCGGAAGATTATGATATCCTCTGGCAATCTGCCTTCCTGCGTGACAAAGTTCGCCGGACGCACCCACCGGAAGCCGGTTCAGATTCTCATCCACAATGTAGCTGCGCACATTCCGCTGTGATTTTCCGATCGGGATGTTGTCATACTGTCTGTCTACCCAAAACTCTGTGGAAGAAACCGTATTCTCTGTAGGACCGTAGCCATTGATCATCTGATAGGTACGGTTACGGTAATGCTTGAATTTCTCGCCGCCAAGTGTAACAAATTTAAGAGCAGGTGCATCCTCCAGAAGTTCTGTAACCAGTTCTCCCATCTGGGTAGGGAAGGTTACGGTGGTGATCTCTTTTTCCTTTATATATCTGCTTATGGCAATGGCGTCCTTACGGATACTCTCCGGTAAAATATACAGGACTGCTCCTGCGGTAAGAGGTGCAAACAGATCAATCACTGACGCATCGAAACAGAAGCTCGCAAACTCTGCCACAATGTCATCCGGTGAAGTATTTCTGCTCAGTGTGATATATTCGATCAGGTTCAACAGATTTCTGTGCTCGATCATAACACCCTTTGGCTTTCCTGTGGAGCCTGAGGTATAGATCATATAGGCAAGGTTCTCCGGTTTCGGAGAAATAAGCTCTGCAGAAAGTTCAAAATCCTCAGCCTCATCTGACACACTGTCCAGACTGATCACATTTCCGTCATAAAATTCCACAAGATTCTGATACTGATCGATCACAAGGAGATTTCTTGCTCCTGAATCCTTCAGCATATATTCAATTCTGCTCTGTGGATACTCCGGATCCAGAGGAACATAGGCTCCGCCGGCCTTCATAACACCCACATAGGCTACTGTATATTCCTTTGTCCTGCCGCACAGGATACCTGCTGCCTGTTCCGGGCCAAATCCGTTTTCCGTAAGCTTCTGAGCAATATAATCAGACATTCTGTCCAACTCTCTGTAAGTAAAATCTCCGGAGTCATCCCGCACTGCCGGTCTGTCCGGATATCTGGCAGCCATCTCCTTAAACAGATCTATGAAGGTCTTTCCTGCATGTTCCGGAATATCCTCCATCTGAGTTTCTTCCTCAAACATCAGCCGGATATCAGCCGGATCGCATTCCCTTAAGATTCCCTCTGCAGTGGTTTCCAGATTGTCAGCCAGATACCGGATAGTTTCCTCATGGTACATATCCCCTCTGTACTCAATCTCAAAGACAAATCTGTTCTTTTCAATGGAAATGCTGACAGAAACCGGTGCCTTTGCCATGTTCAGGCTGACAGGCTCCTCCTGTGCATATTCCCCGCCAATGGTGTCAAAAGCAAAATTGTCGCCCTGGTAAATAACCATGGCATCTGCCTTAATATCAAACTCATGGCTGATCTGTGAGAAAGGATAAATATCGTTGTTCATGGAATCGATCAGCTGTTTCTGTACACCGCTTAAGCAATCTTTGGCTGTTCCTGAGAAATCGCAGAAAACAGGGAGTGTTTTTACCAGCATACCCACTGTTTCCGAAAGTCTGGAATCGTTTCTTCCATGGTAAATAGTGGTAAATACAGCATCCTTTTTGAAATTATATTTTCCAAGTGTGATACCAAAAGCGGAAATGAAGAATACATTCTCCGTAATTCCATGCTTTTTACAGAATTCCTTCACATCCTGCACGGAAATGGATCTGGTCTCTCTGTGGTAAAGTTCTGCTGTTGGAGCCGCACCGTTTTTGTCCGGATAGAAGCTGATGCTTCCACCTGCATGTTCAAATACTGACTTATAATAATTCTCTGCATTTTTATAGATATCACCTGCCAGGGCATCTCTGTTATCCAGTGCCAGATCATAGGAAGTATAACCTTCCGGTTCCAGCTTCTCACCGCTGTAAGCTCTGTTAATATCATTAATTATAATAGCCAGAGATGTACCATCGGCAACAATGTGGTGAAGGTCCAGGAACAGATAATTGCCATCACAGGTTCTGTAGATTTCAAACCGGAAAAGCTGTTCATTAAACAACATATATGGACGTACCAGAGTGTCTCTGTTCATTCCGTTTAAAATCGGTGTTTTATAACTGAGCCCATGGTTTCGTTTCTGAAGTACATTTCCGTTGTCATCCATAAACAGACGGGTTTTCAGATAAGGATGTGCCTCAACAGTACTGTCAATGGCTTCTGCCAGTCTGTCCAGATCCACCTTGTTATCAAGCTTTAACAGATACGGGATATTGTAAATGGTAGAACCCATATTTGCAGTACACTCAATGAAAATCCCCTCCTGAGTGTTGGTAAGAGGATAACTTTCCTGTACTTCCCTTTTGCTTTCTTTTCCCGCAGTTTTTACAAATTCCTCCATCATTCGGATAGTAGGATGATTCTTAATATCTGAAGTTTTGATCACAATGTCAAAGGCTTTGGAGATCAGGATATTCAGCTTAATGGCAGTGATAGATGTCAGACCTGCCTCATAAATATCTGTGGTAATCCCAAAATCCGTATACCCCAGAACCTCTGCGATACAGTCAAATAATATCTGCTGAACCTCATTCTCAGGCTTAATGATCTCCGCTGCTTTTTTCTCAGGCAGAGGAAGAGCCTTTTTATTTACCTTCTGGTTCTGGTTCAGAGGAATTTTGTCAATCTGCATGGTAACTGCAGGTACCATATAGGCAGGCTTTGTCTCTTTAATAAAATCATTCAGGGCATTGATATCAACAGTGCTGTCCGATACCACATAGGCAGCAATATATTTTCCACCATTTGGATCATCAAAGGCAACTACAGTGGCATCCCTGATGCCCTCATATCTGCGGATCACTTCCTCAACCTCAGAAAGCTCAATCCTGAAACCTCTGATCTTAACCTGGGAATCCTTTCTGCCAATGATCTGGATATTTCCATCCGGAAGAAATCTTGCCACATCACCTGAATGATACATCACTTCGTATCCCGGTGTATCATCATAAAGATTCTTTGTATAGACCTCGGCAGTTTTTTCCGGCTTGTTAAGATATCCTCTGGAAACCTGCCAGCCGGTGATCATCAGCTCTCCGCATGCACCGGGAGGAAGCATATGCCCCAGCTTGTCTGTAATATAAAGCTTCACATTGTCAAGTGCTTTTCCGATCGGGACATTTGGATAATATTTGTCCACTTCAAATACAGTCGTAAAAATAGTCGCCTCTGTAGGTCCATAAGCATTGATAAACTTATAATCTTTTGGCGGCTCACATGGAACCAGTTTCTCTCCTCCTACAGAAAGATATCTCAGGCTCTTACAATCCATCTCCAGCGCAAACTGCCTTCCCACCTGAGTAGTCATAAAGGAATGCGTGATGCCATTTTCCTCAAAATAGCGCTGCAGTCCAATGAAATCCAGACGGATCTCCTCCGGAATAATGTGAAGCTGTGCACCGTTTGTGATGGCACCGTAAATATCCATCATGCAGGCATCAAAACCAAAGGAAGCATATGCAGCTACCCTGGAATCCGAATCTATGCCATAATATCTCTTGAACCAGTGACAGAAAGCAGTAATATTTCCATATTCCAGCATACAGCCCTTTGGCACACCTGTGGAACCGGAAGTATACAAAAGGATAAACAGATCATGCAGCTGCGGCTTCTTAAGCACAACATCCCTATCCTCCAGCTGCCAGATCTGATCTGTAAACAGCACCGGTCCTTTATATCCGTCTACCAGAGGAAGAAGCTCTCTGTCAGCAATGAGAAGCTTTGCAGAGGAATCCTCCATCATGTACATCAGGCGGTCCCTGGGATAGGTTGGATCCAGAGGCTGGTAAGCTGCACCTGCCTTTATCACGCCCATCGGCGCGATCGCCATATATTCACAGCGGGGGATCAGAATGGAAACAACATCCTCACTGCCGATTCCCTGGGATGCGATATATTTTCCAAGTCTGTCGCTGATCTCATCCAGTTCCCTGTAGGTATATTTTTTATCCTTAAATACCACAGCCGTATGGTCAGGAATGGTCTGTACCAGCTCCTCAAACATATCAGTGATGGTCTTACTTCTGTCATATTCGCAGGCAGTATTATTAAATTCCGCAATTTTGTCCGCTCCATTTTGGGAAAGAACAGAAACTTCCGAAATATATTTTGCTTTCAGCAGAGAATCCATAGCTGCCTCATAGGATTCCAGCATTCCACGTACAAAGGCTTCACTGTACATGTCACTGCGGTATTCTGCAGTAAGCACATATTTATGATCATATTCTCTTACCTGGATCAACAAAGGCATCTTTGACATATCCGGAGAAAGGTCATGACCCCTGGCAACGGTATCACCGATTGGGAAATCATCCCCAAGCTCTGCCTGATATGCAAATACCAGATCAGAATTAATCCCGTACTTTGCACAGATATCAGAGAACGGAAAAATATCATTTGCCATGGAAGACAGAATCTGCTCAGAGAGCTCTGTCATATAGGCCTGTATGGTGACTTTCGGATCACAGGAACAGTAAACCGGCAGAGTCTTTACAAGCATGCAGACTGTATTCTCCAGTCTGGAATCATTTCTTCCATTATAAATAGTTGCAAAAAGACTTTCCTCGGAATTGGAATATCTGCTCATGAGAATGCCGAATACACCTGTAAACAGAATGTTTGGAGTAACCCCCAGCTTCTCGCAGGCAGAAAGTACCAGAGACTCTCCGGTGTCCACAGGCATCGACAGATATCCTCTCTCAGGAGTCTTTCCTGAGCAGTCAGGAAGAGGCAGGGATTCTGTCTCAATTCCCTCGAAAATACTGTCATAATATTTCTCGGCCTTCTTATATTTTCCCTCTTTCATCTGCTGTTCTTCATCAAGGGCAGCATCAAAGCCTGTGTAGGATTCTTTCTCCAATTTCTCACCCAGATAGGCCCGATCGATATCCTCAAAAATAATATCATAGGAATTACCATCTGCCAGGATATGGTGGAAATCTGTAAAAAGATATTTCCTGTCTTCTGTCACATAAATCCCCGCCCGGAACAGCCGTCCCTTTTCCAGCTTAAAGGGACGCACCAGCTCATCTTTTATCTTTTCAAACTGCTCATTTGTGGTCCGGACCACCTCTGGTACAAAGGCTTCCTCACAAGGCTTCTGCACCATCTCTCCGCTGTCACTTAAATAAACCTTTGTCAGCAGATACGGATGTGCAGCGATCATCTGAGAAATGGCATCTGACAGCTTCTGAACATCAACAGAGCTTTCCAGTTCAAACAGGAACGGAATATTGTATACCGTACTCTCAGGATTCTTCATGCACTCTGCAAAAATACCCTTCTGGGAGCCGGTAAGAGGGTAAACTTCTCTCTTTTCATAGGTTCTGATCTTCGGTGCAAGCATCACATATTTTTCCAGTTTCTCCACCGTATTGTTTTCGTGGATATCACTGGTTTTCACAGTCACTCCGAATTCCTCTGAGATCAGAATACAAAGCTTCATGGCACTGATAGAAGACAGCCCCGCCCTGTAAAAACTTGTGTCAGTTCCAAAAAAATCATTCTCCACAACGTCTGCAACGATTTCAAAAATCTTCTTCTGCATAGGAGTCTGGGGTTCTTTCAGATTCTTTGGCTGTGCAGCCGGCTTTGGCAGTGCTTTCTTATCAATTTTGCCATTCTGTGTCACAGGCATCTTTTCCAGTTGGACAAAAACCTCAGGAACCATATAATGAGCCAGGGACTCTGATGCATAGGCAGAAAGCTCCTCTGTATTGATCTGGCGGTCAGCCATAAAATAGCAGCAGAGGAATTTGTTATCTACAGGCAGAGTAATGCTGGTAATGATTCCCTCATAGGAATTGATCACCTCCTCGATCTCACCAAGCTCAATCCTCAGACCGCGAAGCTTGATCTGATTGTCTATTCTTCCGAAAAATTCAATCTCACCCTCAGGGCTGATCCTTGCAAGGTCACCGGTCTTATAAGCTCTCTCTCCGTTAAGATCAATGAATACAGCCTCTGTTTTATCCGGCAGATTCATATAACCTCTGCCAACGCCCAGTCCTGCGATCACAAGCTCTCCGGTCTCTCCGTCCGGAAGGATCTTATTCTCTTTATCTACAATATATACCTTCACATTACCGTTAGGCGTACCAATGGTAATGTTTCTGCTGTCCGTAATTACCTTCATGGTACAGCTGATGGTAGTTTCCGTAGGTCCATAACCATTCATAATGTAAGCATCCGGGTTTACTCTGCGAATCTTGTCATACAGAGCCGGAGGAAAAGCCTCTGCACCTACATCAAACACCTTAATCTGAGAAACTGCTTTTTCAAGCTGGGGCAGATCGATCATATTGGACAGGTAAGTAGGAGTTGTGGTCATAATATCCACTTTATTTCTGACGATCAGCTCACCCAGCATAAGAGGATTCAGAATCTCCTCATCAGAGGCGATCACCGCAGTCATCCCGTTGGTAAGTGGCAGAAATTCCTCCAGAACAGACACATCAAAGGTCATGGCTGCCATGGAAAGAGATACACTTCCTCTGCTTACATAACCATAAGTTTCCGCATTTTTCGGATCCGGATTTACAAAATTGGCAAGGTTGATATGTTCGATCAGCACACCCTTGGGCTTGCCTGTGGAACCGGAAGTATAGATACAATAACAAAGATCATGCTCCCCGATCTTTACCTGAGGATTCTCTGTATTCTCATTCTCCAGAAGTTCCTCGATCAGAAGTACTGTACAGGGAAGCTTGGCAAACAGTTCCCTTCGTTCCTCTGCGATCTCCTTTGTTGTGATAATAAAAGGAGCTCCTGAATCCTCAAAAATATACCGGATCCTGTCATCAGGATAATCCGGTGTGGCAACTGCAAATGCGCCTCCTGCCTTCAGGATACCCTGTCGCACTGCATAGAAATCACAGCATCTCTCAAGAACCACACCTACGATGGTCTCCCGTCTGACACCTTTTTCCACAAGTGCATTGGCAATCCTGTTGGCCCGTTCGTTGAGCTGTGCATAGGTGAAGCTCTCTTTGCCGGAGACAACTGCACATTTCTCAGGATGAAGCTTCACCTGTTCCTCGAACAATTCTGTTACCGGCCGAAACTCAAAAACAAAATTGTTCCTTTCATTAATATTTTTCATTTTCATGTACCTCCTAAAAAGATATTATGGTATTATTCATATCAATCGCACGAATATAATCCATGGATTTTGATACCTTCTTGACAAGTTCAATCCCATGTATATCAAAGTCTTCACTGTCATACTGATATTCCAGAGGGTTGAAATTTACACCGTTATCTCTGATCCTCAGTCTGCAGAGATCATCCTCCAGACAGAGGTTAATGTCGATCCAGTTGGAGGTTTTTCCCCCGAATCGTATAATATTTACAGTCATTTCCTCCGCACACACTGCGGCAAGATTTGACTTGCTTTTAGAAGCTCCCTGTTCCTGGCAGAACTCTATGATCCTCTTATGAACCGTTTGTGCTTCCTCCATGGTACTCTTAATGGAAAAATCCAGATTAATCCCCGGATTTTTGTCAGGAACAATATAAAAGCTTGTATTCTTATGCCTGATTTTTCTGAAAATACAGGCTGCAACTGCAGTTATGATCTCAGTGGCAACAAATCCTGCTGCAATTCCGTCGATACCGATCCCGTCAATCTGTTTCCATACAAGGATTCCCACCAGGGTTGCAGGCAGAACTACCACCGCATTCTCCAGAAATGTGGCAAAGCTTGCAATGGCTGTCTCCTCAATGGACTCGTAATAGCTGATAATAAACTTATTCCACAGATAAGGTGCCACACACAAAGCAAAGATGCGCAGCGCCTGGACCATATGACTGCCCAGCTCGCCACCGCCGCTTCCGAACATGACAGTGATTTCCTCGGTAAACAGCATAATAAGGACAAAGATCACAGCCAGCAGGATGTAACTGTATTTCAGCATTTTTTTACAGAGAACCCGGATTCCCACGTAGTCTTTCTCTCCGAAAAGGATTCCTGCCACATTGGGGATCACACCGATGATTCCACCTGTAAGCATCTCGACGATCAGCAGCACATTGTCACAGACAGTAAATACTGCCATACCTTCCTCGCCCAGCTGGTTCATGATAATGGTATTCAGTCCAAGCGCCTTTACAAAATTAGCTGCCATAAAGATCAGCATTGGCACGCCTGTGATGATTGCTTCCTTTGTGATTCCAAGTTCGCCCGGCTTTAGCAGGATCAGGTGGAGGTTTCGCTTATCAGAGCGGATATAAAGCACAAAAATTCCCATTGCAAACAGGAAACCAAGAACAGTTGATAAGGATGCACCTGTAATCCCCAGAGGAGTATATCTGAGGAATATATAGTCCAGCACAAGATTGATCACATTGGCTGCGATAAGGTAGGCTGATGCCAGCTCCGGATGATTCTCCACACCAAGGTAATTGACCATCATCAGTCCAATTCCGATCACCGGTGCCCCCAGCATACTTACACGTATGTAATCTCTGGTATAACCGGTCAGGACACCGTCACCTGATACCAGAAGTCTGGCAACAGGTTCTGCTGCAGGAAGGGCGCAGATTGAAAAAATGATCCCCACCACAAGTGTTACTATAAATGTGGCAGAAAACAATTTCGATGCCCCTTCTTTGTCTCGTTTGCCAAGCATGTTTCCCACTGCTATGGAACCGCCGATACCAAGGCAGTATCCTGTCAGCTGAACGATTGTCTCCACAGGCAGGCTCAGGGTAACTGCAGACATTGCCTCCACCCCGATCAGGTTACTTACAAATATCGTATCTACGATATTTCCCAGCTGAAGCGCCAGAGACATCATAATCCCCGGAACAATATACTTATTCAGCTTGGCATTCAGCAGTCTGTTATTTCTCTCTTCCATCGCTTCCTCTCCTTTGTTTTCAGTTTTTTCAAAATATTGTGCCGCAAAACTGTAAGATATTTAAATTTTACCATTTAGTGCGATAAATGGCAAGTTAATAAAGAATGGGAGAAAGCAAATAAATATTGCTATTTACTGTAACCTGATTCCCCATATTTTACAGTCTCTGGTGCCTACAACCGCATAGTTATCGTAGACAGCCGGGGAAGCCTCTATCACGCCCTCGCTGACAGATAATACATCTTCCTGTTTACCTGTTTTACCATCAAGAAGGCGGATATCACCTGTACTGTTGCAATAAAGAACCTTTCCTGATCCGTCTTTGTTATAAACGCACACCGGAGAAGACCAGGCATATGAGGAAGAATCCTCCCATGCTTTAGATCCGTCAGATTTTCTCAGACAGGCAAGAACTCCGGATGCATTGTCAGAGGTCTTTGCCACTGTCACATATATATAATCGGCAAGGCTGTTCTTTCCACAGGCAATCGTAGACTGAACTCCACCGGAAACACCGTCATCAGTAGTACATTCATAATCTGTATGCCACACGATCTCACCGGTTTCTGCATCAATCTTCCAGACAGGGACAGTGGCTGTGTCATAAATATATAGCCTTTATAGATTGCCGCACTGTCTTCCATTCCAAGCCAGAAAGACTCTGTACTGCTTCTTGTTCCATAGTAGCGCCATTTTACAGTTCTGCCCGGATCAATGGATAAAGTCCCACTGTTCAGATCATATTTTGTATTCAGCCTGATCAGATACAGGATTCCGTTCTCTCCCGGATAGATCAGGGTATCTGTCTCTGCATCCACAAGTGCTGATCCGTCAAAAAGCTCAGACTTCCTCTGAGTGAAAACTCATCATTGTCTCCAAAAGTATACATAACACTACAATCCAGCAAGTTTACTACAAATACCTTTGCAGTTCCTTCGTTGCTGTTATATCCGGCGCCAACATACATAATCGGATATCCTCTCGGATCAAGGGCACCCGCACCCTTAAAAGTATATCCCAGATATAATGGGTCACGTGTCTTTTCTCCCGTTCTCAAATCCAGAAAATACACATACCCATCCATACAGGCATAAATCACCTCAACCAGTTCATCATCTGCCTTTGCTTTCTCTGTCATATTCATATGTGCTTTGACCTCTTTTGGCCATTTCATCATAAGCGGCTGTCCTGTCCAGCCACTTCCTGTCCAGACTGCACTGCCCGAAGAAAGAGAACCTGTATCTGCAGACCACAGTTTGTCCAGCCTGAAATCAGTCATATCTGCATAACCATGGGAAGGGGTATCGCGAAAACTGTTTCCGCGAAATGTGACGATCCCATCCACCTCAATATTAGTATAGCTGATCAGATTTTCCGGTTTTGTAGAATCCACACAATGAGGCTGAAAATTAATCTCTTTAGTCTCTTTCCTCCTAAAAAATATATCCTGTGAATTTCATCTTCTGCCTGGCTGTATCCGGCACATCGATCAGCCCAAAGCGGTAGAACATTCCATAGATATAACTCACTCCGCGGATGTCGCCCAGAGCTTTGGGTCTGTCAACCACAGCTCCCACCTTCTTTATGTTTCTCAATGCCAGCAGCACTGAACTTAACGCCAGACTCTTACTGTTCTCCCTACGGTCGATCCACAATTCCCTTGTGTAGTCTCCATTCCGACCCTTTCTTACTTCATAAGTGAACGGAAGCCCTGTATAGGTTTTGAAACTCTCACCTGCATAGAGTAAAATAACCTCCCACAGATACTTCTCGTCCAGTGTTTCTCTCAGCTTCTCTACTGCCTGATATCCTTGTCTTTGCTGCATCTCTGATCTTTCCTGCATTCCTTCCTTTTGATCTCACTCCTACTCTTTCGATTTGCACTTACAACTTGTCAGCACGCCCCAATTTATCTTCCTGATTCGGACAGATATATTTATACTCATTTCTGTTTATACTCATTTCTGAGCAACGCAATTTCATGAGTCCATCCCTCATCGTCATTTGGTGTCTCCAGAATAAACGGAATTCCCTCTGTGGCAGGATGATTGATCACGCGGACAAGTGCCTCCAGTCCTATTTCACCTTCTCCGATTCTGGCATGGCGGTCCTTATGGCTGCCAAGGGGATTCATGCTGTCATTTAAATGGATGGCTTTTAGTCTGTCCAGACCTATTATCCGGTCAAATTCTTCAAATACGCTGTCAAGATCGTTTACAATATCATATCCACCATCCCAGACATGACAGGTATCCAGGCAAACACCTAATTTATCTTTTAACTCCACCCTGTCAATGATCTGACGAAGTTCTTCGAAATTTCTTCCTACTTCTGTGCCCTTTCCTGACATAGTTTCCAGAAGTACAATCGTACTCTGATCTTTTGTCAGCACTTCATTGAGAATTTCTGCAATTTTACTGATTCCTACTTCTGCACCCTGTCCTACGTGACTGCCCGGATGAAAATTGTAATAATTTCCCGGTGTCATTTCCAGACGTCTCAGATCATCTGCCATGATTTCTCTGGCAAAATCCCTGAGGTTTTCTTTGGCAGCGCAGCAGTTCATAGTGTAAGGCGCATGAGCCACCAGCTTTCCAAAATGATTCTCCTCTGCCAGCTGCCCAAATGCCTGCACATCCTGCGGATCAATGTCTTTGGCTTTCCCTCCTCTTGGATTTCTGGTAAAAAATGCAAATGTGTTGCCACCATTTGCCAGCATCTGCTTCCCCATTGCAAGGTAGCCCCGGGATGAGCTTGTGTGATTTCCTATATATAACATTTTTTTACTCCTATTCTGTCGTATTTTCACAGTACCAGTTTATAGCAATCCTTTTATCATACATTATGGATTTTCTCAAGATTTTCTTTTTCATATCTGCATTATAGCATTTTAACAGATTTTGTTAAACATTTTTACTGTTATAAACAATTTTACGTCAAAAAGACATTGCTGTGAACGGAGTCAATTGTTCCAAAATTTTTCAGGTTGCGCTTATGAACTATCTTCATGTCAATGAAGACAATAAATTGGCGTAAAAAATGAAAACCGCCCCTGCTGATAGCAGGGACGGTTTTCAAAATGCTTCACAAAAACTGTTAAGTTTTGAACGTGACCTTCCTGAAATCGCAATTCAAGATGACTTGTCAGTTTTTTCATCTGGTCCTGCCCTTTACTTTCCATGCACCAACCTTAACATCCTATTCCCCAACAAACACCCCAGCATACATCCCAAACTATTATGAATAATATCGTCAAACTCAAACAACCCTCTGCAAAGCAGCAGCTGACTAATCTCGATAGCAGATGATACCGCAATTCCCACAAGCAATCCCATCCACCATTTCAGTTTTCTGCCTGTCAACCCCGGCAATAAAATCCCTGCCGGAAAAAGTAGCAGAATATTCAACAGATTCTCCTGCAGTAAACCATCTCCCGTAGTACTTTCCAGTCTGCCACATGTACCAATCCCCAGGATTTCCTTCCATGACCAGAATACCTCCGGCTGATACTGCCTGATCCCCGGAGTCCTCGTAAAAACAGTAGAACCAAATACAATTGAAAGAAACGTCAGAAGCAACAGTCCACAGACTGCCTGAATGATCACTATTTTATGCAGCCTTAATAATACTGCTGCCAGAAAAACGGCCATCAGGAAAACCACTGCAAAAGCAATAATTTCCCTGATCGTCCAGCTTCGATTATGTGTAATAATAATCTGATAAATGTCCACTATCTATCTCTCCCCATCTCATGAATTCTGATTTTAACTGCCTGTCAATCGGATATTCGCAGTTTATCAGAAGGAGCTTACAATCCTCCTGATACAAGCAAGTTCCCACCCACTGCTTATCGCTTTTTGCAACCTCCGCAGAGGACTTACCTGATTCGGTTATATTTTCATTTACAATGAATTATACCAAAACTACCTGATTCTTACAAAGCACTTTTATCAATATCCTTCATATAAATCCCCGGGCATTTCATGGTGTCTGACCAAGAGTATTACGCAGTACCTGAAACCAGTAGTTGCGGACACGGATCGTTTCTTTATGGGCATCCGCTACCTCCGTCTGCAGTGCCTGGATCTTATGTTCATAGGCTCTGCACTCCTTTTGGTGGAGTTCGTTCAACTTAACATACCGTTCACCGGATTCCAGTTCTTTATTTTTTGTCTGTGTGGCTTTCAGCCGACATATGAGTGAGATGTGATCATACGCATCAGGCATATGTTTTCCTCCAGAACAGTTATAATCACATAGAAAAAAAGCGAATCACCAGAAAGTGCCTTTTCGTCAATCTGACTGTGGATAAATAGCTGTTTTATAATAAAAAAAGTATTCATGCAGACCTTGAAGCTTCAAGAATGGATTCCCAAAACTAGAATCTAGTGTATAACTTTTGACAAAAAGAACAGCAGGAAAAACTATAAACACAGTTTTTCCTGCCGCGAATGGTTATCCACAAAATAAAAAAATAAATTTCGTCATTTTTTACAATGACTTATGCATACCTCTGAACAGCAACCAAGCATCCGATGTTGCATTCTTCCAAATTATGTAACCTTTTTGATATTATCAGGCTAATCGCGCATTTATCATCGGACGGATCAAGATCATCTTTCCAAAGATCCTCTGTGATCTGTCTGAACTCTCAGTTATTGAGAAGCTGTCCGGTGCCGTTCACAGCTCCTTCCCGGTAGATCATTTCCAAGAAAAAAATTAAAGTCAAAAGGACGTTCACATTTTAGAAATAAGAAAGCTGCCTTGTAAATAAAAACACTGTCACATTTAAGCTTTATTTAAGTGCGCCTTTTTGGTGAATTTTCTAACTGGTTGAGGATTAATCCTGCATTTTTGCGGTAAACCATAGTATATAATCAGAATAAAATCTGACGATTTTCCTTAAGTTGACGGTAAATTGACCACATTGAGGTCTGACCCTAGAGTCTTTCTGCCAAATCCCTTTGACAGTCTTCGATACGGAATACGGAGCCTTTACTGTTACGAAAACCTCAGGAATATCGCATTTAGGACGCCAGTCGAGGATATAATCAGCAAGGGCGTTCAAGGTGGCACCGTTCAGTTCAGATACGATTGGCGTATGAGTTTTTGACTGCACTACTGACACTTTGTGATTGTGCCAGTCTATATCTGATAACTTAATGCCTATGATGTCGATTCCGCGAAGCCCTGTGCAGTATGCAACAAGTATAATCGCAAGATTCCTCTTTCCAATGGTGCTAGCTGTATCAGCTGCCTGGGCTATTCCCGAAATCTCTTCTTCAGAATAGGCCGGGATAATACGTCAGTGATCATTTTTCAGCTTCAGAAGAGTATAATCACGGTGCAGGCAATCATTCCCATGAGCCCGAAGGTATTCCGTGGCGTACTTTACACACCTTAACGTACGTCCGGTACTGTCTCCGTTCGAAGCCGGTACTTCGTCAATCAGAAATGACATGACTATAGTATCATCAATGAATTGTGGCTTTATCCCGATCTGTTCAGCGTACCACAAAAAATGTCTGGTGGGAGCCCGGAGATCGTTTTTTGTTGCAGGACTGACAGGGTAACTGTCAAGTATCATTTCAACAAGGTTGTTTGTCTCGTTGGATACAATGTACTTGAGCGGATGAGATTTAGTGCTCGAAAAATCAACGATGCCTCTTTCCGCAAGCGAAGACAGCATACGCATAACGCGCAGTTGGAATCGATGATATTCCCTGCATATCTCACCAGAAGAGCACCTTGTATCAAGATTGTCCTTGTAGGAATCCATCAACTCTGGACTGTATGAGAAGTCTTAGTATCTTATTATTTCTGTTCTTCCGTTCCACACCACATGGCAGAATACAAGAGTTTCAAATAATCATGAAGATTCTTTTTCCAATTTATATATTCCTGGAAATCTTCATCCCATTGACCGCTATTCATTTTCTGCAGACATGTAGCTGCTTCTTTTTTTCCGGAAAACAATTTTTCGAGCAATTTCTCCTGTGAACAGGTTATAATCTTTCTATAATCCGGAAACTCCCTCAACTTCAACAAATATTTTCCACACGGAGAATTGCCATGCATATCATGTATACTCAATTTCTCTCGTTTACTCAACTCCATTTCTTCCATAGTCAGAGGAAGAAATGGAGGAAACAATACTTCCTGCTCATCCCACTTCGCATACTCCGCTCCCAAAGCCTGCTGATAATCTACATAAAGACTATTTTCTGAAGTTTCAATTTCCAGAAGAATTATCTGATTCTTTTTAGAAAAATCTGATTCAAAACCTCCCCTACTACACGAAACAAAAGACTCTGTATATCCTTTGGTATATGCACTTAAAGAAGCTTTACGATCTACTCTCCTTACTGTTGAAATAACTGACTGCTTTTCTTTATTCTGACACATTACTGCAAAAATCCCTGTGTATATAGCAAGTGTTTCTTCAAGTAGTTCAATAAATATCGGATTTAGCTGATGATGTTCCTGAAATATACGTTCCTTTTCATTTTCATAACCATCAAAGAGTAACGCATTCAATGTACGGTACGCATCTTTATCTCTCCACAATAAATCTTTCGGGTCTTTAGAATTCTCAGAACTATTTATTATCAAAAGCTTTCCCTCTTCTGTTCTTTTTCGTATATCTCCACCATAAAATCTTAACATATCAAGTTCTTTTTTCGTTACCACGCTATCACATTTCCCTTCTACACCTAATAATATGCCAAACTCTGGATTACTGATTTTCCAACTATCTGACTAAAAGAACTCCACAATAATCATTTCTTCCATTCAGATTTTTCTTCCATGTTTTTTTCCCATTTATGCATATTGTTAATCCTGTTTTCTGTATACTGTTTGCA
>SKEJ01000668.1_pt1 | contig 20885 bp, 14 predicted proteins | sample 4826721 | NCBI WGS metagenome assembly SKEJ01 (sample SAMN11008812, study PRJNA524170) | human gut metagenome | biome: Human fecal sample; material: Feces; isolation source: fecal sample from pouch patient p31 | host: Homo sapiens | place: Israel: Tel-Aviv | collected 2015-06-02 | reverse complement strand
GGACGGCTACGTTCAGATCTCGAATATCTTTGCCGAGACGGCGGGCAACGAGTCCGAGCACGCCAAGCTGTGGTTTAAGTATCTGCACGACGGCGCCGTTCCGGGCACTCTGGACAACCTGCGCGACGCCGCCGCGGGCGAGAACTACGAGTGGACCACGATGTATGACGAGTTTGCCAAGACCGCCGAGGAGGAGGGCTTTGCCGAGATCGCCGCAAAGTTCCGTGGCGTCGGTGCCGTGGAGAAGGCTCACGAGGAGCGCTACAACAAGCTCGTCGAGCGCATTGAGTCGGGCGAGGTGTTTGAGCGCGAGGGCGTAAAGGTGTGGAAGTGCCTGAACTGCGGGCACCTGCATGTTGGTGCCGAGGCGCCCGAGGTGTGCCCGGTGTGCAACCACCCGAAGGCGTACTTTGAGGAGCAGGTGGTGAACTACTAGCGCCGATACGAACGCGGACTGCGGAGCGCAGGGCGGGGAAACACCTTTCCCTCTCGCTCACGGCTCCGCAGGGTCGCGCGAGGCAAAGGTATTTCCCCGCCCTGCGCTCCGGCTCCCGGTCGTCGCGTGCTCGTTACTGAAAGACTGATTAGAAGTTTGTGTGCCGCCCCGTTTGGGGCGGCACGGTTTTGTGTGGGGGCTGGTTGGGACGGCACCGTTCATGGGTGGGGTACACTGGGTAGCGACTTTTAGCTTATCTACTACCTGATGGGGTGTTTTTGTATGGGTAAGAAATCTCGGGCTCGGGTGGCTGCGGCGGGGACTCGCAAGGATCCTGGTCGTCGGGTTGCTGGGGGCAAAAAGGCCGATCGTGCCGAGAAGGACAAGAAGGTTGGGGCACATGCTCATCCTGAGTGGGCGCCGCATCTGAATTCTGCTAGTGAGGATTTGACCGCCAAGCTGTTTACGATGGTCGAGGTCATTTTGGGCGTGGTGCCTGTGGTGGTCATTGGCCTGTTCCTGGCCTCTAAGGATGCCACGAGCGTGGATAAGCTCACCGATGTCTTTTCTCAGGACCCCTCGATGGTGGTTACGTTTATCTCTGCGTGCCTGCAGCCGTTTGTGGCGTACATGCTGTACATGATTTATCGTAAATACTGCGAGGGCGATGCGGGCTTTGCCGCCGGCAACCTGATCGGCCTCTTGTGCTCCGAGATCTTGCTGCTCAATATTCCCGGCGTCATCGGCATGGGTATCTTGTTGTGGCGTGTTTGGCGCAACGTTGCCCCGCACTTTGAGAGCTGGCTATTTGAGCGCCGTTTTACGGGCGTGGTGGCAGATATCGCCGGTTCACTCGTGATTCTGGCCTTGGCGTTTATGTGCGCCACCGCCGCCCGAGGTCTCGCGGGTATGTAGCCTGTCCTCACCGACCACGGAGCGCAGGGCAACTGCTGGTTTCACCGCTCCGGGCGTCAGACCCGCGGCGCATCCCTTTCCCTCTCGCTCACGGCTTCGCAGAGTCGCGCGAGGCAAAGGCATGCGCCGCGGGTCTGACGACGCGGGCTTGCCAACGAGTTTTGGCTAATAGATTGGTTTGTGTGCCGCCCCCTTTGGGGCGGCACTTTTTGTGTGGGGTCCCTGTCTTCACAATTTCCGTCAAGCTTTTGGTTAGGTTTTGGTCGGATGGCGCAAGAGCGAAAGGGCAAAAGATTGCTGACGAAAAAAGCTCAAAGAAAGTGCTGGTAGGGGAGTTGTTGAGCTTTTTGACAGTTTTCTGACAAAAGAATCTTTGCGGCTATTGCCGCGGATTTCGTTGCCGCGGCCGCGATGGTGCGGGATGCTGGGCGCAAGCGTCGAATGCTCCTATTGAGGAGGCCAACATGGATCTGTTTCTTGAGACCCCGCAGCAACAAGCCGAGCGCATGTTGCGCCAGCAGCAACGGCTTATGGAGATGCAAATGCAGGGGGCGGCCGTCCAGCCTCCTGCGCAAAACGCCGCACCTGCGGGCGAGGCGGCCCCAGAGGCCTATTCCGTACAGCAAGATTCATATGCGCAGGAGCTTGCGTTCGACAAGCGTCGTGCGCGTCGCCGTCGCTGGGCCCAGCGCCTGCGTACGCTGGCGATGATCGTGCTGATCCCGTTGGGGCTCGCGGCAATCTTCTTGGCTTCATATGCCCTCACATGCATTCTCAACGGCGCCTCGCCCAGCGAGGTGCTTGAGCACTTGGCAGCTCTCGGCCAGCGCCTGGGCGATGTCGTAACAACCATCCGCGCCGGCTGGGAGAGTTAGCGTTTGTCGCATTAGGACTTCGAGGGTGTAGGGATTGTCGCCACGAGCAGAATCCTTGCATCCTGTGGGTCCTGCCGTGCGACTGAATAGTATTATTGAAGATAAATAATAATAGGAGATGAACGGAGGTGCTCGGTTGAATCTGACCTTTGAGGGATTCTTAAAAGGCTATTGCCGAGAGCTATCCGGACAGCAGTCGCTCAGTTTTAGAAAGCTGGTTAAGCGGGCGACGACGGTTGCGCCGCGCGTGGCGGAGCCCCTGTTTTTGCTCGCTTTGGCGCAGGGTAAAGCCGAATACGTCCTGGGCTTATCCGAGGGCTCGTGGATGGAAGAGGGTTACCGAGGCGTTTTGTCCTTGTACGCCCAAACGGGTAGCCTGGCATCTCTATGCGTCGAGGACAAACTCCCTAACCGTTATGCCAACGTTTGGCGTGCATATAGAGCGGTGAAGGAAAAGCCAGTGGCGGACAGGAGGATCAACGCCCTGATGCGAAAAAGAACGTTGGGAGCGCTAGGGGAATCGGGCGTAACGCGCTACGGTCTCTGCCGCGATTTGAATCTGAATAAGGGAAACGTGTACGCATACCTAGCCGGTGATGACTCAAAAGTGAGCAGGGAAACGGCGCGCCGCATTATGGAATATGCGGAGGGGAGCGCCAAAGAAGGGGCCGGGCGCCCGGTACGTGTGGCGGGGTAAGATTGATCGCGGTTTTGGTTGATGATCGATTGGGTTTGTTGGGCGGAGACTATGTCTGCTATTGATATCGTGCTTGTTGTGATCGCTTTGGTGGCGGTGGGGGTTGCTGTGGCTTGTGCCCTGCAGCTCAAGGGCCTTCGCGCCGAGCTGCAGGAGCGTGGCGATGACGGGGCGGAGATGCTGGCTGCGCTCGAGCAGGCCAACAACGCGCTCGACACCCTCAACGTCGCGTTGGCAGAAACCCGTCGCACGGCAAATGCCATCGCGCAGCAGCAGACGACCGATGCGGCCGTAGAGCAGCAGCGCTACCTGACCATCGCGCGTGAGTTCTCGCAGGCTGGCGACCGTATGGATGACCTGCGCCGCGAGACGGCCCAGCAGCTCGGTGCCAACCGCGAGGGCATCGAGCACCGCCTGGACAAGGTGCGCGAGACGGTCGATGCCCAGCTGGGCGCCATCCGCAAGGACAACAACGTGCAACTCGATCAGATGCGCGCGACGGTGGACGAGAAACTCTCCCGTACGCTCAACGATCGCCTGTCTGCATCGTTTAAGCAGGTGAGCGACCAGCTCGAGGCTGTGTACAAGGGTTTGGGCGATATGCAGTCCATTGCCACCGGCGTGGGCGACCTTAAGCGCGTGCTGGGCAACGTCAAGGCGCGAGGCATTTTGGGCGAGGTGCAGTTGGGTGCAATCCTGGCGGACATCCTTACGCCCGACCAGTATCTGGAAAACGTCGCCACCAAGCCCGGCGCCTCGGAGCGCGTTGAGTTTGCCGTCAAGCTGCCGGTGGACGAGGGCGATCCCGTGCTGCTGCCGATCGACTCCAAATTCCCGGGCGACGCGTACGAGCATCTGCTCGACGCGCAAGAGTCGGGTGATGCCGAGGCTGTGGCCACCGCGCGCAAGACGCTCGATGCGATGGTAAAGCGCGAGGCAAAGGACATCTGCGAAAAGTACCTGAGCGTGCCCGCGACCACCAACTTTGGCATTATGTTCGTGCCTTTTGAGGGTCTGTACGCCGAGGTCGTCAGTCGCCCCGGGCTTATCGAGACCTTGGGCCGCGACTATCACGTCAACGTTGCCGGCCCCAGCACCATGGCGGCCATCCTCAACAGCCTGCAGATGAGCTACCAGACGTTTAAGTTGCAAAAACGCACCGATGACGTGCTGCGTGTGCTCTCTGCCGTCAAGGCCGAGCTGCCACGCTATCAGGCGGCGCTGCGCCGCGCCCAACAGCAGATCGAGACCGCAGGAAAGACGGTCGAGGGCATCATCACCACGCGCACCAACGTTATGGAGCGCAAGCTCAAGGATATCGACGCACTGGAAGACACGCGGGAGGCCGACGAGATTTTGGGCTTGGAGTCCGCAGACTTGTTCGCAGACCAAAAAGGCGAGGACTAGCTGCATCTGACGGCGGGGCGCCGACGTAAACGCGGGGCGCGGGCGCTTTTCGCGCCGTGCTTGCCTGAAGTGCACTTTAGTGTGCAACAATGGCGTTTCGCCCTATCAGACGCGAAAGGAAGACCATGTCTCAGAGAAGCACCAGCCCGCTCAAACGCTCCACCGTTCGCCGCACGCTGCAGCGTTTTTGGGACGTCACGCGCACACAGCCGCTGATCGTCTTTCTCTCGGTGTTCTCGTCGGCGGGCTACATCTTTTTGCTCACGTTTGCCAACACCTACGTGATGGCCCTTATCGTTGACCGCGTTCAGGCCGGCCCCGTGGCGGGTGACCAGGTGTTTGAGGTCTTTGGCCCTTACATTCTGGCGCTGGTGCTCGTTAACCTAGTGGGCCAAATCCTCTCCAAGCTGCAGGACTACACCGTCTACAAGCTCGAGATTGCGGGCAACTATCACCTGGCGCGCCTGTGCTTCGACACGCTCTCCAATCAATCCATGACATTCCACACCAGCCGTTTTGGCGGATCGCTTGTGAGCCAGACGAGCCGTTTTATGAGCGGCTATACGGGGCTGGTAGACGTAACGGTGTATTCGCTCATTCCCACCATCACCTCGGTTGTCTGCACGGTAGCGGCGCTCGCTCCGGTGGTGCCGACGTTTACCGTGATCCTGGTGGGCATTATGGTCGTCTACATCGGGTTTGTCTGGCTTATGTATAAGCGCATCATGCCGCTTTCGGCCGCGACGTCCGCCGCGCAGAACAAGCTGTCGGGCGTGCTGTCCGACGCGGTCACGAATATCCTGGCCGTTAAGACCTGTGGGCGCGAGGACTTTGAGCGCGACCTGTTCGATGCTGCCGACCGCGCCGCGCGCGACGCCGAGACGGTTTCGATGCACGCCATGATGCAGCGCAACTTTACGACCTCGGGCCTTATCGTCATCACCATGGCCGTGGTGAGCGTGTTCGTCGCGGGCGGCAACGCGTGGTTTGGCATTTCGGCCGGCGCGCTCGTCATGATCTTTACCTATACGTACAACCTCACCATGCGTTTGAACTACGTGAGCTCCATGATGCAGCGCATCAATCGCGCGCTGGGCGATGCGGCCGAGATGACGCGCGTGCTGGACGAGCCACGTCTGGTGGCAGACGACGCGAATGCCCCCGAGCTCAAGGTGGGCGAGGGCGCGATTGATTTTGAGCACCTGAGCTTTGCATACCGTGACGCCGTGGCGGGCGAGAGCGTGTTCGACGACCTGACGCTCCATGTGGCGGCGGGCCAGCGCGTGGGCCTGGTGGGCAAATCGGGCTCGGGCAAGACGACGCTCACCAAGCTGTTGTTGCGCCTGGACGATGTACAGGGCGGCCGCGTGCTCGTGGACGGCCAGGACGTCTCGCGCTGCACGCAGCAGAGCCTGCGCCGCCAGGTTGCCTACGTGCCGCAGGAGGCGCTGCTGTTCCATCGCTCCATTCGCGAGAATATCGCCTACGGTCGCCCCGACGCCACCGACGAGCAGATCCGCGATGCAGCGCGCCTGGCCAACGCGACTGAGTTTATCGACCGCTTGCCCCATGGCTTTGACACCATGGTGGGCGAGCGTGGCGTTAAGCTTTCGGGCGGCCAGCGCCAGCGCGTGGCCATCGCCCGCGCTATCCTGACCGACGCGCCGATCCTGGTGCTCGACGAGGCGACGTCTGCCCTGGACAGTGAGTCCGAGGCGCTGGTGCAGGAGGCGCTCGAGAACCTGATGCGCGGCCACACCTCCATTGTGGTGGCGCACCGCCTGTCCACCGTGGCGGCGCTCGATCGCATCGTGGTGCTGGCGGAAGGCGAGATTGTCGAGGACGGCACGCATGCGCAGCTTGTCGAGGCGGGCGGCGAATACGCAAGCCTGTGGAGCCGTCAGACCGGCGCATTTTTGGAGGCGTAAAGACCCCATACGTGGGACAATCGTGCCCATAGGTTTGTTATGCCGCTGAGCCGAGGAGTCGTTATGCCACGCGAGACCAATGCCGCCAAACGCGAGCGCGCCGTTGAGGTGTGCGAGCGCCTCAACCGTCGCTATGGCCCGGTCGAGTGTTTTTTGGATCACGAGAATCCCTTTAGGCTGCTCATTGCGGTACTGCTCTCGGCGCAGACGACCGACGCGCAGGTCAACAAGGTGACGCCGAAACTGTTTGCCCAGTGGCCCACGCCCGAGGCCATGGCACAGGCGAGCGTGGCCGATGTGGCGGACACCATTAAGTCACTCGGCTTTTATAAGAGTAAGGCCAAGCACGCCGTGGAGGCAGCGCAGATGATTGTCGCCGATTACGGCGGCGAGGTGCCTGCCGACATGAAGGAGCTCGTCAAGCTGCCGGGCGTTGGGCGTAAAACGGCGAATATCGTGCTCAACGTGGGGTTTGGCATCGTGGAGGGCATCGCGGTGGATACACACGTCAACCGCATTGCGCACCGCCTGATGCTGAGCCCCAAGACGCACGCCAAGGAGCCGCTCAAGACCGAGCAAGATCTGCTCAAGATCTTGCCGCTCGAGTACTGGGGGTCGGTCAACCACCAGTGGATCACCTTTGGCCGCGAGATCTGCGACGCCCGCAAACCCAAGTGCGACGAGTGCCCGCTGGCAGACCTTTGTCCCAGCGTACGGGCGGTGCAATAGCTTTTTGCAAACTTTTTTGCAAAAAAGGCTCAAACCTTAGATATAGCTTGGTTGCGCAACCAATTTAGGATTATTTCGGCTTGAATTGATGATACAATTCAAATGTCTTCTTCTGCGAAGTGGTCGCGAAGAAGCAAGTCGGGAAAGGACGAGTACATGAATAGGAAGTTTAACGCTGCTATCACAGCCGGTCTGAGCTTGAGTATGGTGCTCAGCTCCACGCCGGTTGCTGCTATCGCGGCGGAGACTACTCAGAACACGAGCGAGGGGGCTACTGCTGCAGCCTCTACTGGTGTTAAGACCGTTACTTTTGTAGCGGAAAATGGCGGCGGCGCTTTCGCGGACGGAAGCATCGTTATGCGCATTCAGACTAACGATAAGGGCGTATGCTCTATGCCGGAGTCTCCCGTGCGCGATGGCTATGTGTTTGGCGGCTGGTATTATGACAACACTTGCACGCATGCCGTAGATTTTTCTCAGCCTCTTCTGAGCGACGCTAGCAATTTTGTTGTTCTGTTCGCCAAGTGGACTGAGGCTCCCTCGAATGTGCTCGATGTGACCTACTCTGCCAATGGCGGTCAGTTTGCCGACGGCAACAACGTCATGCTGGGTCAGACTGACAGCAATGGCATTGCTCGTCAGCCGCTTGCTCCTACGCGCGACGGCTATGTGTTTGCCGGTTGGTATTATCACAGCGACGGAACCGACCAGGTTGACTTCAACCAGCCGATCGTCGGTGGCGGCGACCATGTGACCCTTTTCGCCGCTTGGACGCCTGTGAAGCAGGACAAGACTGTCGAAATCCTCTACGTTGCCAATGGCGGCACGTTCTTCGATGGCAACGAAACTATGCAGGGTGTAACCGATACCGACGGTATTGCACGTCTGCCGCTTCAGCCGACCCGCGAGGGCTATGACTTCCTTGGTTGGTCGTACGATCGCGACGGAAATGACCCCGTCGACTTCACGAAGGCCATCGTTGCGGGCAGCGGCCACGCGACTGTTTATGCCCAGTGGAAGCAGAACAACGAGAAGACGGTTCTCTATGTTGCCAATGGTGGCGTTTTCGCCGATGGCAATGAGACCATGGAGGGTGTTACCGACAGCGACGGCGTTGCCCGCCAGCCCCTGGCCCCGACCCGCGAGGGCTATACCTTTACTGGCTGGACCTACGATGCTGCCGGCACCGAGCCTGTCGACTTCACCAAGCCCATCCAGGGTGGCGGTCAGCATGCTACGTTCTTCGCTCAGTGGGCAGAGCTTGCTAACAACGAGAAGGACGTTCTCTATGTCGCCAACGGCGGTGTTTTCGCTGATGGCAACGAAGTCCTCCAGGGCGTTACCGACGGCGACGGCGTCGCCCGCCAGCCCCTGGCCCCGACCCGCGAGGGCTACACCTTCGCCGGCTGGACCTACGACTCCGAGGGCAAAGATTCCGTCGACTTCAGCAAGCCCGTCCAGGGCGGCGGCGACCACGTGACGTTCTACGCCCAGTGGACCAAGAACGAGACGCCTGCTGTCCAGACCCACAAGGTCAATTTCTATGTTGCTGGTTCCACCACCACTGTTGAGGTTGAGGACGGCAAGACTGTTGCTCAGCCCAGCGATCCTTCCGTTGATGGCTTCAACTTTGTCGGCTGGTCTTCTTCCAAGGAGTCCTTCAAGAAGTTTGACTTCTCTACTCCTATCACCGAGGACACCACTGTCTACGCCTTCTTCACTGCTAAGACCCCTAAGTCCGATTCTTTGAAGAAGAATGATGGCAAGAAGCAGGTTCCTGCTGACAAGAAGGACGAGGCTAAGGCCAAGAAGAACGACGCTGCCCTTCCTACCACTGGTGACCCGACCTTTGTTGTGACCTCCGCTGCTGCCCTTACCGGCGCCGTGGCTGTCGCTGTGGGCATGTACATGACCAAGCGTCGCGAGCACTAATCACTTCTAGTGTTTACCTCCGGGCTTAATTAGCCCAAACCTGTTAGCCGCGTGGGGACCCGACCCCCACGCGGCTTTTTATGTATTAGTTATCTTGCGTGAGTATTGTCGGCCCCCTGCGTTCGATTTCAGATGCCCACGTCATATAAAAGAGCGCCGCTGCGATGTGTGCAGCGGCGCTCTTTTGCGTTGATTCTTGTTGGGCGAGCTCGGCCCTAGGCCAGCGCGCGTACGTTTGAGGAGATCTTCAGCACCAAAAACTCGGTCGAGGAGCCCAGCTTGAGCAGGTCGCCGTCGTGGATGGGAATCTGCTTGTCCTCGTCATCGGCGGTGCGCAGCGAGCGTGGCTTTTCGATAACGGTGGTTGCGCCGTTGCGTGTCACCAACACCGTTCCATTAGTGGAATGAAGGCCGCTTGCGAGCCATGTGTCGTTGGAAAACGCCACGCGCAGGTGCCGGCGGGATACATCGGGACCCACGTTGGTGATACTGTTTCGGTCGTGTGCGAACGAGCCTAAAACCGTGCCCTCGGGATCGAGGCTCAAGGGATAGATCGGCGGCAAGGCCGAGCCGTCTTTCGCAAGCCTGAGCAGTCCCAGTTTTGCAGGAGGCTCGTTGACCTTGTGGTTGGTATCCTGCACCTGGACGGCCTTGGCGGTCTCGAGTGTGCCAAAGGTCTGGGATAGTCGCGTAATGGCAAAGTCCTTGACCTCGGAGGCGGCGGCATTGGGATCGGCCAGGCATCCGCAGACCGTTAGCGCAAGGAGCTCCAAAAGCCGCCGGTCGCTTTGCTTGAGACCCGGCGTGACGGCGATGCGGTCAAAGATATTGCGCAGGATGGAGGCATCGAGCCCCCAGTGATCGAGCGATTTTGCCATACGCTCAAGGGCGCGGGTCGCTATGGCTTGCTGGCGAGCGTTGGACGCCACCACGCCGCTGTCGCTGCCGACTTTTGCAGCGGCGGCCAAGTTCTGGACGCTCTGCGAAAAATCGGCAAACATCTCGGGGTCGATCTTGTCGGTACCCGGAACGACGTGCACCACGCGTCGCGATAGAAACGTCTTTTCGGCAATGCGAAACCGTGGGGCCGGTTTGGAGCCCATCGGCTTGTCCGAAATCAAGATGCGCGCCGCTTCGCGATTATTGATCTGCAGGTCGCACTTAAGGAAATCAAAGAGCACTTCGGAAGGTGTTTCCGCACGCATGATGCGAGGCTCCTTTCTGGTATCCGGTGAAGGTGTTAGATGCAAAAGCCGGGCAGGGCATAGGTCATTTGGTCCGGTTTGTTTCCGGGCGTTGCCCAGCTAAACACGTCGCCGTCTTTTCCAACGCGGTTAAAGTACGTCGAGTCGGCGCCTTCGCTGCAGTCGGCGCTGGGGGTGCGCTCCCAGTAGCAGATCTTTTGGCCGGCGACGGTGCGGATCATGGCATCATTGGTGGTCAGACCGCTCACACTCTGCTCGCGATAGAGCTGGTACTGCTCGCCTTCTCCGCTGTAGAGGGCAGAAAGGTACTCGCAGCCTTCTTCAAACGTTTCGGGCGCCTGGTAGCCGCACAGCTCACTCATGGACGGCAGCCACAGCTTGTCGTCGGTGGCGGTGATGCTTGAAGCGTCTTTGGTTGCACCGGCGTTATTGGTCAGCTTTCGCACCGAGCGAATCTGAAGATGGAGATCGTTGGGCAGCGTGGCCATGCCCTCGCCCGCCAGCCATATGCGAAGCGACGACTGCTCCCAGCCGCCCGTAGCTGCGCTGTCATTTACGGCGCGCATGGCGATGGGGGTACGGAACATAAAGGTGATGCCAGCGGTGAGGCCGTCATCGGTGAACGTGTCTGCCTTAAAGCCCACGATCTGGACTTGTGCCTTGGTCCCGTCGGAAAGCCTGACGGTCTTGGTGTTCTCGTTTTCGAGCGACTGCTTGCTGTTTACCAGGTGGTAGGTTTCGGCAATCTCGAGCGCCTTTTTGTTGGTAGATGTCTCTTGGATTTTGCGGGAGATCAGGGCGAGCTCTTCCCAGGTGTAATCGTCGAGCGATGGCTTAATGCCGTGCGCCAGGTCGATAAGCCCCCAGCACCCCGTGGCAATGGCAGAGGTTGCGATGCCGGCAACGCAGACGCCGCCGAGCGCGAGCGCAGCGCGACGCGAGATAAGCGGGTGACGCGTCTGAGCCTTGTCGGAGCCGGAAGGCTTCGGTTGTTGGCTAAAGTCGATCGGGGCGGGCAGCGGCGTGCGTGGCTCAAAATCGATGTCTTTAATCCAGGCATCGAGCTTGCCGACAATCGTAGACAGCGGCGCGCGCTGGGACTGCTCGTTATGGATGCCGCTCATGATGACATCGACGAGCTTTTGGTCGCCGGGTAAGCGCGCCTCGAGCGGCTCGGGCTCGTGCTCGATCTTATACAGGTAGGGCGACTGGTCCATATGCTCGTTTAGGCGATATGGCGTGTGACCGGCATAGAGCGTGTAGAGCACGCTGCAGAGCTCATATGTATCGATGCTGGGCGACGTGCGAAGCGGCGCCAGCTCGGGGATATCGTTGGAGAGCATCTCGGGCGGGGCGAACTCGGGGGTGCCGTTGCGCCAGATGCCGGTGGACATGGTAAACGAGGGGTCCGAGCGCTTGATGCTCGAGCTGCCCAGATCGACCAGGCAAAGGTCAAAACTGCAGTGTGCAATCTGCTGGGCAAGGGGCCGGCGCGTTGTGCGAATAATGATGTTGCGCAAGGAGATATCACGGTGCACAAAAGGTGCATCGAGCTTTTGGGTAGTCAGGAGGATCTCTCCCAGGCGTTTTCCGATTGCGGCGACGGTGTTTGCGGGAATGTGGCCGCCCTCGGCGGGGTCGGTTAACTCTGCCGCGGCATCGCGAAGGGGCAGGCCTTCAATCCATTCCATAAGGATGACCGGCGTGTTGCCGGCATAACCGTAGCCATAGGTTTTGGGAAAGCCGCCCAACGGTGACACGACTGCAAGATTGCGATACTCCTCGGTGAGCGTCTTGATGCCCGAGGGGCTGACAGCGGAGCCGTTTTCATCACAGCCGCTGAGGGGCCACAGCGTCTTGAGCGCAAAGGTCTCGCCCTCGGTGTTGGCGACCTTGCGAAGATGGTGGGAGCCTCCGCCGACTGCTCCGCAATCCAACAGGGTGGTAAAGCGGCGAATGGCATCGGGGTCTTCGGTGGTCGCAAACATGGCGTTTGGTTCAAAGGGAGACAACGCGATGATATTCATGTCCGTGTCGTACGTCACGGGGCGATCCTTTCGAGAATAAAGTGCGTAACAATAATGTTAGTGAAAAGGTAGCGCAACCGTTGCCTTAATCGAAAAGGTGCCGTTATTTGCAGGGGTTGATGCAAATAACGGCACCTTGTGCGTCGATGATGTGTGTATGAACTAGTCTGTGATGCGAATGACCAAAAAACGCGTCGTGGCGCCCAAGCAAAGCGTGTCTCCGTTGTGAATCTCAACGGGGGTGTTGGCAAAGTTGGCGGGGCGGTCGCGTCTGGGCGGCTCGATAGGCTGTCGGCAGCGGTCGACGCCCGAGATCAAAAAAGATCCGTTGGTGGAGTCGAGGCCCTGCGCAAGCCAGTGCCCGTCTTGGAACCAAATGCGCAGGTGCTGGCGCGAGACATCGGAATCGACGTCGGTGATGGCGTTCTCGTCGCCCGTCAGCGACCCGATAATGCTGCCCACCGGGTCCGTTGTAAGGGGGCGCAGCGGCGGTCGTGCCGAGTTGCCCACGACGCGCAGCAGCCCCAGGCGAAAGTCTCCCATGGGGCGCGCGGTTGTCGAGAAAAACGAGGTGACGGTCGTCTCGACCGTGCCGAGTGTCGAGAGCATCTGGTCGGACACAAAGGACTCGGTGTGTTCGATGGCTCGGGCGGGGTCGCCAAGGCAGCCGGTAACGATAAAAAAGACCAGATGGATGTAGAGGCGGTCTTTGATGTCGCTATCGTTAGCGGTCTCGATGCGCTCGACGCCGTTTCTAAAGAGCGTGCCGTCGACGCCGCAATTGGTAAGGGCATCCTGCATGTCTGGGACGCACGATTCCATATAGCGTTTAGCGACCTTGCTCAGCGATTGGGGGTCGGAGCCTCGGTTTTGCATGATGAGGTTGAGTATCTGGCGCGCACTTTGTTCAAAGGGCTTAAACAGCGGCTCGGGAAGGTCACCGGGTTTGGCGTGAACGATTTCGCGCGAGATAAACGACGGGACCGTCAAGCGTTCGGAGATGAGGCGTCCACCGTAACGGGCGTTGCCGGCCATGAGAATTTGCGCGACGTTACCGTTGTTGATGCGACCGAGTGACTTAAGCCCGGCGTACAGTGCACAAGATGGAGTGTCGGCCATTTGTTTTTACCCCCCCCCCTCCTCAAAAAGTGACATTGAATACGTAAGCATGGTCAATTATAGGCGCTTTGCAGCTCGAAATGCTCGCCAGGGGGCGCGGACGGTGTAAATAGCTGCCGGAAGACAACAAATCAAAAAGCGGAGAGCGGATTAATAAGCTGGGAAAACGCGTTAGTAAGACCGTTGTGGGCAACATTTGGCATGATGTCGCTTTGGCTTTTGGTTACGGGTCCGTGCGGTACCATAAACGTCAATGAACTTTGACGTACTACCCGCCGAGCTTGCCCCGGCGGGCTTTTGGCGTTGCGATGCCGGAGGAACAGCATGCTCATTCACCGTATAGCCGCGCAGCTCTACACTGCCGAGGCCTTGCAGACCGTCGAGGCCGGACTCGACGCCGGCGAGGACGTGACACTGGCCGTGTCGCAGTCGGGCCGCACGCTTATGGCGGCCGCCCAGTTTGCGCGTCGTCCGCGCCCGACGGTCTATATCGTGAGTGGCGAGGATGCGGCCGATCGCGCCGCGCGTAGCCTTGCCGCCTACGTGGGCCTGGCGCACGTGTGCCGTTTTCCCGAGCGCAAGGACTACCCTTGGCGCGAGCAGGCGCCCGACGACGCCGTGGTGGCCCAGCGCTGCGAGGCTCTGGGGCGCATCGTGCGCGGGGACAACTGCATCATGGTTGCCTCAGCCCGCGCGCTGCTGCGCTGCGTGCCGCCGGTCGAGAGTCGCTATTGGGAGTCCACCACTTTTGCGGTGGGCGAGGAGATTCCTTTTGACGAGGTGTCGCAGCGCCTGGTGGGCATGGGCTACACCAATGCCGGCGCCGCCGATGCGCCCGGTCTGTTCCGCGTGCACGGCGACACCGTCGAGGTGTTTCCCGCACAGGAAAAGGCGCCCGTGCGCATCGAGTTCTTCGGCGACGAGATCGACCGCATCCGCCGCATGGTGAGCTCCACGGGCCAAACCATCGGCAACGAGGACAGTATCGAGATCTTCCCGTGCCGCGAGTTGGCGCTTACCGACGAGGCTGTCCACAACATGCATGTGGCGCTCTACCGCGCAAGCCAGAGCGATAGCAAGCTGGCGGCGCTGCTCGAGATGGTGGATGCACGCATCGTCACGCCCGAGCTCGACCGCTTTTTGCCGGTGATGTACGGCCAGACCGTAAGCCCGCTGGCACATGTGGGCGGCAAGGCGCTCGTGGTTTTGTCCGAGCCGCGCTCACTGTTCGACGATTGCCTGCGCGCCTACGAGGATATCGAGGCGCGTGCCGGCGAGGCGGGGATTGACCGCCTGGACGGTCTGTACGTGCGCGCTCAACAGCTCGATTTTGGTGCCCAGCAGCGCCTGAACTACGTAAGCCTCATTCGTGCCGGCGGTGCGGTGACGGCGGAGCTCAAGATTGAGCAGCCGGCCATCGCGGGCTCGGACAACCGCTTTATGACGCGCATTCAGGAAGTCGTGGGCAAGCGCTATGCCTGCGTGTTTGCCATTCCCGACCGCGGTGCGCGCGAGTCGATGGAGCTCACCTTTGGCGACGAGGGCATTACCTTTGAGGAATCGCTGACGGCAGCGCCCGAAAACGCCGGCGTCATTGGCGAGCGCGTACGCGTGGCGGCGGCAGATTCTGCCGATCGTGCTGCCCGCCAGGATGCTCATGCTGCAATTCGCGAGCGCCGCGCCGACGCGCTCAACGCCCGCTCGCTCGAGGCGGGTGCCGCCCAGGCTGCCGCCGGTGCTGCCGTGCCCACCATCTCGCGCGGACGTGTGACCTTTGTGGATGCCGCCCTGCCGCAGGGCGTGGTGGTGCCCGATGCCAGCCTGGCCGTGTTCTCGATCGCCGACCTCAACGCCCGCATGGACGCCAACCGCGCGCGCAGCCGCCGCAAAGTGGACATTACGCAGATCACGTTCCCGTTTAAGCCGGGCGACTACGTGGTGCATGCCACTCACGGTATCGCGCTCTTTAGCGAGATCGCGCGCCAGGAAGTGGGCGGCAGGGAGCGCGACTACTTTTTGCTGGAATATGCCGACGGCGACAAACTCTACGTGCCGCTCGAGCAGGTCGACCGCATCACACGCTATGTTGGCCCCGACGGCGACAAGCCGCGCCTGACCAGGCTCAATACCGCCGACTGGACGCGTGCCACCAACAAGGCACGCAAGAACGCCAAAAAGCTGGCGTTTGACCTGGTCGACCTGTATACGCGCCGCTCGTCGATTACCGGTATCGCCTGTCCGCCCGATACGCCCGAGCAGATCGAGATGGAGGAGAGCTTCCCCTACGACGAGACGCGCGACCAGCTGGAAGCTATCGCCGACATCAAGGCCGACATGGAGGCGCCCAAGCCCATGGACCGCCTGCTGTGCGGCGACGTGGGTTTCGGCAAGACCGAGGTCGCCCTGCGCGCAGCGTTTAAGTGCGTGGACTCCGGCCGCCAAGTCATGGTGCTCTGCCCCACGACCATTCTGGCCCAGCAGCACTACGAGACGTTCTTTGAACGCTTTGCCCCGTTTGGCCTCGAGGTCGAAGTGCTCAGCCGCTTCCGCACCCCGGCGCAGCAAAAGCGCGCGCTTAAGGCGTTTGCCGAGGGCACGATTGATGTGCTCATCGGTACGCATCGTCTGCTTTCGGCCGATGTGAACCCCAAGAACCTGGGCCTGGTGATCATCGACGAGGAGCAGCGCTTTGGCGTGCAGCACAAGGAGCAGCTCAAGAACCTGCGCGAGCAGATTGACGTGCTCACGCTTTCGGCCACGCCGATTCCGCGAACCATGCAGATGGCCACGAGCGGCGTGCGCGACATGAGCCTGATCACCACACCGCCGACCGGGCGTCGTCCCGTGATCGTGCACGTGGGGGAGTACGACCCCGACGTGGTGAGTGCGGCGATTCGCCTGGAGGTGGGCCGCGGCGGTCAGGTGTATTACGTGTCCAACCGCGTCAAGACCATCGATGACGCCGTGGCGCGCGTGCACGAGGCCGCGCCCGAGGCGCGCGTGGGCGTGGCGCACGGCAAGATGAGCCCGCGCGAGGTCGAGGACGTGATGATCGAGTTCGCGACCAAGAAGATCGACGTGCTCATCGCCACGACCATCGTGGAGAGCGGCATCGACAACGCAACGGCCAACACGCTCATCATCGAGGATTCGCAGCGCCTGGGCCTGGCACAGCTCTACCAGCTCAAGGGTCGTGTGGGCCGTTCTGCCACGCAGGCCTACGCGTACTTTATGTTCCCGGGCGAGCTGCCGCTCACCGAGGAGGCAACGGCGCGCCTGACCGCACTTTCCGAGTTCCAGGACCTGGGCAGCGGCATGCGCATCGCCATGCGCGACCTGGAGATTCGCGGCGCCGGCTCGCTTATGGGGGCCGAGCAGCACGGCAACCTGTCGAGCGTGGGCTTTGACCTGTTTACGCAGATGCTGGGCCAGGCCGTGGCTGAGGCGCGCGGCGATGACGACGCCGGCGTGGAAGCGGCAAGCGTGGGTATTAACCTGCCGGCCGACTACTTCTTGTCCGAGGAGTACCTGCCGGCGGTGGATCAGCGCGTGCTCGTGTACCGTAAGCTCGCAGCGGCCGAGGACCTGGAGAGCATCGATGAGGTTCAGGAGGAGACCGAGGCCGCGCATGGCGAGCTGCCGCTGGCGGGACTCAACCTGTTCAATCGCGCGCGCATCCGCATTCGCGGCGAGCGCCTGGGGCTCGAGAGCGTCACGCTCAGCGGCGGTCGCATCACGTTTTTGGGCGTCGACGTGCCCAAGAAGGTGGCATTTGAGCTTAAGACCCGCTATGGCGCGGTGAACTTCCCCAAGAGCCGCAAGCTGTCGGTGCCCTACAAGGCGGGCGCCGGTGCGGGCAGCGGCCTGGGTCGCGGCCTCGACGCCAACGACGGCACCGGCCCCGTGGCGGCGGCGCTCATGCTGCTGCAGCAGCTGGGTGCTAGTGACGACGACTAGTGATCCGAAGGGGACGGAGGAAAACGGATCATTTCCCCGTCATCTTGCAGGTTGACCGCACTTCACCCGACCGAAAGGAAAGTATGTTCGGGTATATCTATAAGAAAGATGCCGCTGCTATCGCGGTCATCCTGGCCTTTTGTCTGCTCGCTGGGTCGTTTTTCGATTATCAGATCTCGAGCGCGCTGTTCAATATCGGCAGCATGTACGGTCGCTTTATCGAGGCCGCCGGCGAGCTGCCGTTCGAGCTGACGGCAAGCGTCGCAGGCGTCATGCTCGCGCGCGCGGTGCGTCCCGATTCCAGAGGGAGCAAATGGCTCGCCGTGCTCGGCATCCTCGTCAACGTTGGCCTGGCCGGCTACGAGATCGTCTCGTCCCTGAAGGTTGGCGGCAAACTCATCGCGGTTCAGTTGGTACTGACGTTTGTGCTGGTCATCGCTGCCAACCTTATCGTCTATCGCCTCACACGCGCGACCGAGCCTGACGAGCTCACGCGCTGGGCGCTGATGGTACTTGCCGTGTGGGTCGCTCAAGCCATTATCCTCAACGTGATCGTCAAGCCGCTGTGGTCGCGTCCGCGCATGCGCGTGATCGAGGTCACGCCGGGGCTCATTTTTCAGCCGTGGTGGGTAATCGGCAATCCCGACAAGTGGGCCTATATCGCCGCCGGCGTGATCAAGGACGGGTTCAAGTCGTTCGCGAGCGGGCACACCGCGCATGCGGCGATCGGTCTTATGCTCGCCGGGCTTCCCGCGGCAGCCTTTAAGGAAAAACCGTCGCGCCGTCGTGTGGTCTTTTGGACGGCGGCTGTGGTCGCGGCGCTCGTCGCGTTTGGCCGCATCGTGATCGGAGCGCACTTTTTGAGTGACGTGAGCTGCGGTTTTGCTCTGGTACTGGCACTTGAGTGCCTTGCCGCGCGCATTGCCTATCCCAGCGGCGTACAATAGCTCCGTTTGAATCATCTGGCCGATACCCGGTAAGAGAGGATTGCCATGCTCGCGTTCAACAACGATTATTCCCACGGCGCACACCCGGCGGTGCTGCAGGCGCTCGTCGATACCAACATGGAGCCGCAGCCCGGCTACGGTACCGATGCGCATACCGAGCGCGCCAAGCAACTTATTCGCGAGGCCTGCCAGGCCCCCGATGCCGACGTGTATTTTCTGGTGGGCGGCACGCAGGCCAACGCGACGGTGATTGATATGCTGCTTGCGCCCTACGAGGGCGTCGTTGCTGCCGAGACTGGCCACGTCGCCTGCCACGAGGCGGGTGCCATCGAGTTTGGCGGCCACAAGGTGCTCACCATCCCCGGCTACGAGGGCAAGATGCACGCCGAGGACCTCGAGAACTATATCCAGGTGTTCTACGAAAACGAGAGCTACGAGCACACGGTGTTTCCGGGCGCCGTGTACGTGAGTCTATCGACCGAGTATGGTACGCTGTACTCCAAGGCCGAGCTCGCGGCGATTCATGCGGTGTGCCAGAAGCGCGAGATTCCGTTGTTTGTGGATGGCGCCCGCCTGGCCTATGCGCTGGCAGCCGACGAGTGCGACATCACCCTGCCCGAGTTGGCGCAGCTGTGTGACGTGTTCTACATCGGCGGCACCAAGTGCGGTGCGCTTTGCGGCGAGGCCGTGGTGTTTTGCGGCATGCACGCTCCGGCGCACCCCATTCCGCGCATTAAGCAGCACGGTGCGTTGCTGGCCAAGGGCCGCCTGACGGGTGTGCAGTTCGAGGCTCTTTTTACCGATGACCTCTATTTTGAGATCGGCCGTCAGGCGATTGAGACGGCTCAGGCGCTGCGTCGCGTGCTGCACGAGCGCGGTTACCAGTTCTTCTTGGAGACGCCGACCAACCAGCAGTTTGTGATTCTGCCCAACGAGGATATGGCCCGCATTCGCGAGCATGCCTCGATCGAGTACTGGGAAAAGTACGATGAGACCCACACGGTGGTGCGCTTTTGCACCAGCTGGGCCACGACGCAGGAGGACATCGACGCGCTGGCGGCTGTCCTGTAGCCTGATGTAATGACGAGGGGCCGCCTTGCGCTTGGTTTGGCGCAGGGCGGCCTTTGCTTTTGAGAGAAGGGTTGTATGACCGAGATGTCCGAGCCGACGATTCGCCTGGCGACGCCCGAAGACGCGCCGGCGTTGCTTGCCATCTATGAGCCGTATGTGCGCCAGACGGCGATTACCTGCGAATACGAGGTGCCGAGCGTTGAGGAGTTCGCCGGGCGCATCGAGCGTACGCTCAAGCGCTATCCGTATTTGGTGATGGAGCTGGACGGGCGTCCGGTAGGCTATGCCTATGTGAGCCCGCTCAACAGCCGCGAGGCATACGACTGGTCGGTCGAGACGTCGATCTACCTGGCGTGCGACGTGCGCCACGGCGGGCTGGGCCGCAAGTTGCACGATACGCTCAAGCAATGTCTGATCGCGATGGGCATCACCAATATGTGCGCGCTCATCGCCGTGCCGCACGACATGGACGACGAGTATCTGACGCACAACAGTCAGAATTTCCATGCCCATATGGGATATCGCCTGGTGGGCGCCTTTGACCGCTGTGCCCAAAAGTTCGGCCGCTGGTACGACATGTGTTGGATGGAGCTGGTCCTAGCCGAGCGCACGCCCAACCAACCCAAACCAACCTGGTTCCCCGACCTCCCCAAACCTACCATTTAGGGACAGGTTTATTTTGGCAGGTTAGCCGATGGGCTCGGTGTATTTGGCGCGGTCGGTGCGTTGGATGCGCTTGGAGACATGGAGCGGGCGGCCGTCGGTGTCGTAGACGTAGTCGGTGATCAGGATCAGGGCCTGTCCGCGCTCAACGTTGAGTAAAAACGCTTCGTTTTGCGAGGCATAGCACACCTCGAAGGTCTTGTGCCCTTGTGCCGGCGCGCGATGGAATTCTTGACGCAGCGTGGCGTAGAGCGAACCGTTGATATCGCGATCGATGAGCGTCTCGAAGCTTGGCGGCAGGTAGGTGGTCTCCAGGCACAGCGGCGCATCGTCCAGATAACGCAGACGGACAAGTTTGACGAGCTTACTGCCCACGGCGGCATCAAAGAACCTGGCCGCATTGCCCGCGGCCTTGGCAAAGCCCGAGTCCACCGTGCGCGTGGTGGGCTTCATACCCTGACCCTGGACCTGCGCCGTGTAGCTCGAAAATACCAGGTTGTTCTCGTGGAACGCCGGCGTGTCGGCCACAAAGGCGCCACGCCCGCGCTCGGTGCGCACCAGGCCCTCATCAACGAGCACCTTAAGGGCGTGGCGTACGGTGCTACGCGACAGCCCCGATTCGTCCATGAGTTCCATCTCGGACGGCAGCTTGTCTCCGCGCGCGTAGGTGCCGGAGGCGATGCGGTCGCGCAGCATGCCCGCCAAGCGCTCGTATTGGGTCAGTCTCTTTTTAGATGAAGCGTTCATGCGATCAACCTGTATCTAACCTGTATGCGTATCTAATCAAGCATGTATTCAATACAACAACAAAACCGCTGGTAGCAAGTTATCGAAAACTGTATCAGCAAATTTTCTAAGACAAATATAGCATACAACTAGTCGACATAACCAAAACATGTATGTAACTTGTATGCCATCGAGAGCATCAAACGAGAAGAAAGGCTGATGCACGATGACTACTCAGGAACAGGTTAAGG
>SKEJ01000666.1_pt1 | contig 20930 bp, 10 predicted proteins | sample 4826721 | NCBI WGS metagenome assembly SKEJ01 (sample SAMN11008812, study PRJNA524170) | human gut metagenome | biome: Human fecal sample; material: Feces; isolation source: fecal sample from pouch patient p31 | host: Homo sapiens | place: Israel: Tel-Aviv | collected 2015-06-02 | reverse complement strand
GTCCACATGAAGGCAAAGGAAAACCCATTCAAGCCAACGGCAGGAGGGGAACCGCCCCTGCTCATCGGCCGAGGCAAAGTTATCCGCGATTTCGAGAAAGGTCTCGATAACGGAGTCGGTGCCCCAGGGCGCATTATGCTCGTCACCGGCGCTCGTGGAACCGGAAAAACCGTGATGCTCACTGTGTTCGGAGACCGGGCCAAAGCGCGCAGATGGGATGTCATCGAAGAAACGGCCTCTGCCGGACTATGCGAACGCCTTGTTGATGCCTTACGAACCGGGCGAGGGGCCCTTGACCACCTCACTATCCGACCATTGTTGACTTTTGCTGGAGCGGGCATCGGCCTCGGAGAAGCCGAACTATCCCCGAAGCGTATGCCCGAAACGTTGAGAAGTGCCATTGCCGGACGGTTGGATGCGCTTGAGAAGCGCCATGCTGGGTTGCTTATCACCATTGATGAGACTCAAGCGGCTGAGCGATCCGACATGATTGCCATCGCCACTGCCATACAGCATCAAATCAGGGAACGACGCAATATCGCCATCGTGTTCGCCGGTCTCCCACAGATGATTTCTGATTTGTTCAATGACGAAGTCATCACGTTCCTACGTCGCGCGAAAACGAACATACTCACAGATATTCCTCTTGATGAAGTGCGCGATGCTTTCGCCACAACATTCCGCGCCTCCGGCATGTCCATCACCGACGCTCAATTAAGCACTGCAGCCAATGTGACAGCCGGATACCCCTATATGATTCAACTGGTTGGCTACCATATCTGGGATGCCGCAGACATGCGGGACTCGGATACCATCATCGACGCTGATGTTACGGCAGGTATCGAGGAAGCACGTATTGACCTTGATAACGCCGTGTGCATCCCGGAGTTGCAAGGCTTATCCAAAAACGACCGTGAGTATCTCGAAGCCATGGCAGCGTCAGATGGTCCCTCTCCCACCGTGAATGTTGCACAGCGCATGGGCAAAACGCCTAACTATGCCGCCACCTACCGCAAACGCCTCCTTGACGCCTTCGTTATCCGCGAAACAGAACGAGGCGAAGTCGATTTTGCCGTGCCCTTCCTGCGCGAATACTTGCGTCGGAATCAGTAATCGGCACAATGCACAGTATCGATATATTCCGTTCCATATAATGACTTTTCGCATTCAGATACACAATGGACGGCCTGTTGAGTAGCACTCAGCAGGCCGTCCATTCTATTTAGCTATTCAGTTATCGGAGACACACCTCAGGCCTTGACCGGAGCGCCAGCGACCTGCTGGGAGGCCATCACGCCGAACAGGTAGCCGTCTTCGGAGAAGTATTCGAAGGTACGACCGGCGAAGTCGCGGCATTCGAATCTGATATCGTTATCGATTCGATCAGCGGCTCACGATACTGCCCTTGCATCGCTGTGCCACTGTTGAATGTGCCCGGCTGGCTCACCTTTGGGTCACCGCCGACACATCCTTGATGCCGATGGTTATAGAGTCGCAAATTCACGACTGGCGCACCTGCCCACGCACCTATCCTGTCATTTCGAGCGCATAATTTGCTACCACATCCGGTCAGGGCAATCGACCTTAATGGCGTAAACGGCACTTCTCAATACGTAAACGGCATTTATTCTTGGCTCCCCTCTCAGAGAGGGGAGCCAAGAAATATCAAGCTCGGCCTCCCAGGAGAGAGCCAGAATAATGCACCAGCAAGGCATTAGGATGGAGGGCATGAGCGATTTGAACGCGTTGAATCTTGAGTCCGGCGAAGTGGTTGGTGGGTATACGCTGATCTCCCGGCTCGGCTCAGGAGCTATGGGGTCGGTGTGGCGGGTGCGCGACGACGGCGGCACCACCTATGCCATGAAGATTCTGCGCGACTCCCTGACCGACGAGTCAGTGGCAGGCTCCGGCTCTGCGTCCACGGCCCTGCACGACCCCGACCTCAAGCCCGATGTCACGCCGCGCGAGCGCCTGCGGCGCGAGGCCATGGCCTTGAAGAAGATCAATCATCCGGGTGTGTGCGGCATCGTGGATATGGAACTCGACGATACGTTGGCGTTCATCGTCACTGAACTCATCGAGGGCAAGAATCTTAAGGATGATGTGGCCGCCAATGGCCGGTATGTGGGCGACGATCTGGAACGCTTGGCCCGCAAGCTCATCGAAGCCACCAAAGCCGTACATGCGGCCGGCATCGTCCATCGCGACATCAAACCCACCAATGTGATGGTGTCGGCCGCCGGACCGGTATTGGTCGATTTCGGTATCGCGATGGGCGAGGGCGAAAGTCACGTGACCCGCACCGGCCTAGTGATGGGTACACCCGGATTCATCGCACCCGAGATTATTGACGGTGCCGAATCCGACGACGCCACCGATTGGTGGTCGGTGGCGTCCGTGCTCGCTTTTGCCGCAACCGGCGCGCCTGTGTTCGGCACCAAGCCGATGATGGCGGTACTTGAGCGCGAGGCCTCGGGCAACGCGAATCTTTCCGGACTACCGGCCGGCACATTGGCTGCCTTCCGTTCTGCACTGGACCCGGATCGCAGGGATCGTTGCACGCCGGATCAATTGCTGAATGCCATCGCCTTGGATGCGTTGAATCCCAACGCTTGGCAGGGCGAGCAGGCGGGACCGTTCGCCGCGGGAGCCGTGGCTGGACAACCGGCTGCGATCGTTGCCGAAGCCGCGGAGGCGATGCCCCCTTTTGGCGCGGCCGGCGGCGTTGACCGCAATAATCCCCGAACCATCTGGCGCGCGGCCGAGGAAGCCGCTGAGGCTCCCACCATGGCCGTGTTCTCCGGCAATAAGGGCGATAACGGCGATGGCGAAACCGCCGTATTCTCGCCGGCTGGCGCCGCTACCGCCACGCTGCCCTTAGCCGATATGCCGCCACGTCCGCCGGCCGGTGCGGAGCAGGCCACGCAACTGTTGCCCGACGCTGCTGCCGATTTCACCGACGACGCCGGCACGCAGGTACTCACCGGCGCGACCACACCGATGCCGGACCAAACCACGCCGCTGGCCGAGCGCACCACCGTACTCCCCACGCCGCAGCCGTCATCATTCCCCCCGTCCGGCACCGCCCAGAGCAGCTGGGATCCCGCAAGCAACCAGCCCACAGCGGTGGACCCCGCCATTCGCCCGGCATTGCAGCGCATCATCGACCAAACCGCCCAAGCGGCCCCCACCGAAACCATGGTCCAAAATCCTCCCATGCCCAATCCGGTGGACGTGAAGCGAGGGGAATATCTGCAGCGCGGCACCCTGCCATTGATCCTGCTGGCGGCGCCGCTGGCGGCACTGGCGGCAAATGCTCCGCTCGTGGCCATCATCGCGGCCACTGCGTTGTTGTGGCTACTGCTCACCCTGGCCTATAACACCGAACCCCAGCTTGAGCGCGAGGGCAAACGCGGCGGCGAGCGCAAAAACTCCGATTCGTGGATTCGCGTGGCGACTTTTCCCTGGCATCTGGTCAAAGCCCTGCTGCTGGCCATTCCCCGCATACTGCTGCTAGTCATCATCTATATGGCGGGAACCGCCGTGGCCACCGCGGCTCTGGCACTGCCCGTTCACACCATCTCCTGGTATTTCACCGCGGATTGGGGTATTCCGGTGCCGTTGCTCAATGATGTGCCGTTCTCCGCTTCCGGGCTGGCGCTGGGCGGTTTCATGGCCATCGGCTGGCTGGTCACTGTGTTCGCCCCACAGTCGATGATGATTCGGCTGGGGGGCGGCGTACTGCGCGGGCTCAAACACAGTCGCCCGGCGGGCGCGCCATCCACCGAAGTGGGTGGGGCTCCACCTGCTCCAGTGGCGCCGGCGCCCAAGGGCGGCGGGCGCGGCACCGTGCTGTTCACCATATGGGCCATCATCACCGTGGCCTTGTGCGCGATGCCGATTCTGGGCATGCCGATCAACTGGATGCCGTTCGCCTAGAGCGGGGCGGAATCTCACACATCAGCCATCCGCACACATGGCCGTTGTGTATCCGATACGTTCGTTCCGTCACACTTTTACAGGGAATTCACCTCAGATCAGCTCTGGGCGCAGTCCTCCTCAGGCCCGGTCATTATGATGGGGCCCAAACATTGAAGCGATTGCAAGGGGATAGCTATGTCAGATCCGAAGCGTCAGGCCAAGCGTGCCACACGCGCTGAGCGCCGAGCGGCCGAGGAGGCCGCACAACAGGCACGGGCCGAGCAGGCAGCCAAGGAGCGTAAGCAGCAGACCATCATCGGCTGCATTGTGGTGGCCATTATTGTGGTGCTGGTGGCCATCGCTGGATTCGCCGTGTACAAGGCTATGCGGCCGTCCAACACCAGCAGCAGTAGCCAGCAAAGCAACATGACCGTGGACGAGGCCTATAGCAAGCTCAAGAAAGTCAGTACCCAGCCGGCTAACGCCGACGACAAGGCCGGCTTCGTAATCTCCAACAAAGGGTATGGCCAGAAAGCCGAGGGGGCTCCCACCGTATCCATCTACATGGAACCGCTGTGCCCCGGCTGCGCCTCGGTGAACCGCCAACTCGACCCGACGCTCGTCAAGCTGATGAACGCAGGCCAGCTCAACATCGATTTGCACTTCCTCAATTTCCAGAACAACAAGAGCTCCGACAACTACTCCAACCGCGTGTTCAACGGTGCCATCTACATTGCCGAGCATGATGACGATCCCGACCACCTCATGAGCTACCTCTCCAACATCTACGCTGAGGATTTCCAGCCGGGCGAATTGTCCAATTACGAGCCGGTAAGCAACGCCAAGCTGGAGAAGCAGGCCGTCAAGGCCGGCGTGAGCGAGGATGTGGCCGCCGCGGCGTTCAGCGGCAAGAACGAATACCTCGACTGGCTCACCGCCTCCAACAACTACACGATCCTGCGCCCCGAACTGTTCAACAGCTCCGGCGCCTTCTCCTCCCCCACACTCACCATCAACGGCGAATACTGGGATCTGAAGCAGCTCACGCTGGCGGACACGAATATGGTGGACGGCTTCCTCAAGTCCATTGGGCTGGATGCTGACCAGGTAGGCGTGGAAGGCAAAATGCCATCCATCGGTGCCAGCGGAAAGCCGATTTCGGTCGCCTCCTGATGCTGCGTGGCCGAATAAGTTGACGCCGCGACATATGCAATACCGCCTGCGGCTCGGCTTAAATTGACCACTCGGGAAGTACCGGTATACTAGTCATTTGTTCGCAACGATTTACGCGTTAAGAACAATCGCCTCTTTAGCTCAGATGGCCAGAGCGGCCGCCTTGTAAGCGGCAGGTCGTCGGTTCGATCCCGACAAGAGGCTCGTCGCGCAGAAAAAATGGCGTATTATGTGATACGTAGACTTTTCTACGCATATAATTCTTACCTTGGGTAAGTACTCCAGGAGCCTTCCCCCAATTATGGGCTTCCTGGAATGAGGGCGGAGCGTCCCCCAACCAGCTCCGCGCCTTCAGGGGGGCGGGAACATCCCCTTCTCTCCCGCCCCCTTTTTCTTTTCTTTTTTTGAGCTCAGAACAATCTGACGAGCAGGAATGGTGACGGTGGCCGGTGAAACCGCAGTACGGGCCGGAACAACCGTTACGATGGGTGGCGTAATCGTTCACCCAGCAGGAAGAGTATGGCAATGGCACGGCGTTGGACCCCGCAGCGGTTTGTTACACTGCGTCGCATCCGCGTAATCGCCTGTATCGCGGCGACCAGTATCGCGCTGGCTGGATCATTCGCGTTCACCGCGCGTAAATCCGTAGCCCTGAACATCAACGGGCAAACCACCCAAGTCACCACATATGCGATGACGGCCACCCGTCTTCTGGAGGAACAAGGGGTGGATATCAAGACCCACGATATCGTCACTACCTCGTCCGGCGACCAACTCGCCAATCATGCCGTGGTCACCGTACAGTCCGCCTACCAGACCACTATCAACATCGACGGCACGTCCGTTCCCTTCTGGACCGTGGCCACCAGTGCCGACCAGTTGCTGGGATTTTTCGAGGAAAACCAGAACAACGCCACAAAAATCACCGTCGACATCGACAATGTGTACAACCAGCTCACCGGCGGACTGGTCATCAATCAGGATGGCCCGGTCACCGTCATTGCGGACGGCAAGACTTCCGTGGCCCCCAACGGCAAACTGCCCGCGGCCTCCATTCTTGACTCCAAAGGCATCGTGCTGAACAAAGAGGACCGTGTGAGCGTCGAAAAGGACGGCGATACCACTATCCTGCGCGTACGGCGCGTGACGCATGGCGAGGAAACGCGCACAGCCATAGTGCCATACTCCACACAAACCATCATCGACTCCAATCTTCCTGAAGGCCAGTCGGAGATCCGCCAGCAAGGCGTCAATGGCGAGAAAACCCAGGTGTATAACGTCACGTATGTCGATGGCGTGGCCGAATCGGAGACGCTGAAATCCGAAACCGTCACCACGATGGCCATCGACCAGATCATCGCCGTAGGCGCCGCCAAGTCTGATACCGATAAAGGTTCCGACAAAAAATCCGACTCCGCCGATAACGGCAAGGCCGATTCCGGTTCCAACAATCAGCACGAGTCGTCCGGTAACAATGCCAACAACACAGGCGACAAGAACAACAGCAGCTCTGGCAACAACACGAACACCGATACCAACAACAATGCCGGCAACACCGGCGGCAACAACTCCGGCAACACCGGCAATTCCGGCAACACCGGCAACACCGGTAACACCGGCAACTCCGGCAACACTGGTAACACCGGCGGCGGTACGAACAACAATTCCGGCTCTTCTGGCTCCGATTCAGGCACAACCACCACGCCCTCCGGCCGCCTGTGGCACGCCACCGTAGCCCAGGCTCAGGCCTATGCCGCCGGTGCCGCCGCGCAGCGCGGGTGGACAGGCAACGACTGGGATTGTCTGGTCAAACTATGGACCCGCGAGTCCAGTTGGCTGTGGTATGCCGAAAACGCGAGCTCCGGTGCCTACGGCATTCCTCAGTCGCTACCAGCAGACAAAATGGCTGCGTTCGGTGCCAATTACCGTGACGATGCCGCCGTACAGATCGATTGGGGTCTGTGGTACATCGCACAAGCCTACGGCAGCCCGTCCAAGGCATGGCAACATTCCGAACAAGTCGGTTGGTACTGATCGGTTACGAAGCCCACAAGGAACACACGCTTATGAACGACACCATTCCCGCCACTGGTCACCTGTTAGGTGCCGCCGATATCCGTCGTATCGCGGCCGATGCCGGCATCAGCCCCACCAAGAAATTCGGGCAGAACTTCGTCATCGACCCCGGCACGGTCCGTCGTATCGTACGCGAGGCGGGAGTGACCGCTGCCGATCATGTCATGGAAGTCGGCCCCGGCCTGGGATCGTTGACGCTGGCGATTTTGGAAACCGGCGCCACCATGACCGCAGTCGAAATCGATCCGCCGCTGGCCGAACGACTGCCGGGCACAGTCGCCGAATTCATGCCCGAAGCCACGTCACGACTCACCGTCGTCAATCGGGATGCCTTAACCGTCACCCCGGAGAACGTGCCTGATTTCAGCGATGACGCATCGTTTACGCTGGTCGCCAATCTGCCGTACAACGTGGCCACGCCGATTCTGCTCACGCTGTTGGAGCGTTTCGACAACCTCGGCTCGTTCTTGGTGATGGTGCAGAAAGAGGTGGCCGATAGACTCGCCGCCAAGCCCGGTTCCAAGATCTACGGCACGCCGAGCGTGAAGCTCGCCTGGTATGGCACCGCCGAACGGGTGGGCACCATCGGCCGCAATGTGTTCTGGCCGGCTCCCAATGTGGATTCCGCGCTCGTCAAATTCACCCGGTATCAGGCCGATGACCCGGCTGCCCCGGGAACTGCGAACAGCACAGACGACGGCACACAACGGGAACTCGTATTTCGTCTGATCGATGCGGCATTCGGTCAGCGTCGCAAGACCCTGCACGCGGCATTGAAGACCATTGCGCCTTCCGAGGCATTCTCCATCGCCGGCATCGATCCGACCCGTCGAGGAGAGACGCTCACCATCGCCGAATTCACCGCTCTGGCCAAGGCCATCGAATCGTGTGGAGATGGAGATGAGGCACAATGAGTCCGGTAATCTCACATCCACGCCCAGCCGCTGCCCGACATCAGTTCGATGAGCTCTCCCCCATCACCATTACGGTGGATTGCCCGGCTAAAACCAATCTCACCTTGGAAGTGGGGCCTGCTCACGACGAGTGGGGCGGACGCCACGAACTGGACACCATCTACTGTGCAATCGGTGTATACGACACCGTCACCGCAACCGCCAAGCAACCCGGAGCAGGATTCTCTCTGGAGCTCGAAGGCGCTTATTTGGGCGACTTGGCCTCCTCACGCAGCGACATGCGCCGCAACCATGCGGTACTGGCCCTCTTCGCCATGGCTCAGGCGGCCGAGCGCGAGCCGGATGTGGCGTTGACCATTACCAAGCGCATTCCCGTGGGTGCCGGACTAGGCGGCGGTTCAGCCGACGCCGCGGCGACCATGCTGGCGGTCAATCGTCTCTGGGAGCTGAACTGGCCTATAGAGCGCCTGCGCACCATTGCCGCCACGTTGGGCGCGGACATGCCGTTCTGCCTGACCGGTGGCCTTGCATACGGCACCGGTTTCGGTGAACGCATCACGGATATCACCCCCGGCAGCCGCGATGAGCTGGCGCTGATAGAACAGGGATTCAGCGGCGAAGTATTGGTCGGCGCATACCAGTCGCAACTCAGCACTCCTGAGGTCTACCACACCTTTGACATCGTGGGAGCCGCAGAAGGCGACCGCAATCATCTGCAGGCTGCGGCAATCAGCCTGCATCCCCGCAGCGGGCAGGCCATCGACGCCGCCACGCAGGCGGGTGCCAGCCATGCATTCGTCTCCGGATCCGGCCCCTCAGTGGTCGCTTTCGCCGCCGACGAGGCAGCGGCACAACGCATTATCGATGGGTGGCGCGATACGGCTGTGGTCGATCGCATTATTCGAGCCAAATCTCCCGCACACCCCAATATCGGCGTCAGACAGTGACGCTAAGGTAGCAACCAGCCACCCGACCCATGAAAGAAGTCCACCGATGACGTATCAGGTTGATGAACGTGAAGCCCGCAAGGCGTACGTGCGCCGCCGCCAGACCATCGTCTTTTCCATCAGCGGCGCGGTATTGGCAGTAGTGCTGGTCATAGCCCTACTGTTCAATTTCCACGTTTTCGGCCTCGGCGAAGTGGAGACTCCGGCCAGCCAGCCGAATTACGGCAACGCGGCGCCGTGCGCGGTCAAGGACAGCAGCGGCAAAGCGCAATACGTGTCCAACGCTTCGGTCGGCATTCGCGTGATGAACGGCACCTCTCACGGCCAATTCGCCAAGGCCGTGGGTGAAGCTTTGGCCAATCGTGGATTCAGCGTGCAGAAAATCGATAACTATTCCAGCACCGACGTTGAACGCACCACCATCTACTTCGGCAAGAACGCCATTAATCAGGCGTATACGCTGATCGGCAATTTCACCGACGCCACCATGATCATGACGGCTCGCGAGGATCAGCTCATCGATGTGGTCATCGGCGCCACGTTCAACGATCTGCAGGACACCAACTCCTCCCCGCAATCCGGTAAGACCATCACCAATATCGAGGGTTGCAAGGCCGCCGATAGCATGACCAAGCTGCCCGCCGACACCAAACACGACGCATACACGGCGCAGTAAGGCGCATACAGCTTCATCTTCGCGAAAAACCGTACGCTGACACGTATTCAGCGTACGGTTTTTTGGTATCGGACTAGTATCGGACTACTGAATCTCGGCGTACCAGCGCTTGAGTTCTTCGACGGCCACATCGTGGTCCACCGGACCGTTATCCAAGCGGTATTCCAGCATGTGCTTGTAGGCGCGGCCGATCATCGGGCCGGGCTCCAGGCCCAGCAACTCCATAATTTCGTTGCCGTCCAGATCCGGGCGGATCGCGTCGAAGTCCTCTTTCTTCTTGAGTTCGCGGACGCGCTCCTCCATCTCATCCATGGCCTGGGAGAAGATCATCGCCTTGCGTTTGTTTTGTGTGGTGGCATCCGCACGCGTGAGCCTGTTCAGCCGCTCATAGAGGTGCCCGGCATCCTTGACATACCGGCGTACGGCCGAATCGGTCCACGGCTCGTCCACATAGCCGTGGAAGCGCAGGTGCATATTCACCAGTTCCGAGACGTCCTCGACCAGATGGTGGTCAAAACGCAGCGCCTTCAAACGCTTGCGGGTCATTTTGGCACCCACCGCGTCATGGTGGTGGAAGCTCACCTTGCCGCCCGACTCGAACCGGCGGGTCTTCGGCTTGCCGATATCGTGCATCACGGCGGCCAAGCGCAGCGTCAGGTCGGGGGCGGGCACCGGGCCGTCCGGGCCGGTTTCCAGGGCGATAGCACGTTCGAGCACAATCATCGTGTGCTCGAAGACGTCCTTGTGGCGGTGGTGTTCGTCGATCTGCAATTGCAGGGCCGGAATTTCCGGGAAGACGATGTCCGCAAGACCGGATTCGACCAACGCCTCAAGGCCGGCGCGCGGACGGTCGGAGAGCAGCAGTTTGGTCAGTTCGTCGCGCACACGCTCGGCGGATACGATGTCGATGCGGTCGCGCATCGAGGTAATCGCCTCGGCCGCGTCCGGCGCGATACGGAAGCCCAGCTGGGCCACGAATCGCACGGCGCGCATCATACGCAACGGATCGTCGTCAAAGGACTGTCGCGGGTCCACCGGCGTGCGCAACACGCCCTTGGACAGATCACTGGCACCACCGAACGGGTCCACGAATTGCAGGTCGGGCACGCGCAGAGCCATCGCGTTGACGGTGAAGTCGCGGCGGGACAGGTCGCCCTCAAGCGTGTCGCCATAATTGACCTCGGGCTTACGCGAGTCCGGATCGTACGTGTCGGAGCGATAGGTGGTGACCTCCACCTTGACCTCGGTGCCGTCCGGGCGGCGGCGCATGGCACCCAGCGTGCCGAACTTGCGCCCCATGTCCCAGAAGCCGTCATGCCCCCACCGGCGCAGTATCGGCTCGAACTGCTCAGGCCGTGCGGATGAGCAGAAGTCCAAATCGTGGCTCTTTCTATGGAGCAGCAAATCCCTGACCGGGCCGCCGACCAATGCCAGCTCGTAACCCTGTTCGGCGAACAGTCGACCAAGTTCGATGGCTTCAGGCCATACTTCGAAATCCAATGGGCACCTTCCCGCGTGCGACGTTTTTCTGCCCTACCAGCATACCGTTACCCCACCTGCACACGGGGTTGAGTAAGGTGGAGAATATGATTACGCCCGCCGACCTTGCCCGCATGCTGGGGCAAACACCAGATTCGGCGGATAGCCATACCCAAGACCACCTGCTGTATACGTCCGAAACTCCGCATCATTCCGCCGATTCGGGCGATTCTTCCGATGTCGGCGGCACCGCGAGCCACTCCACCAATCAGGCCGTTCATCAAGACGAAGTAGACGCAGTACCGACTGCGCAACATTCCGGTGTGCCTGGCACACCCGCAACGCCCGCCACACCCGAACCATCCGAATCCGAAATATCGGACGCCGCCAGCGACATGCCCGCACCGAAGCCGATGATGCCCACACCGGCCACCGTCTTCGGCATGCATGCCACCGTCACCATCGCCACTACCAGCGGCACTATCGAGGGGCAGGCTGATGGTATCGCCGGCGAGGCCGGTGCCGAGACGATTGCCGAGGTCGAGCCGATTATCGCCACGGCACAAACGTCCGTAACCATCGTCACGAACGATCCCGCGGCGACCGCTCACGCGGCCGTAGATGCTGCCGTTGCGGTCGCCAAGGCCGCCGCGCACACCACAGCGATACCGACTCCGCGCGACGTGCTGATGCCGCCTGCGGCACGTACCGCACCGGCCGCAACGCCGGTCACCATGCCGGTCTCAGCGCCGTCTGCAGCACCAGTGAGGCCCGCAACGTCAGCGCATCCCACGCCGGCCACGGTCTTCGGCCGGCACCCGTCCGGAGATGTTGCCTCGCCGGAACCGGCAGTGCCGGTAGAACCGGTGACGCCATCCGGCCCGACTCCGGCCATGATGCCGCAACGCCGTACGTCGGACGGTCCGACCACATTCGCTTCACTGGATGCCCAGGAACTGCCGGTCGTACGCGAATATTCGGCAGGCGGTCTGATTTTCGATGACCAGAACCGCGTGGCCATTATCGCCCGTCATTCCCGCTCCGGCCATCTCGAATGGTGCTTGCCGAAGGGGCATATCGAAAAAGGCGAGACCCCGCAGCAGACCGCTGTGCGCGAAGTGCATGAAGAGACCGGCATCCTGGGCGAGGTGATCGATTCCATCGCCACCATCGACTACTGGTTCACCGGTACCACGCAGCGCGTGCACAAGCTGGTCCATCACTTCGCGCTCAAACAGACCGGCGGTGAACTGACGGTGGAAGGAGACCCGGATCATGAGGCGGAAGACGCCATCTGGGTGCGTTTTGAAGATTTGGATGACGTGTTGAGCTATCCCAACGAACGCAAAATCGCGTGGCTCTACGCCAGGAAGAAGAACAGGCAGGCAAACGAGTGAACCTACCCGGAGTCTTACGACATTGCACACGTCTGGCACACGCACTGGCGGCTGGCGTCGCCGTTGTGGCGATGCTGGCCGCTCCATTGACCGTCTACGCGAACGATACGACGGACACGACTGATTCATCCGATACGACGGACGCAACGGGCAATCAGACCGAGAATCAGCCCAAGCAGAGCATTGCCATCACGCAAAGCACCCCCATCGTCACCTCCAAATCGGGCTATCGTGTCACCGCGGTCATCAGCAATACGGACAGCACGGCCACGTCAAGCGGCACACTGCACCTGACCACCAATGCGTTGTTCACCTTTGTCTCGCGCACCGATATTCAGAATTGGGCCGAGAACAACGCCCCCATCCCAACCCCCAACGAGTTGGGTTCCGTTGACGTGCCATCGATTCCCGCCGGCGGCACTGCCACCGTCACCATCGAGGTGAACGCCAATCAGCAGACCCTTGCCTCCATAGGGAGTTGGGGACCGAAACCGCTGATGCTGTCGTATATCGTTGGCAATCAGATACTCGCCGATTTGCCGAGTTTTCTGACCCGATCTTCGGATGGGCTCAACACCGCGACAACACCGGCCATGAACCTGACCGTGGCCATGCCCTACACCGCCAGCGGCTGGCAGGTCGATAATAAGGCCATCAGCAATCGCATTGCCGAAACCACCACTTCCTCGACATCAACATCGTCCAAGTCCAACAGCACGGACAAGGCCGACAAGTCCGATAACGCCGACGCCAGCAACGCGGCCAAAGCCACTGATACGCAAGCCATATCCTTATCCGAACAGGATGCCGATACCGCGCGATCCCTTGGGCAGACATTCGCCAAGCACCGCTCGCTGCAAGTGATCGCGGATCCTCTGTATTGGCGTCAGTCCGCAGTGCAACCGTCCATTGCCGGCATCATGCAGCCCGCCGACTTCGACATCACCGCCTATACCGCACTGGACGATACCGCGGCCTACGAAAAGGCCGGCATCACCACTGAGCAGTGGAACGCCAAGCAGGCGGCCGCATGGTATGCCGACGGAGGCGACTCCGAAACACCCTCCGCGTACGCATGGCAGGGCAACAACTGTTGGACGTTGGATGCGCTGACCGCAGCACGCGAGCAGGGCTATGACACGGTGATTGCCGGTGCCTCTTTCGATGCCGACCAGACTGAAGCCGTACACACAGGCACCTACGTGGTGCATACGCCTGCCGGCGATGTCACCGTGCTGAAGGAGCAATCGACCTTGGGCACGCTGTCCAAGGGCCAAGCCACCAGCACGGACGCGCAGGCCGAGTCCAGCGATGCCGGTCGGTTGGCCCGACTGGTCGCTCAGAGCGCGTTCTACCAGATGGAACAGCCCTATACATCCCGATACCTGCTTATGACGTTCTCCCGCACCACGGAGGCCAGCTGGATAGATCAGGTGATGAGCGCATTCGAGCAGGCGTCTTGGTTGAATCTGACGGACCTGAAGACCATGGCCAAGGCCGATCCGTACAATGTCAGCGATTCGGTCAATCCCGACAAGGCCGATGATGCCAACACCGCCAATACCCGGTCGGCATTGAGACAGTTGGCCGACAGCCGGCATGACATCATGCGCATGGCCACCTCCATATTGAGGAACGAGATTGATTCCGACGAGGTCTCGTCGTTGGACCCGCAGGCCCTGGCCCGGCAGGACGCCAATGACACCGCCTCGCATAGCAACGATCCGACGCAATGGATTGGCTCTTTACTGGTGCTGCATGACGATATGGCGCTGCGGTCCATGTCTGGCTCCCCCCAGCCGACAGCCACGCGAAAAGCCATGGTCAAAGCCACGAAAACACTGGCCAGCGATCTTCTGAACGGCGTACGCATCAACCCATCGGAATCAATATCCGTGTTCAGCGAATCCGCGAAAATGCCAATCACCGTCAGCAATGACCTTCCCTACGCCGTCAGCGTGCAGGTCAACTCACTGACTGACTCCATGCAGATCGTCACCTCGCGAACCGCTGACATCGATATTCCCTCGCATAGCGACGCTCAGGTGACCTTCACCATCCGCGTTTCCACTTCCGGCTCATCGACGGCCCATGTGTCGTTGACCGACCGGGAAGGCAACAGCTTCGGCAACACGCAGGACACCGCGATCACCAGTGTGATGCGCATCAGTGATGCCAGCGGTTTCATTATCATCGGCTTCGCCGTGCTACTGTGCATTATCGGCCTGTGGCGGCAGTTCCATCGGAAGAAGGACCCCGACGAATGAGTTCAACCGTAGGTCGTAATTCCCTGATCATGGCCACGGGAACCGCTGCTTCCCGTGTGACCGGTCAGCTCCGCACGATTCTTCTCGCTGCGGCCATCGGCACCACCGGATTGGCGGCCAACGCCTATCAGGCCGGTTCCATGATTCCCCAATCCGTGTTCACGCTGGTGTCCGGCGGCATCTTCAACGCCGTGCTGGTGCCCCAGATCGTGCGCACGTTGAAAGAAAAAGACGCCCAAGAACGACTGAATCGCCTGATTACGTTGGCCATCGGCATCCTATTGGCCATGACCGTGGTGATGGCGGCGGCCAGCCCTCTGCTTGCCCGCCTGTACGTGGGTAGCGACGATCACCAGATGATAGCCCTGACCACCTCGTTCACCCTGTGGTGCATGCCTCAGGTGTTCTTCTACGGCCTGTATACGGTATTGGGTCAGATCCTGGCCGCCAAAGACCATTTCCTCACGTATGCGTGGAGCTCAACCGGTGCCAACATTATTAGTTGCGCCGGTTTTACTGGCTTTATTCTGCTGTTCAGCAAGGCCAATGAACAGCCCCTCGAATTCTGGACCGCCGACAAAATCGCGCTTACCGCAGGCACCTGGACTTTGGGCGTGGCCTTCCAAGCGCTGATACTGTTCCTGCCGCTGGCCCGTATCGGGTTCAAGTACAAACCCAGCTTCGGGCTTGGCGGCTTTGGACTCAGGTCTATGGGTCCCGTGGCGTTAGGCTCTTTGGGCGTGGTGATCACCAGTGAGATCTGCGGCATTATCCTTACCCGTATCGCCACATCCGCACCGCAGCGCGCCCACGAACTGACGGGTGCCAGCCTGTTCAGCGTGGCAGGCAACGCGACCTATCAGAATGCGTACACACTGTTCATCCTGCCCTATTCGCTCATCGCCGTATCGGTATCCACGGCTATGTTCCCCAAAATCTCCCGTTCCATCGCAGCTGCGAATCTGGATGAGGCACGGCACGACCTGGTCAGCGCACTGAATAATGTGGGCCTGCTCATCATGTTCTTCGCCGCCGCCATGGTCGTGTTCCCCGAACCGATCATCCGTGCATTGCTTCCGTCCGTCTCGATGGACGAGACTATGTTGATCTCCTATGCGCTTATCGCCTTGTCTATGGGCATTCCATTGGGGTCGGCGTTCCTGTTGATCCAGCGCACGTTCTACGCCTTTGAGGACGGCCTTCACCCCTTCCTGTCCGCGGTGATGCAGTATGGATTCACCTCAATATTCATGATCATCGGCATGATGGTACTTCCTCCTGAGCATTGGGTACTCGGCATCGCCTGCTCGGTGACCCTCGGTGGATTACTGGCGTTGCCGCTGACGTTGATGATGTTGCGCCGCAAGTTCGAAGGCAATCTTGGCGGTCGGGAGATCACGAGGACATATGCCAAGGCCATTGTGGCGGCACTGGCTTCCGGAGTTGTGGTCTGGCTGATCAAACGACCGGTAGTCGCACTGCTCGGCGCGGATATTCGACCAGTAGGCGGGCACATGAGCTGGTGGTCTGCGCTGGCCATCTGCGTGGTGCTCACCATTGTGCTGGCCGTAGTATATGTGGCTGTGTTGTGGGTGGTACGCACCCCGGAACTCATCAGCGCCTATCACTCGATACTGGCCCGTCTACACAAGACTCCGGCCAGTGAGGACGTTGCTGTGACAGCCCAGCCGGAAAAAAGTCGACGCTACGTAAATCAATCCTGAGACGGAGCCCGTCAAGGATAGCCCCGCACGTAGAATATCTAAGACCAATCTCGAACACCAATCACACGGAGCCGAACGCACTATGAAACCGCAACTCGGAGACACGATTCTCAACCGATACACCTTGGTATCATCGTTGCGTGAGGAGCCTGGCATTCAGGCATGGAAAGCCAACGACCGTGTGCTGGCAAAGGATTGCCAGCTGTTCATCATTACCGATCGCAGCGCTTTCGCCGCAATCGATAAGCTCGCTGGTCGCATCGCCGCCACTCGCCCTGATCGTGTGATTCCCATACTGAAATACCGTATGGAATCCGACGTACTTCTCATTGTCATGCCGGTGGATAGCGGCCAATGCCTGACTGACTACATGGTAGATACCGCCAAGCCGCTCAGCTACAGCGCCATCCGGTCGATTATCGGAGAATGCGCCGACGTGCTGCGCGAGGTCATTGCGGATACTCCCAGCGGCATCGTCATCACAACCGACACCGTTCGAGTGACTACCTCCGGTGTGCAAATTGCCGATGCACCATGTGCCACGATGCTGGCCGATACGTCCGCTACCGATCTGCGTACGGACGGTCCTGAACGGTATGCGATTCGCCAGCTTGCGGCATTACTCTATACCCTGCTGACACGCACGCCAAGCCAAGCGACACCCACATTCAATCTGCGTGCCTTGCCGCAAGACACCCCTGGCGAATTCCGCGTGATTTGCAAGCGTGGATTGGCCTTGAGCGAGCCCGACGATCATACGTTGCCAATGGCTGCCCTTGTAGAACTCGACGCCTTGTTGGGTAATTGGAAGCCGCTCTCTGAACTGAGCGATGCTGATATTGCTTTGCCGAGCGTGGAAAGCGATTGCTCGATTACCAAGGCGATACTGAAGCCTGCCAACGAGACTGATATCGTGCCTATTCCCAGCACGTTGATTAACAGCAGCAGTCTTCCGGAATTGTCTATTACCCCTTCCCTGCCGGTTCAGACGGCCGCCGTCCCCGCTCCGCACGCGATGTCACCGGTTCCTCTGCCTGATGGGTCCAGTACTGCTGACGGTAACCAGTCTCAGTCTGATGCCCGCCGTCTGTTTGACTTCAACCTTTCTGACGCCTGGGAGCACGAAAATCTTTCCGGTGAAGGCACCGGTGACTGGTACAGCGAAATGAATCCGGCCCCCATCGGCGGTCCGGGTGATAATACTCGGTTGACAGTGCCTATTGTTACCGGCGGTATTCCCGATGCCACCGTGGGAGAGACAACCAGTCGTATTCCCGTGTTCGACGCCAGCGGCCGTGCTGTGGCTCCTGGTGAGGAATCGCTGCGTGCCTTGGAAGAGGAGCAGGCCCGCATTGCCGAAGTAAGCGCCATTCCTCCGAGCTTCACACCGAAGGATGTGCCGGATGACGAGGTTGACAGCAAGCTGCCCGATGAACATCTGTTCGGCAAACTGTCGACCAAGGTCGTTGCCATCATTGTGGCTCTGATATTGGTAGTGGCAGCGGCTGTTTGGGCAGTGCATGCGTTCCGATCCTCCGGAGACAATCCTGCCGATGCTTCCAGCAACTCCAGTGAAGGTGACTGGCCTGATATCAATGCTGACGCTGTGCCATTTGGTGGCAGCGAGAACGCGACGAACGGTGGCACCACTGACGATTCTTCAAAATCGAGTGATGCCACTCAGAGCGAATCCAAGGACTCGGCATCAGACAAGTCCAAGAAGTCCGAGACTGCTGATTCGTCGTCCAAGAAGACCAAGGCCAAGAAGTCCGGCGATAAGGATTCCAGCGCTGCTCCGCAACCGCGCCATGAGAACAACACGGCGTTTACGATTTCCAGCGCCAACTTCCTGTCGAATCCTGGCGGCCAATCCGGGTACGCATACTACATGCACCTTGACCAGCCGCAGGATGCGTACCGCATGGTTATCACCATCCGCACATCCGGTGGTAAGGGCTATATTCGCGCAAATACCACTGGGGACCCCACTCAAGGCAAGCAGGTGGCCGAATTCACCTTTGCTGAAGGTGGCACTACTGAGGTGAAGTTCACCAAAGCCGTCAAGACGCAGGATCTGCTGCTGTGGGTGCCATCGGATAGCCTGCCGCAGAACCAGCTGTACATCGAAAAGGTGGAGGTCTTCTAATCGGCATCTATGCCGATAACTGACCCAAGAAGGGGCGGTACCGTTCGCATACATTCGACGGTACCGCCCCTTCTTCGCATCTGGCTGAATGACACGGAATATCGTATGGGGGTGTGACAATGTTTCACGTGAAACATAACGTCATCATTATCGGTTCTGGTCCCGCTGGCTACACGGCCGCCATCTATCTTGGCCGCGCAGGTCTCAATCCTGTTATGGTCACTGGTGCGTTGTCGCCAGGTGGACAGTTGGTCAACACCACTGAGGTGGAGAACTTCCCCGGATTCCCGGAAGGTATTCTTGGCCCGGATCTTATGGATCGCATGAAGGAACAGGCCAAGCGCTTCGGTACAACCTATATCGCAGACGATGTCTCTTCCATCGAGGCGTGTGAGAGTGATTCGGTCAAGCCGACCTATCGTGTAACACTCTCCGATGACTCCCAATTGGAGGCATCGTCGCTTATCATCGCCACAGGGTCGTCATTCCGTAAGCTTGGGGTGCCCGGCGAACAGGAGCTGTCCGGACATGGCGTCTCGTACTGCGCCACCTGCGATGGCTTCTTCTTCAGGAACAAGCCTATCGTGGTCGTAGGCGGTGGCGATTCGGCTTTTGAAGAGGCATTATTCCTGACCCGGTTCGGTTCTTCGGTCACCTTGATTCACCGACGCGATAGCTTCCGCGCCTCGCAGATCATGGTGGACCGAGCCAAAGCCAATCCGACCATCACTCTGATGACCAACACAGTGGTGACCTCCATTACCGGCACCTCCTCCCCCACACAGAACACCGGTGCACCTATTGCCATTCCTGGCTTGACGCTCAAACGACCGGCTGTAGCACCGGCCAGTGTCAGCAGCATCGCCGTACGTAATGTGGTGACCGGAGAAGAAAGCACGCTGGACACCAACGCCGTATTCGTGGCTATCGGTCATACGCCAGCCACTGATTTTGCGGCCGGTGTTGTGGACCGTGACGATGATGGATATGTCGTGGTGCAGGGTGCCAGCACGGTGACCAGTGCGCCAGGCATCTTTGCTGCAGGCGATTGCGTGGATCGTACTTATCGTCAAGCGATCAGCGCAGCGGGCATGGGCTGCCGTGCAGCGCTGGATACGCAGGCCTATCTTACGGACTGATGGTGGCGGACTGATGGTGGCTTGCTGTTCTGGCTGCTGCCTGTGACATAGGAGCAACGCTAGGTCAGTGTTACAGCATGCCGCCCTTGGATAGTACGTATCGGTCAAAGGCATAGAAAGACCCCTCAGGCGCGGAGAGGTTGGGGGCTGCGGACGTTTTCTTGGAGACTGAGCGAAAGGTTTCTCGTATGTTCAGTCTTGAGGAGCGTTCGAGGGCGGTGGAGCTATACCTCACAACGCCGATGACCACCGCGCAGGTGGTGGAGTGCCTGGGCTATCCGACCAGACAGTGCCTGGAACGCTGGCTGGCGATGGATCCCCGGTATGCTGGCCGTATGGCCAAACCCATAATTCCTCTGGAGACAAGACGGAAGGCGATCGAACTGGTGCTGGGCGGCATGCAGCAGAAGCAGGCCGCCAAACAGCTTGGCGTGAGCGTTGGTGCGGTGCACAACTGGGTCAGGGCGTACCGCAGGGGCGGCATGGCCGCGTTGCAGCCCCGGAACCAGAATGCCGCCCAGGGCGGGAAATCGGCGTCCGTCCGTCCTCGGGGCGGGGCGGATGCCGGGGGCGGCGATGACGTGGAGGCGTTGCGCCGTAGGGTCGAGGAGCTGGAGTTGGAGAACGCGTTGATGCGGGAGGTGGTGGAGGTCGTAAAAAAAGACCCAGGCGCCGACCTGCGGCGCCTGTCGAACAGGGAGAAGACGATGCTGATCGACCGGCTGAGGCCGAGGTATTCGCTGAGGTCGATGGCCTGCTTGCTGCGCATAGCGCCGAGCAGCTACCACTACCACCATGCCAGGATCGGCGTTGACAAGTACGCCGGGCTGCGCGCCCGCGTGGCGCGGGCGTTCGCCGACTCCAAGGGCAGGTACGGGTACCGTCGCGTCAAGGCCGCGCTCGGGACGGGCGTCTCGGAGAAGGTGATCCGCAGGCTCATGGCCGAGGGCGGGCTCTCGGCGCATGTTCCCAAACGGCGGCGTTACAGCTCCTACGAGGGGGAGACCACGCCCGCTCCCGGTAATCTCGTCAACCGGGACTTCACCGCCGAACGGCCCAATGAGAAGTGGC
>SKEJ01000662.1_pt1 | contig 21021 bp, 18 predicted proteins | sample 4826721 | NCBI WGS metagenome assembly SKEJ01 (sample SAMN11008812, study PRJNA524170) | human gut metagenome | biome: Human fecal sample; material: Feces; isolation source: fecal sample from pouch patient p31 | host: Homo sapiens | place: Israel: Tel-Aviv | collected 2015-06-02 | reverse complement strand
GCAGGCTTTCCTGGGGTCCGGGTCGATGCAGTCCAGCAGGCTGATGCCCATGGTGACGGTGCGCACGTCCAGATTGTCCTGCGTGAACATCTCGATGGTTTCGAGGATGTCGCCGGTGTTCATCATGCTCATAGCAGTCTCTCCTTAAATGGTGTGCATCGCGTCGAAAACTTCCTGGCGGGTGAGGTTGATCTGCATCCCCATCTCAGCGGCCAGGGCGTCCATCTTCTGGTGCAGCTCCTCGTGGGAGACGCTGCACTTGGAGATGTCCACCAGCATGATCATGGCGAACATGCCCTGCAGGATGCTCTGGGTGACGTCCTCGATGTTGATGTTCAGCTCACTGCAAAGGCCCGAGACGCGGGCGACGACGCCCACGGTGTCGTGGCCGATGACGGTAATGAATGCTTTCATAATTCCTACCTCTTTTTTATAATGTAGCCCTCTCAGGCGCTTCGCGCCAGCTCCCCCAGAGGGGGAGCCACTGGCGTGTCGGGCAAGCTCACGCTGAACGAGCAAAGCGCGCCGTTTCGGAAACAGAAGTGCCCTGCTGTCTGGATTGGCGGCAGCTTGACAAAATTTGCTTGTTCAGAAGCTGCTGCCCCCGTAAGCGGGGCCCGCCCTCTTGCGTTTTGTCGGGCTTCCAGCGGTCAGCTCAGAGTGGCCCGGTTTGCCAATGGCTCCCCCTCTGGGGGAGCTGTCACGCTTGGGGCGTGACTGAGAGGGCATCTCAAGTATAGCAGATTTAACGAATTTTGAACACTCTTTTTGGAAAAAAGAGCAGAGGAAACGGGCAAAAGAATGTCTATCACCGGCAGAACTTGCAAAAACCAGATGCAAACTGCCGGGCAGTGTGCTATACTTATCTATAAATATCGCCACAGGCTGAACAAAGGAGAGACAACGATGGAACAGCTTCTGAAGATCCTTGAAGACAATGCCCGGATGTCGGTGGAGGACATCGCGGCCATGCTGAATAAATCCCCCGCCGAGGTGGCGGCTATGATAGACCTGGCCCGGGCGCAGGGCATCATCAAGGGCTACAAGACCCTCGTGGACTGGGAGAAGGCCGGCGTGAACCGGGTGGAAGCCGTCATCGAGCTGAACGTCAGCCCCAAGAAGAGCCGCGGCGTTGACGAAATTGCCGCTACCATCGCCTCCTTCGACGAGGTGGAGCGCGTGCTGCTGATGAGCGGCGGCTACGACCTGCAGCTGGTCATCAAGGGCCAGACCTTCCAGGAGATCGCCCTCTTTGTGGCAAAGCGGCTGTCGCCGCTGGACGACGTGCTGTCCACGGCTACCCATTTCGTGCTCCGCACCTACAAAAAAGAGGGTCGTCTGTATCAGGACGAAGAAATCGATGAAAGAGAGTGCACCGTGCTGTGATGGATTACGATAAACTGATCGCGCCTGCCGCTGCGGCCATGCGTCCCTCCGGCATCCGCAAATTCTTCGACCTCGCCGCCGAGATGCCCGAGTGCATCAGCCTCGGCGTCGGCGAGCCCGACTTCAAGACCCCCTGGGCCGTCCGTGAGGCGGGCATTGAAAGCCTCGAGCATGGCCGCACCCGCTATACTTCCAACGCGGGCCTGAAAGAGCTGCGGGCCGAGATCGCCCGCTACCTCGACCGCCGGATGGGCCTGAAATACGACCCGGCAAAGGAAGTTCTCGTCACCGTCGGAGGCAGTGAGGCCATCGACATGTGCATCCGCACTCTGGTGCAGCCCGGCGATGAGGTCATCATCCCGGAGCCGTGCTTCGTCTGCTACGAGCCCATCACCACCCTGTCCGGCGGTGTGCCGGTCCATGTGGCCTGCCGGCAGGAGGATGAGTTCCGTCTCCGGGCCGACGCCCTGAAAGCCGCTATCACCCCGAAGACCAAGCTCCTCATCATGCCCTTCCCCAATAATCCTACCGGCGCGGTGATGGAGCGGGAAGACCTGGAGGCCATCGCGGAAGTCCTGCGCGGCACCAACATCATGGTGCTGTCGGATGAGATCTACGCCGAGCTGAACTACGGCCTGCAGAACCACGTTTCCATCGCCACGCTGCCCGGCATGGCCGAGCGGACGGTGGTGGTCAACGGATTCTCCAAGACCTACGCCATGACGGGCTGGCGGCTGGGCTATGCCTGCGGCCCCGCGCCCATCATCAAGATCATGACCAAGATCCACCAGAGCGCTATCATGAGCGCCCCCACCACCAGCCAGTACGCCGCCATCACGGCCCTCAAGGACTGCGACGGCGAGATCGAGCGGATGCGCAACGAGTACAATATGCGCCGCCGCCTCGTGGTGAAGAGCTTCAACGATATGGGCCTGAGCTGTTTTGAGCCGCGGGGCGCGTTCTATGCCTTCCCCTGCATCAAGTCCAGCGGCATGAGCAGCGAGGAGTTCTGCACAAAGCTTCTGGAGCAGAAGCATGTCGCCATCATCCCGGGCAACGCCTTTGGCGCGTCCGGCGAGGGCTACGCCCGCGTGTCCTACGCCTACAGCGTGGAGCATCTGATGGAGGCCATCCGCCGCATCCGGGAGTTTTTGAACGAGAACTGTAAGTGAGGAGGAAAAACCATGCGCGATCGTGTGACGGTCCTGGCCCCGGCCAAGCTGAATCTGGCGCTGGACGTGGTGGGCATCCTGCCCGGCGGCTACCATGCGCTGGATATGACCATGCAGGCCATCTCGCTCTACGAGCGGGTGGTCATCCGCCGCAGTCCCTACCTCGATCTGGCCCTGCCCGGCAGCAAGGTCAAGCCCGGCCCGGGCAACACCGCCATCAAGGCGGCGCTGGCTTTCTTCCACTATACGGGCCTGCTGGCGGGTGCAGACATCACCATCTATAAGAGCGTCCCCGTCCGGGCCGGTATGGCTGGCGGCAGCGCCGACGCTGCGGCTGTTCTGGTGGGTCTGAACGAGCTGTACGGCGCCCGCCTGTCCATGAGCGAGCTCTGCGCTCTGGGTGTCAGCATCGGCGCAGACGTACCCTTCGCCCTCATGGGCGGCACCTGCCGGGTGCAGGGCCTCGGCGCCCTTATCAAGGCACTGCCGCCCCTGCCCGAGTGCTGGTTCACGGTGGTGATGCCCGGCTACGGCATCTCGACGCCGGAGGCTTTTGCGGCCTACGACAAAGTCGGCAGCAGCGTCCACCCCGACTGCGCCGCGCAGGAAGCCGCCATCCGGGCGGGCGACCTGGACGCTGTCTGTGCCGCTGCCGGAAACGCCCTCGAGGAGTGCAGCGGGGCTAAGGACAACGAGGCCATCAAGGCCGCCCTCCGGGAGAACGGAGCTGTCACCGCCCTCATGACCGGCAGCGGCGCGGCGGTCTTCGGCGTGTTCCGCACCGAAGCCGAGGCCAAAGCCGCCGCCGACGCCCTCCGCGCCCGCTGGCCGCAGGTCTATACGGCCCGGCCCGTCAGGGGAGGGGCGGAGGTGCAGATACTGCGGAAGAGATGAAGCCTCGCCTTCGTACAACCTCTCAGTCGGGCTTGCGCCCGCCAGCTCCCCTTGTAGGGGAGCCTCTGGCGAAGAGATTAAGCTTTGCGAAATGCCAAGGGCTCTCCCTTTGGGAGAGCTGGCGCGAAGCGCCTGAGAGGGCAAGGCTGCTACAAGTAAAGCACAGGCACAGCGACAGCATCGCTCTGACAAAGAGCCTGCCCATCGCTGCGCAGCGGCTCTTTCGTGCCGGGCTTGCCCTCTCCGTCATTGCTTCGCAATGCCACCTCTCCCATAGGGAGAGGCTTTGGCAAGTCGGGCCACTTCCTACTGGACGCCCGAGGCGCAATATGGCGCAAAAGGGCGGGCCTTGCTACAGAGGGCAGCCGCTTCTGGACAACGCACCTTGTCAAGCTGCCGCTGGCCTAGACAGCAGGGCACTACAGTCCACGAAACAAATAAGCTTCGCTCGTCCAGAGGAAACTTGACCGGCCTGCCAAGGGCTCCCCCTCTGGGGGAGCTGTCGAGCAAAAAGCGAGACTGAGAGGGTATAACCCTCCTTCCCGTCGGGCATACTGCCCAAAGGAAGGAGGGTCTTTTTGTGCAGACCTTTTATAAAATCTGTCTCATCCTCATGATCGTCGGCGGCATCAACTGGGGTCTTGTGGGCCTGTTCCAGTTCGACTTCGTCGGCTGGCTGCTGGGCGGCAGCGCGTCCATCTGGTCACGCATCGTGTTCACGCTGGTGGGTGTGGCCGCTGTCTGCGGCATCCCGGGCCTGTTCACGGACGAGACCGGGGAATAGAGACAAAAGAAAAAGGCTCTCATGCCGGCAGGAAATACGGCACGAGAGCCTTTTTGAAAACCTATAAAGAATCCCGCCCGGTCGTCTGCGGCAATCAAACCTACCCTTGCGGACAGGTGGGTGCTCTGTCTCCGGTTTCGCGCTTCCTCATCGAGCCTTCATGGTCGACCCATGACGGGGAGGTCTGCAATCCACCGACGAACTCCAAGCTCCCGTTGGATGATTAGTAGGATCATATAAACCGCAACAAATCGCGCCGGGCAGGAAGTCTTTGCTGAAAGATCACTCGATCTCGAACTGGTCGCTCAGACGCTTCTCGAACAGCTTGCTGACTTCCAGCAGGGTCTCATCGTCCTCGACCACGTCGAGATACTCGCCCTCGTCGTCCTCGCCGACGCTCAGGATGACCAGCTGGGCGTCCTCGTCCAGGTCTTCCTCGTTCTCGGCGTATTCGACAACGGCCAGGTAATGCACGCCCTTATGGTCCAGAGCGTCGATCACTTCAAACGTGACCTCATTGCCGTCCTCGTCCTCGAGGGTCATCAGGTCGGGCTGATATTCCTCTTCGGTCTCAGCGGCGGACTTGTTCATATCTTCTGCCATAAGTCACGTTCTCCTGTCAAATATCTAAAAAATGGGATAACTGTCACACCCTGCCCGCTCTGCTCCTTCTGAGCTGTGGGTTCCGGGTACGCCTATAGTGTAGCGTTTTTTTGCCCGCTCGTCAAGATGTTTTTCGCATAGAAATCCAATAACAAATTTTCACGCTTTTCCCTCTCGCTTCCCGGGCCGGAATGTGATATACTATAGCGATAGCTTTTGAAAAGCCATCTTTGCTATAATATATGGACAGGGAGGCCCGATCATGAGAGCCTTGAAAAAAATAATGGCGGCACTGGCCCTGACGGCAGTTCTGGCCGGGTGCAGTGCGGACAATATCCTCTCCAGCATCCAGGGCGGGAAGGCCGGCACGGTGCAGACGGTCAGCCGCCCGGCGGTGGAGTCGGCAGAGCTGCAGTTTACCCACCCGGCGGCGGGGGACACCATCGCGGTGTTCGATACCTCGGCAGGCGTGTTCAAAGCAGTGCTCTTTTCCACCGAGGCCCCGCAGGCTGTGCAGAATTTCACGACATTGGCCCAGCAGGGCTTTTACAACGGCCTGACCGTCACCCGGGTGGAGAAGGACTTCGTGGTGGAGGCCGGGCAGGGCGCGGACGGCAGAGGCACCACCATCTGGAACGGGAACCGTTTCTCCGCCGAGACCACCGATAAGCTCCACCACTATTCCGGCGCACTCTGTGCGGCAGCGGACGCCTCCGGCGACTGCGCCAGCGTCTTCTATGTCATGGAGACCCTGCCGGGCAGCAGCTCGGTGACGCAGGAGCTCATCGACCAGATGAACGCCGCCGGCTGGCGGGCCGACGTGGTGAGCGCCTACCAGACGGCGGGCGGCGCACCCTATCTCGACTACACCGACACCGTCTTCGGGCAGGTGTACGAAGGGATGGAAGTGGTGGACACCATCGCCCAGACCGGCGTGGACGAAAATCAGCGCCCCACCGAACCCATCACCATCAACAGCGTGAGCATTGAAACGTATCAGTAAAAACAAAAGGGACGCGGAAGCGTCCCTTTTGCTATATCTGTCGATTGCGGTATCTTTTTGCCACAATCTATGATATAATGAAACTGCGGTTCATCCCCGTAGTCCTTATGGGAAAGGGGGTGAAGGATGTGGAGTATCTATTTATGTTCTTGGTGTCGGTCTCGGCAAACATTGTAGGACACGTTGTTTGCAAGTGGCTTGATCGGCACAGCGATGACCGTAAGCCCGACTAAATAAGAACCCCCTTGGAGATTCCGGCTCCGAGGGGGTTCTTCCTTTTTGGGGTGTTGGACGTGGTATTTATGTTCCTGACTCTAGTATACGCGATTTATCGGAGAAGTCAAGCGCCGCACAGAAAATTTACAAACCACTTGGGAATCTTAGACCTCCCCCGGGTGCTCTTTCCGCCACTGGATGTAGTCGTCCAATATCACCATCGCCCAGACCGGCGTGGACGAAAATCAGCGCCCCACCGAACCCATCACCATCAACAGCGTGACCATTACGAAATACGAATAAGAAGCTGGTTTTCCGCCCTCCGGGCGGTGGGACGGCTGCAAAAAATCACCCGCCAACTGGCGGGTGATCTGCGTTTATGGGGAAATCAGACGAGATGCGGGGAAAATCGGGAAGAGATCAGAGATTCCTGCCCACCCGCAGGGAGATGGCAACATAAGTCTGGCCGCGAATGGTCCGGGCCACTACGCCTGCCTTGGTATAGTTGCCGTTCAGGGCAAAATTCAGGGCTTTGTTTTGATTGCTGCCGCTGATTTGATCGATGATCTTCTGCAACGTGGTATCGTTGTAGTCGTATTTAGCGACCAGAGTGAGGGTGGCGTTCTGGTTGTCAGCATCCCACTTGGCATCCGCCTTGTTGGAGAACTTGTATCCGAGAGCAGCGCCATTCAGCTCAAGCTCCAGATCGTTCAGATAGGCTTTGGCAACTTTCTGCATATCAGGGTCATTGCTCAGGGGCTCGGTGCGCTTAAAATTGATGGCCCGCATCACCTCGGCTTCGGCCTGGGCCTCCGGGCTGGAGGAGCCTCCGCCGCCACCGCTGCAGGCGGTCAGGAGCAGAAGGGTCAGTGCACCGGCCAGAAGCAGGGCAGTCAGCTTTCTCAGTTTTGTCATGTGGGTCGCCTCCAATCGTTTTTGTGTTGGTGAGTCCAGTTGTTTTTTCTCATGAAGAAGCGTCCTCTCCGGCCATCTGGTCAGGAGGTTCTTCTGCCCTCATTTTATCGGAGAAGAGCCGGTGCTGTCAAGCCGGAAAACTATACAAATTCGGCTCAGGAAAATTGTGAAAACAAACCGGAAAACGACGATTTTCTGTGGACTTTGCAACAAACTGTCCGGACTTCGCAAAGAAACTTTGCCACAGGGGCGGCGGGGGCGTTCAGACCTCCCCCGGGTGCTCCTTCCGCCATGCGAGGTAGTCGTCCAATATCACCGTCGCGCTCACCGAGTCGAGGATGTTTTTCCGCTTTGCGCCGAAGGTGCCGCTCTCGTCGAGAAGGTCAGCAGCGGCGCAGGTGGTCTGGCGCTCGTCCCACATCCGGACGGGCAGGCCGCTCCAGATCTCAACGGTTTTGGCCAGCTTGCGGCTCTTGCGGGCGCGCTCGCCCTCGGTGCCGTCCATGTTCAGCGGCAGGCCGATGACGATGAGCTCGGCTTCGATCTCTTTTGCCACCTCGCAGACCCTGGCGGCAACTTTGTCCCGGGCCTTGACGGTGATCTGAGGGGTGATGGGGGAAGTCAGGAACTCGGTGCGGTCGCAGGTGGCGAGGCCGGTGCGGCTGTCGCCGTAATCTACTGCTAAAATTTTCATGCAGGTGTCCTCTTTCTGAGATAATTTTTTCTTCATTGTACCACAGAATAGATGTCGCTGCAATTTTGTGGTACAATGATAGAAAAATAAGGGCAAGCCGCCCACGATAAAAAACTGACCCAACGGAGAGATTCACCATGTTAAAACTACTTTTAGGCGGTTCCGGCAGCGGAAAGACCACCCTGCTGTACCAGCGCATCCGGGCGCGGGCCGAGGCGGGGGAGAAGAGCATCCTGCTGGTGCCGGAGCAGTTCACCTCGTCCACCGAGGGCCGCATCCACCGGGAGCTGGGCGACGCGCTGAGCGGACTGGTGGAGAGCTTTTCCTTCACCAGCCTCGCCGAGCATATCCTGTCGGCGGAGGGCGGCTCTGCCGTCCAGACCCTCAGCGACGCGGGCCGGGCCGTGCTGGTGCGCCGCGCCCTCGAGGAACTGCAGGACAACGTCCATTACTACTACCGCCACCGCCGCTCGGCCGCCTTCTGCCAGATGGCCGCCGAGACCATCGACGAGCTCAAGAGCGCGGGCCTCTCGGGCCGGCAGCTCTATGAGCTGGCGCAGGACTGCGGCACCGACAGCGCCAAGCTCAGCGAACTGGCCCTCATCTTTCAGGGCTACGAGACCCTGCTGGCCGGGACAGGCATGGACCCCTCCGACCGGCTGGAGCTGGCCGCATCCCGCCTCGAGGCCGCGCTGGCCCGGGGCGAACTGCCGGAGTTCCTGCGGGACAGGGCCGTCTTTATCGACGAGTTCGACACCTTCAACGCCCCGAAAAAGCGGCTGATGGGCGCCCTGCTGGCCTCGCTGCCCACCGTGACGGTGGCCCTCTGCGACGACGGCACCCCTCTCGTGCCGGGGGATATGAGCCTTTTCTCCGGCGCGAAGCAGGTGGCGGCGCAGCTGCGCCAGCTGGCCCGCCGGAACGGCACTGAAGTGGCCGTGCCGGAACTGCTGCGCCGGGACGTGCGCCACGCCGACGCCCCCGGCCTTGCCGCTGCGGCCCAGCTGCTGGCCACGGGCCGGTGTGACCCGCCCACGGCCTGCCCGGAAATAAAATTATTCGCCGCCCCCAGCCGGGAGGAAGAAGCCCGCGCCGCCGCTGCCGCCATCCGCCGCCTCATGCGGCAGGGCGTCCGTTGCGGGAAGGTGGCGGTGGTCTGCCGCGACATCTCGAAATACCGCGCCGCCGTCAAGTACGAGTTCCGGATGGCGGACATCCCCCTCTACTGCGACGAGCCCACGACGCCCGAGTTCAGCGCCCCGGCCACGGCGGTGCGGTGTCTGCTGGCCATTGCCCGGGGTGCGGAGCTGACGGAACAGCTCACCACCCTGGCCAAGACCGGCCTCTGCGCCCTCACCGAGGAAGAGGTCTGCGCCCTTGAGAACTACGCCTACACCTGGTCGCCCAACGCGGCGGCGTGGCGCGCACCCTTCGAGAAGAACCCCCGGGGCTTCGGCGATGTGGAGCCCACCGACGAGGACAGAGAAAACCTCGCCCGGGCCGAAAAGGCCCGCGCCCTTCTCATCACCGCCGCCGACGGCCTGCGCGCGAAGCTCCGCTCTGCCAACGCCGAGCAGATGAGCCGCGCCCTCTACTTCTGCCTGAAGGAGCTGGGCGCGGAGGACGCTCAGGCCGCGCAGGTGGAGGCCATCCGGGCCGAGCGGGGCATCCCCGCCGCCGAGGAAGCCGCCCGGGAGTGGAATGTGGTCATGGGCCTGCTGGACGAGATGGCAAGCCTGCTGGGCGGCCAGAGCGTCACCATCCCCGAGTACGAAGAGCTGTTCGGGCTGCTGCTGCGCTCGTCCGACCTCGGCCACATCCCCCAGACGCTGGACGCCGTGGTGCTGGCCAGCGCAGGCAAGATGCGCCTTGACGCACCGGACTATGTCTTTGTGCTGGGCCTCTCCGAGGGCGAATTCCCCGCCGCGCCCGGCGAGACGGGCCTGCTGACCCACGCCGACCGCGACGCCCTGATGGCGCAGGAGATCGAGCTTCCGGACTGCTTCGAGAACCGGGTGGTGCGGGAACAGGTCTGCTTTTATAAGGCCCTCACCGCCCCGGCCAGGGGCCTCTGGCTCAGCTGGCCGAAGGGGCAGGGCCAGACCCTCTGCGCCGCCCTCGAGCCCATCGTGGACGTGCTGAGACCGGGTGCGCCGGAACTCGACCTGACCGACCTTGCCGCCACTGCCGCCGACGGCCTCGACGTGCTGGGCGGCGGCTGGCCCCTGACGGAGATCGAACGCGCCAGCCTCACCGAGGCCCTTCATGCCCCCGGCGGGGCAGAACCCGAGGGCCTCGCCCTCCTGCGCCGGATGGCGGGCCGCAGCCCCCGTCAGGTCAGCGACCTCGAGGCGCTGGAAACGCTGCTGGGCCGGCGGCTCCGCATCTCGCCCAGTCAGCTCGAAAAATACTACACCTGCCGGTACGGTTATTTTTTGCAGTACGTGCTGGGTCTGCGCCCCCGCAAGCGGGCGGAGCTTTCCGCCGACCAGAGCGGCACCCTCATGCACTGGGTGCTCCAGATGGCCCTCGACCCTCACCCCGGCCCTGACAACCCCTGCGCTGGCTTACAGCCCTTCCTCGACCTCGACGACGAGGCCATGGCGGCGCTGGCCGGGCTTCTCGTAGATGAGTACGCAAAGCGCTACCTCCCCGAGGACACGGCCCGCTTCGCCTATCTGCTCTCCCGCCTCAAAAAGAGCATGACGGGCCTGCTGTGTTACCTGCGGGACGAGCAGCGCCAGTCCAGCTTCAAACCGGTGGCCTGTGAGCTGAAGATCGGCCCCGGCGAGGACGCCGTGCGGGGCCAGACCTACCGCCTCTCCGATGGCCGGACGGTGCAGCTCATCGGCACTGTGGACCGCGCCGACGAGTGGATCGAGGACGACGGCACCCGCTGGGTGCGGGTGGTGGACTATAAGACCGGCACGAAAAAGCTCGACCTGCGGGAAGTCTACTGCGGCCTCGACTGTCAGATGCTGCTCTACCTGTTCAGCCTGACCCGGGACGCCGACGGACGATTCACCGGGACAGAGCCTGCGGGTGTGCTGTACCTGCTGGCCGACCCGGCCCCCGAGACGACCACCCGGGGCGAGGCCGCCCGGAGCATGGAATACAAGCTGGACGGCCTCGTCCGGGACGAGCAGAAGGTCTTCGACGCCATGGACGCCGAGGAGACGGGGCGGTATCTGCCCTTCAGCTTCCGGGGCGGTGTACCCAGCCCCTACCAGAAAGAGAAACGTGCCGACAAGGCCAAGCTCTCCCGCATCCAGCTCCATCTGGACGACCTTGTGACCCGGATGGGCGAACAGCTCTACAGCGGCTGCATCGCCGCCGAGCCGCTGGTCACGGGCCGCAGTCCCTGCCGGTGGTGCGACTACGGCTTCATCTGCTGCCATGAGGACGGCATCGGAGAGCGGGCGCTGGACGCCCCTGCAAAGCCTTTTGAACCGCCAGAAAATTCAGATAAAAAGAAGGAGGAAGACCAGTGAGCGAGACAAAATGGACCCCGGCCCAGCGTGCCGCCATCGACGACCGGGGCGGTGCGCTGCTGGTGAGCGCCGCCGCCGGCAGCGGCAAGACCGCTGTCCTGACGGAGCGGGCCGTCCGGCTCATCACCGACCCGGAACATCCCGTGGACGCCGACCGGCTCCTCATCGTCACCTTCACCAACGCCGCCGCCGCAGAGCTCCGCGCCCGCATCGGGCAGGCGCTGCTCCGCCGCAGTCAGGCAGAGCCGGGCAACACGGCCCTCCGCCGCCAGCGGATGCTGCTGCAGAGAGCCCCCATCTGCACCATCGACGCCTTCTGCCTCGACCTGCTCCACAAGCACTTTCAGGCGCTGGACATCCCGCCGGACTTCACCCCTGCCGACCCCGGCAGCGTGGAGATGCTGCGGAACGCGGCCCTCTCCGAGACGCTGGAAGCGGCCTATCAGGATGCGGACTTCTGCGCCTTTGCCGACCTCTACGGCAAGGGCCGCACCGACAAGGCGGCGGGGGAGGCGGTTTTGCAGGTCTATGACTTCCTCCGCGCCCTGCCGGACTACGATAAAAAGCTGGACGAGATGCTGGCCCCGTGGCAGGACGAGAACGGCTTTGCCCGCACCTGCTGGCATGATATTCTGATGCAGGAGGCCGCCCGCTCTGCCCGGGCCGCGAAAGAGCTGCTCTGCGCCGCGCGGAACGACTGCAGGGAGGACTTCGTGACTGCGCAGGCCGACGCCGAGGCCAGCAAAAAGACCCCTGCCGCCAAGGAAAAGGCCGTGGCGGCAGTGAACGAGAAGTTCGCCGAACCCCTCGAGCGGCTGGAAAACTCCGCCGCCCTGCTGGGCGAGGTGGAGCGTCTGGCCGGGGCGGGGGAATGGACGCCCCTCTACGACAGGCTGACGCCCTACGTCCTCGGCATGGAACAGGCCCCCGGCCTCAAAAATATGAAAAAGCGGCTCACCGGTGAGCACAAGGACGCCGTCAAGACCCGGGCCGACGAGGCCGCGAAGCTCTTTGAGAAAATCGAAGACCTGATAAGCTGTAGTCTGGATGAGGCAGAGCTTGACCGGAAAGCCGCCGAACCCTGCCTCCGCGCCCTCTTTGCCGCCGTGCGGGACTTCGACGCCCGCTTTGCGGCCCGGAAGCGGGAGAGAAGATTGCTGGAATTCAGCGATTTCGAGCATCTGGCCCTGCGGCTCCTGCGGGACGCCGACGGCCAGCCCACCGAGCTGTGTCAGGGCATCCGGCAGGGCTACGCCGCCGTCATGGTGGACGAGTATCAGGACACGAACGCCCTGCAGGACGCCCTTTACCGCTGTCTGGCCAGCCCGGCAGGGGATGACCTCTTCCTCGTGGGCGACTTGAAGCAGAGCATCTACCGCTTCCGTCAGGCGGACCCCAGCATCTTCCGGGAAAAGCTGGAGAGCTGGCCCCTCCTGCCCGGCGGCGAAGCCCGCCCCCGGCCCGAAGACGGCAGGCCCGGCGAGAACGCCATGCTGGCGCTGGACGCCAACTTCCGCTCTGCCCCGCAGGTGGTGGCAGGCATCAACTTTATCTTCGAACAGCTCATGACGCCCACTCTGGGCGACACGGCCTACGGCGACGGCCAGCGCCTCGTCTGCGGCGCCCCCGGCGCGTACGAGGGCAGTGTGGAGGCCCACTTCCTGCCCGACGATGCCGCCGAGACGGACGCACAGTATATCGCCGGCCGCATCGAGGCGATGGTGGCCTCCGGCGAGCCGGTGCGGGACGGCGGCACCACCCGCCCGGTGCAGTACGAGGACTGCTGTGTCCTGCTGGCGGCGAGAGGCGACTTTCCGGCCTACGCCGAGGCCCTGACGGCCCGGGGCATCCCGGTCTACGCCGACGCCCGGGAGAACCTGCTGGACGCGCCCCACATCCGCCCCCTCATCGCCCTGCTGCGGGTCATCGACAACCCCGCGCAGGACATCTATCTCGCCGCCGCCATGCTGGGGCCGATGTTCGGCTTTACGGACGACGACCTCGTCCGCCTCCGGGCCGGGGCGCAGACACCCGATCAGCACACCCGCATCAGCCTCTACGGCGCAGTCCTGCAGGCCGTCCAGAGTGAGGCGGAGGATGATTTCACCCGCCGGGTGCAGGCGTTCTACCGGCGTCTGACGGCCCTGCGCCGGATGGCCCGGAGCGTGCCGGTGGAGGAACTGCTGGAAGAAATTTTTGTTTCCACCGGCTACCTCGCCGCCCTCGGTGCCATGGAGAACGGCCAGCGCCGCCGGGAGGACGCACGGCGCTTCGCCTCCTTCTGCGCCGGGGCGGGCGCGGGCGGCATCTCGGCCCTCGTCCGTGCCATCGACGCGGCCACGCTGGCGGGCTCCACCGGGCAGGAGACTGCCCCCGGCGGGGCGCGGCCCGGCTGCGTCACCATCATGACCATCCACCGCTCCAAGGGCTTGCAGTTCCCGGTGGTGTTCGTGGCTGATACGGCCCGGCAGTTCAACGCCGCCGACACCCGCCAGCCTGTCCTGCTCCACCGCGTCTGGGGCGCGGGCCTCCGTCTCCGTCCCGAGGGCGGCGAGGGGGCCTATAAGACGGCGGCCTACACCGCCCTCTCCACGGTCCATGCCGCCGAGATGCGGAGCGAGCAGATGCGGCTTTTGTATGTGGCCCTTACCCGGGCGCAGGATAAGCTGATCCTGACGGTCCCGCTGGGCATTGGCCGGACGTCCAACCCCTTTGCCAAAGCCGCCGCCTTCCTCGCCGCCGGGGCGGGGGAGACCCTGAACGCTCAGGCGGGCAGCTTCGCCGACTGGCTGCGGGCGGCGCTCCTCGTCCACCCCAACGGCGGGCCTCTCCGCCGTCTGGCGGGGAACCTCGAGCTGCCCTTTGCGGACACCAGAAGCACCATCGCCCTCACAGTGCAGGCCGATGTCCTCCCGCCCGAAGAAGCCCCCGCCGAGGCGGAAGAGCCGCCCCGGCCCGAGGCCGACCCGGCCCTTGTGGAGACGCTGCGGCAGGGCTTCGGCTGGCGGTATCCGGCGGCAGCGCTGGCGGACATCCCGGCCAAGGTCAGCGTGACCAGCCTCGTCCACGCTGCTGAGCAGACCACCCTCGAGCGCCCGGGCTTCCTCTCGAAGGACGGCCTCACCGCCGCCGAGATGGGTACGGCTCTCCATGCCTTCCTCGAACACGCCGACTTCGGGGCGCTGGCCGCTGTGCGGGACGCAGAGGACGACGCCGTTCTGGATGCCGTCCGCGCCGAGCGGGAGCGTCAGGCAGCAGCGCAGCTCACGCCCCCCGCCATTGCCGGGAAGCTGGATGTCTATAAGATACTCCGCTTTGTGCGCAGCGAGGCGTTCCGCCGCATCTGCGGGGCAGAGGATGTGCTGCGGGAGCTGGCTTTTATCACGTCGCTGCCCGCCGCCGAGGTCATGGCCGCTCAGGGCCGCGCCCTGCCCGACGGCCCTGCCGCCGACGCCGGGGTGCTGGTGCAGGGCATCGCGGACATCGTCCTCATCTACCCCGACCACCTCGAGCTTCTGGACTACAAGACGGACCGCCGCAAGACCCCTGCCGACTTCGTCCGCGCCTACCGCGCTCAGCTGGAGCTCTACGCAAAGGCCATTGAGAAGCGCTTCGCCCCCCGGCGGGTGACTTATAAAGGGATATATTCGCTGGAGCTGGGGGAGCTGATAGAGGTATAATAAGAAAGCAGGGCGCAAAGCCTCTCCCTTTGGGAGAGGTGTCACCGAAGGTGACGGAGAGGGCAAGGACGCTGACAGAGAAGCACAGGCACGGCGATAGGATCGCTCTGACAAAGAGCCTGCCTATCGCCGTGTGTCGGCTCTGTCGTGCCGGGCTTGCCCTCTCAGGCGCTTCGCGCCAGCTCTCCCAAAGGGAGAGCCCTTGGCAAGCCGGTTTTGGTCGTGCTGGACGCCTGAGGCACAATATGGCGCAAAAGGGCGGGCCTTGCGCTCAGACTTAACATCAGCTATCATTGCACCACAAAATTGCAGCGACATCTATTCTGTGGTATAATAAGCATAGGATAAGAGTGCATTTGAAGTAGAGAATGTGCTGCTACACACCCACTGGGTCAAAAGAAATGCGGGAACGGGCACACCCGCCAGATGCAATCAACGGGGGAACGGCAGAAATGCTGTTCCCCCATTCCCTTGTCCGGGTATCTTTTTTTGAAAAAGCGCATAAAAATGCTTGACAGCCTCCCCGGGGTGTGGTAGAATACCCGAGTAAAGAAAGCAGCTACGGCCTGTGCCGCGCTCGCCTTGAGGGGTAAGGACCCCCGGGCTATACCCTGAACCGATTCGTCTTGTAGACCGAATCGTGCTCTTGAGTGAATTTCGCGCGGCTGTCCCGAAACTGGGGCGGCCGCGTTTTCTATGCCAAAAAACGCAACACTATGGACTATTGTTTGGAGGTGCATTCATTATCGCTACCGCTGGAAAGTCGAAGGAACTGGAGATCATCGGTCAGATCCGTGACCGTGAGGTTCGCCTGATCGGAGCCGACGGCGAGCAGAAGGGCGTGGTCAGCATTCAGGTGGCCATGCGCGCTGCTGAGGACGCCGGACTTGATCTGGTCAAGATCGCCCCGCAGGCTGTCCCGCCTGTGTGCAAGGTGCTGGATTACGGCAAGTACCGCTTTGAACAGCAGAAGAAGGAGAAGGAAGCCAAGAAGAACCAGAAGGTGGTCGAAGTCAAAGAGACCCGCCTCTCGCTCAACATTGACACCAACGACTTCAACACCAAGCTGAACCAGACGGCCAAGTTCCTGGCCGCTGGCCACAAGGTAAAGGCCTCGATCCGTTTCCGCGGCCGTGAGATGGCGCACAGCGCACTCGGTGCTGACGTGCTGAAGCGCTTTGCCGAGGCCCTGCCTCAGGCAAGCATGGATAAGCCGCCGGTCCTCGAGGGCCGCACGATGTCCATTCTGCTGATCCCGAAACCCAATAAGGACTAATTTTAGGAGGATACTAAAATGGCTAAGATGAAACTGAAGACGCACTCCGGCGCTAAGAAGCGCTTTAAGCTGACCAAGAACGGCAAGATCAAGCGCGGCCATGCATTCCGCAGCCACATCCTGACCAAGAAGACCACCAAGCTGACCCGTGGTTACCGTCAGCCCAGCTACGTTGATAAGACCAACGCAGCTACCATCAAGAGCATGCTGCCCTACGCCTAAGAGCGAGCCGCAGGCAAACACATTCTACTGAGATAACTAAAGGAGATATAAAAAATGGCACGTATTAAGGGCGCAACCATGACTCACAAACGTCGCAAGAAGATGCTGAAGCTGGCCAAGGGCTTCTACGGCTGCAAGAGCAAGCACTTTAAGATGGCTAAGCAGCAGGTCATGAAGAGCGGCAACTACGCTCTGGCTGGCCGCCGCATGAAGAAGCGCCAGTTCCGCAACCTGTGGATCTGCCGCATCAACAACGCTGTCCGTCCTCTGGGCATGAACTACTCCAGCTTCATGGCTGGCCTGAAGAAGGCTGGCATCGAGCTGAACCGCAAGATGCTCAGCGAGATGGCTATCAACGATCCCAAGAGCTTCGCAGCTCTGGTCGAGACCGTGAAGAACGCCTAATAGACCTTAAAAAAGACGCCCGCGCGTATCAAATACGCGGGCGTCCTTTTTGTATGTTTTGGTAGTTGGAGGAAAGACGGATGGAGAAGATCACCAGCCGGGAAAACGCAAAAGTCAAATACGCCTGCCGTCTGGCGTCCAGCGGGGCGTTCCGCCGGGCCGAGGGCCGCTTTCTGGCCGAGGGGCGGAAGCTCTGCCCCGAGCTTTGCCGGGGCGCAGAGCTGGAGACCCTCTTCTGCACCGAGTCGGCGCTGGAAAAATGCCCGGAGCTTTCGGAGCTGCCGGGCGAACACTACCTTGTGGAAGACCATGTGGCCGATAAGCTGGCCGACGTGGGGACCCATCAGGGGGTGTTCGGCGTCTTCCGCACCCCGGTGCATACCTTAGAAGAGGTGAAGACCGGCGGGCGCTACCTCGCCCTCGAGCGGGTGCAGGACCCCGGCAACGTGGGAACGCTGCTCCGCTCTGCGGCGGCCTTCGGCTTTGACGGCGTGCTGCTCAGCGACGGCTGCGCCAACGTCTTTGCGCCCAAGACCCTTCGGGCCTCCATGGGCGCAGCGGTGCGCATCCCCGTCATCGAGGCGGGGAAGATGCCCGAGGCCATCGCCCTGCTGCGGGAGAAGGGGATCACCTGCCTTGCTGCCGCCCTCTACCAGTCCCAGCCCCTGAGTGCAGCGGCGTCCGGCTACCCGGACGGCGTCTGCGTCGTCATCGGCAGCGAGGGTCAGGGCCTCACCGATGAGACCATCGCCGCCTGCACCGGCACTGTCCGCATCCCCATGACCGACCGGGTCGAGAGCCTGAACGCCGGCATCGCGGGCAGCATCCTGCTCTGGCATTTCCGGGAGGAGAGCCTGTGACGCGGGCCGGGGAGGGGCAGCTGAGCCTTTTCCCGTCCGAACCGGCCCCCGACCCGCTCCTGTGCTGGCTCTGGCTGGCGGGGACGCTGGGCGCGGGCAGTCAGCGGGCCGGAGCCGTGCTGGACGCCTTCGGCGGGGCGCAGGAGGCATGGGAGGCCCGGGACACCGACGCCTTCGCCGCCGCTGCCGGACCTGCCGCCGTCCAGCGCGCCTGCCTGCCGGATAACACCCCCGAGCACTACCGGGCCTTTGCGCGGCGGTGCGCGGCCCGGCGCATCCGCATCCTGCCCTATGACGACCCGGACTATCCGCTGGCCTTTTCCCGCATCTCCGATATGCCGCTGGTGCTCTACTGCACCGGCGACCCCCTCTGGCTCAATGAGCCGGGGGCTGTGGGGATGGTGGGCAGCCGCAGGCCCACCGAGTACGGCCTGCAGGCGGCGGCAGACCTGGGCAGCGGTCTGGCCAAAAACGGGGCCATCATCGTCAGCGGTCTGGCCGATGGGCTGGACAGCGCCGGGCACCGGGCCGCAGTGAAGGAAAACTGCCCCACCATCGGGGTGCTGGGCGTGCCCATTGACCGCACCTACCCGGCCTCCAACCGGGAGCTGCGGAAAAAGATCGAGCAAAAGGGCTGTGTGATCAGTGAGTACCCGCCCGAGAGCGGCCCCGTTGGCCCCAATGGCTTTTTGCAGCGCAACCGGCTCATTGCGGCGCTGTCCTCGGCGCTGGTGGTGGTGGAAGCGCAGGAAAAGAGCGGCACCATGTCCACAGTCAACCATGCCGAGCGGTATGGCAAGCCGGTGTTCGTGGTGCCGGGCAGCATCTACTCGCCCAACTCAGCAGGCACCAACGCCCTGCTGCGGGAGGGCCGGGCCAAAGCCGTCTGCAAACCCGGCGACCTGTTCGGGGTGCTGGGCCTGCGGGGCGCGGCGGCTCCGGCAGTGGTGCGCTCTGCGCCTGACCCCATGAGCGAGACCGAGCGCAGGGTGCTGGCCTGTATCGGCCCCAAGGCAAAGGGCGTGGAGGAGCTGGGCGCGGCAAGCGGCCTGCCCACCGGCCTGCTGCTGGGCATCCTGATGAAGCTGGAGCTGGCGGGCCGTGTGACCTGCCTGCCCGGCAAGCGGTATATTCTGCGCTGAACTGCGCAATTTAAGTTGAATGAAACCTCTCAGTCTCGCTGACGCTCGCCAGCTCCCCTAATAAGGGAGCCCTTGGCATTTCGTTGGGTTTTACTACCACCGTCAGGCTGGGAGTTTATAATATAGGAGAAGAGAACCATGGCAAAACTGGTAATCGTGGAGTCGCCGGCAAAGGCGAAGACCATTGGCAAATATCTGGGCAAGGATTACGAGGTAACGGCCAGCATGGGCCACATCCGGGACCTGCCTAAGTCCCAGCTGGGCATCGACGTGGAACATGACTACGCCCCCCAGTACATCAATATCAAGGATAAATCCAAGCTCATCAAGGAGCTCAAGGCAAAAGCCAAGCAGGCCGACGGCGTTCTGCTGGCAACCGACCCGGACCGTGAGGGAGAGGCCATCAGCTGGCATCTGGCCAATATCCTGGGGTTGGACCCCCACGAGCCCAACCGCGTGACCTTTGATGAGATCACCAAAAAGGGCGTGCAGAAGGGCATGGCCAATCCCCGTGCCATTGATGAGGATCTGTTCAACGCCCAGCAGGCCCGCCGCATCCTCGACCGTCTGGTGGGCTATAAGCTCAGCCCTTTTCTGTGGCGGAAGGTGCGCCGGGGCCTGTCGGCGGGCCGTGTCCAGAGCGTGGCGGTGCGGCTGATCGATGACCGCGAGAAGGAGATCGAGAACTTCAAGCCCGAGGAATACTGGAACGTGGATGCCACGCTGGGCACCGGCCACAAGAGCTTTACCGCCCGCCTGGCCTCCGACAGCACCGGCAAAAAGCTGCTGCCCAAAAACGAGGCAGAGGCCCGGGCCATCGAAAAGGGTCTGGAGGGTGCCGAGTATACCGTGGGCGAACTGAAAAAAGGCAAGCGGGCCAAGCAGCCCACCCCGGCCTTTATCACCAGTACCCTGCAGCAGGAGGCCTCCCGCCGTCTGGGCTTTACGGCTACTCGTACCATGCGTGCCGCCCAGACCCTATACGAAGGCGTGGACATCGCGGGCCACGGCACCATGGGTCTGATCACCTATATGCGTACCGACAGCCTGCGCATTTCCGATGAAGCGGTCACCGCTGCAAAGGAGTATATTGCGGACGCTTACGGCGAACAGTATATCTGCCCCTACAAGCGCACCTGGAAGACCAAAAGCGCGACCGCCGCGCAGGATGCCCACGAAGCCATCCGTCCCTCGGTGCCGGGGCTGACCCCTGACGAGGTGGACAAGAGCATCAGCGGCGATACCGCCAAGCTCTACCGGATGATCTGGAGCCGCTTTATGGCCAGCCAGATGGCAGACTGCCAGCAGGATACCGTGAGCGTGACCGTGTACGCGGGGGACTACCGCTTCAAGGCCAGCGGCTACACCGTGACCTTTGATGGCTTTACCGTGCTGTACGAGGAAGCCACCGATGAAAAGGAAAAGAAGGAGACCAGCCTGCCCCCGCTGGAACAGGGCCAGCTGCTCAAGCTCAAGGAGCTGAAGAGTGAGCAGAAATTCACCCAGCCCCCCGCCCGCTACACCGAAGCGACCCTGATCAAGGCGCTGGAGGAAAATGGCATTGGCCGTCCCTCGACCTATGCGCCCATCATCACCACCATCATCGATCGCGGCTATGTGGAGCGGGAGCAGAAAAAGCTCAAGCCCACCCTGTTGGGCCGCGCTGTTGACGGCCTGATGCTGGAGCAGTTCCCCCATATCGTGGACGTGGACTTCTCGGCTGAGATGGAGAAGAACCTGGATAAGATCGAGAGCGGCAAGGCCGATTGGCACAAGACCGTGGATGATTTCTATCAGGGCTTTGCCGCCAGCCTGGAACAGGCCGAAAAGAACATGGAGGGCAAGAAGGTCAAGGTGCCGGACGAGCCTTCCAGCGAGGTTTGCGACCTCTGCGGCCGCCCCATGGTCATCAAGGTGGGCAAGTACGGCAAGTTCCTGGCCTGCTCCGGCTTCCCCGAGTGCCGGGGCACCAAGCGTCTGGTCAAGGACACCGGCGGTGTCTGCCCCAAGTGCGGCAAGGGCCGGATGCTGGAGCGCAAGAGCGCCAAGGGCCGCATCTACTACGGCTGCGAGCGCTACCCCGACTGCGACTTTATGACCTGGGATACCCCGGTGCCCACCAAGTGCGAAAAGTGCGGCTCCACCCTGTTCCGCAAGGGCTCCAAGCTCTACTGCGCAAAAGAGGGCTGCGGCTTTGAGATGCCGGTGCCGAAGAAGGATTGATTAAACCGATAAACTGTCTCGCCCGCTCCGGCCTCGCCGGCGCGCTGCCCCCGCT
>SKEJ01000656.1_pt1 | contig 21241 bp, 13 predicted proteins | sample 4826721 | NCBI WGS metagenome assembly SKEJ01 (sample SAMN11008812, study PRJNA524170) | human gut metagenome | biome: Human fecal sample; material: Feces; isolation source: fecal sample from pouch patient p31 | host: Homo sapiens | place: Israel: Tel-Aviv | collected 2015-06-02 | reverse complement strand
ATTCTCCATTTTCATATACGTCTTCCTCTGAGATTTTGAACTTTCCGTTTTTATAAAAAGCCATCTCAATTGTGCGTGTTCGTTCATATTCTTTTTCTTCTTTAATTCAGTGAAATCATAAGCACATCGTTGGTGTGCAGGCTGATACTCAGGGCGATGCCTTTATCTGCCGCTTGAATCGTCAATTCTTCCGAGACGGGTCTGGAGCGCTCTATGATCTTCTGTACTTCATCCGGTGAAGGGTCCATCGGGTTGCCAAGCTCCTGCCAGATACGCTTGGGATTGCAGTGCTCGTTGTCGATGCGAGTGACGCTTGCCTGCGTAAAGCGTCTGTTCAACTCTAGTCTGACGGTATGCACTTCATCCATAGTCGGGTCGGGTTCCTGCGCGTAAATGAAGATCTGGACGTGCTCGCCGTCAGTAAAGGCCGCCGTCTCTACTGCTTTGTTCGATGCAACAGGGAGAGCAAAGCGCTTGGGACCGGCATCTGCCAGCAACTTGAAGGCCCAGAACACCGGCTTTGGAATGCCGAGATTCGTCAGCATACCGAAGCCACCGTGGAAGGGCTGATTGATAAACATGATTTCCTCAAAGAGATCATTGCAGCACCAGAAGGAGAAGCAGTCGACTTCTCCCTCCATGTCAAGGATCGTCTTGACGGCATAGGCAGCCGAGTATTTTTCATCCTGGCCTGGAGCACCGAAGATAGACATACAGTTCCATTCAGTATAAAAGAGTAGTCGGTTTCCAACCTCCTGCCGTGCCTTGATCACAGCCTCTTTCATGATGCCTTTTGGTGTTTCCTTTACGCTTTCCGAATCATAAAACAACGCTGTGATTGCGCTTGCAATGCTCTTCTTCTCCTTCGCCGCAGTCTTGATTATCTTAGGGTAGCGGGTAAAAACGTCCGATATGGTGAAATCGTTGCCGAAGCCGTCTCCCGGATACTGATGAGTGGAGATGAAATCGCAGGGCACGTTATTTTTCTCACAGAAGTCGACAAACTCCGGCAGCCATTTGCTGCCGCTGGTGGAGGGACCGCCTACACGCAACTTTTTGTCACAGCACTTGACGGCCTGAGCGGTCACCTTGTAGAACTTGAAGTATTCCTGCTGACTGCCCGTGTAAAAAACCTTGAGATCCGGCTCATTCCAGACCTCGAAATACCAGCTTTCCACTTCTTCATGACCATAACGATTCAGCAGATAGTGGATGAAGGATTTGATATACCGTGCCCATTCTTCGTAATCCTTCGGCGGGGTGATATTGTTCCTGTAGTGAAGCCCGGTTTTCTTGCCACTCGCCAAAGGCCCCGGCATAAACGAGAGTTCTACAAAGGGCTTCATCCCAGTGGACAGCACATTATCATAAACTTTGCCTACCTGGCGGAAGCTGTATTCCGTAACCTTATCTGCATTTGGCAATGGAATGAAGTCCGAGAGCTTCTGCGCCGTTAGCATACAGTCATCCAGAATGCCGTGAAAGCGCACATAACGAATGCCGAGTTCGTCATGAAGATGCTTGACATACTCGCACCAGTCGCGTCGGAGCGCCATGGTCGCATGGCCGCTGCCCACGCACATCTGCCAGGAGACGTCTTTCTCCATGAGTGGAGTATTCAAATCGATTTTGATATTTTTCATTCTTATGACCATCGCTTTCCGCAGTTGTAATCGAATCTGTCGGCTCTACTGCGTATTATGTCCAGCTTTGTTTGAACGTGTATTGACCACTATAACACTTTTCTGTTTTACCATTCGGCAGCGTTACCGTACAAACAGTGGAAACCGGCACCGCAACATTCAATGTGAATGTTTTTCCACAGAGTTTCCACTCAGCACTTGCTTTGCCAAAGGGTGTTTGTATACTTGCTTCCGCTTCTGTAAGCCCGCCGCCTGGCATCGGCGCAATGCGGAATGTTTTATATCCGCCGGAGGTAGGTTCTATTCCGGCCACACGGCGATACAGCCAATCGCCCACCGCCCCATTTGCATAATGGTTAAAGCTAACCATGCCACCGTCGTCTGCATCGCTGCTGCCGCCGGTCAAATCGCCGGTATTCACGGTGCCGTCCGGCCGCAGGGCATCCCAACGCTCCCAAATCGTAGTTCCTCCGGCCTTAACCTCGTACAGCCAACCGGGGCACTGCTCCTGCAAAAGCGTTTTGTAGGCAGTGTCAAGATAGCCGTTATCCGACAGGGCGAACAGCAAATACGGTGTACTTGGGAAGCCTGTTGCCAGTTTGTAGTCGTTTTCACGCAGCATATCGGCAAGATTTTTTGCCATAACAGCGGTTTCTTGTTCCTCCGTCATGGCGAAGTGCAGCGGCAGTACATAGGCTGTTTGAAACTCTTTCTTGAGTGTTCCGCATCCATCCGTGAATGTTTTGCGATAAGCGGCAATGATTTTTTCCCGCAGTGCTCGGTAAGAGGTTGCTTTCTCCGGCTTGTCCAGCAAATCCGCCATTTGCGCGGCAATCGCACAGCTGTTGGCCCAATAGGCGGTAGCCACCCACTTTCCTTTTCCCATCCACTGCTGGACGGTTTCGCCGGGGGCGCACCAGTCTCCAAACTGGAAAAGTATCTGCCAAATATAGGGGTTCATAGAACCGGGCAGCGGAATTGCCGCCAGTTTCTTTACGCCGTCCAAAAATTTTGCAACGGTGGGATACGCCTTCTCCAACACAGCTTTATCGCCGCGCGCCATATACTCTGCCCACGGCACCAACACACAGCAATCGCCCCAACAGGCAGTTGGTACAACAGGCCAAACATCGCCCTGCCGCGGGACAACCATCGGGATGCCGCCATTCTTTCCTTGCTCGGCAGATACATCCCGCAGCCACTTGCCGTAAAAGCGGCTCATGTCAAAGTTGAAACACGCCGTCGAGGCAAACACGGCTGTATCGCCTGTCCAGCCCTCGCGTTCATCGCGCTGGGGGCAGTCTGTTGGAATATCCACAAAGTTGGATTTGCCGCCCCAGCGAATGTTATCGTTCAGGCGATTCAGCATTGCATTGGAACAATGGAAACTTCCAATCTCTGCAAAATCGGAGTGCAGTACCAGCGCGTTCACCTCGATATCCGCCGGATCAATGCCTGTCATGCCCACATAACGGAAACCCATGTAAGTAAAGCGCGGGCTATACTCCTGCTCACCATCACGGCAAATATATACGGCAGCAGCCTTGGCTGTGCGTAAGCTCTTGACAAACAGTTCGCCGTTCATCAAGACCTCGGCGTGGCGGAAAGTGATTTTCTGCCCCTTATGAGCATTTTTGATTTTGACCGTAATTACACCCGCAAAGTTCTGGCCAAAATCATATATGACTTCTCCGCTGGGGGCAATGCTCGGCTGCGCCGGGGTCATTGTCTCATGCGCACGTACCGGCTCACCGTACTGTGCAAGCAGCTTTGGCGCCCTCTTCGGCGCAGTTATAGATGCAACGCGCCAGTTTGCCTTATTCCAGTCAAAAGAGGCATCATACACTTCGCCGTCATACCATTCTGCCATTTTATAAGGACCATTTTCCATGACCTGCCATGTTTGGTCGGTCGCAACGACCTGCTCTGTACCGTCTGCATAGAGTAGATGCAATTCCAAAAGCAGCGCTTGCCGGTCACAGGAAATATGGCTTTTACGGTTATAGTTAAAGCTGCCCGCCGCCCAGCCTCCGGCCACTGTCACGCGCAGTTCGTTTTGCTGCTGAAGCCGAGGGGTGATTTCATAGGTCTGATACTGTATCTGATGCGCATAGCTGGTGAAACCGGGGGCAAAATAATCTCGTCCAACTTTTTTGCCATTCAATTCAATTTCATATACCCCCAGTGCCGTTGAATTTATCCATGCGCGGCATACTTTCTTGGAAATTACAAACTCTTTATAAAACACCATCGGTACTGGCGATTCCTTTTTGGGGTAGGTGTATTGTCCATCAGTGATCCACTTTGCCTGCCAAGGGGTGTCCAACCGCCCTGTCTCAAACGCTGCCTCGGCGTCTGCACAGTCCTCGCTTGTACCGACCGCATGGATATGCACGATATACTGTGTAAATGGTTGCATATCACCGCCATATACATTGTTCAACTGATCGGTTGTGGTTATATGCCAGTCTCCGCAGGAAATCTCTGCCGATTGCAGGCTTTCGCCCTGCTTGTCGGAGGCCAGCGCAAAGCGAATGTTGGGGCGTTCATCGGTAACAATAGCGTTGCAGCTATGACCGATTTGAATTTCAGAAATTGTCAGCATGACTGCACACCTCCAGTTCAAATTGCAGTAGGTCTATTTTGCCTGTGCCGTGATACACAAAATACAAAGGCTGTTTTCAACTTGCCTGAATGGTAATTCCTTCGCTATTCTGCCACGTTTTGGCTGAGGGAAGTGAAATTTTTCCTACCTCGCAGTCTCCGACGCTGACGAATACTTGCCCGCCGTCGCCGCGATAGGTCAGGCACAGACTTGTCTCGCCGCAAAAGGAAAAATATTTGTAGCCTACCATTGTTTTGTCGGTAATAGCACGGATGAAATGTTTGCTTCCCTCGTGGCTGACATTCGGTATTGAGGGATTCTTGCGGGTATTGCTGAGTTTGGGCATTTTTCCATTTGTCAGATTGCAGCAGATATAAGCGGGATATATGCCCTCTCCCCGCAGCGGTCCGCCGTTTAAGCCGCAGCTGGTTACCGGTACTTGGCGAATCATTCCATCTGCTTCAATTCGGATGGGTTCCGCACAGGCCTGCCGGGAAAAGTCTGTTCCATGTGTTTGCCGATGATAAAATATGTAATATTGTCCGTTGATTTTTTCAATGCTGCCGTGGTTTGTCGCCACTGCGTTTACTTTATCCTTGGCGTTGCGTCCGTCCAAGCCAATATCGCCGTTGGAGACGATCACCCCGCGATAAGTATAGCCACGATCCGGGTACGGCGAGGTTGCATAGCAGAGCTCATGGCCGTTATGCGAGGAATAGATGAAATAGTAAAGCTGCCCGATTTTTCGCAGCGAGGCGGCTTCATAGAAGCTATGGTCCCGCAAGGGACTGCCTTTGGGGGCGTTGTTCAATGCGGGCAAAATCCTTTTTGGCTCACTTTTAACCGTCTGCATATCCGGTTCCAGTTCTACAATGTTTGCGCCCAAAATGCTTTTGGGTTCTTCTTCCCGGATTTCAGCTAATGGCTTATTAAAAATTTTGCTCATCACATGTGGCATAACGTTTCGCATAATAGGCACATGGGTGTCCATGCCCAGTCCCCAGCCGTAGGTCAGCCATATTCTACCACTGTCATTCAGCACAGCAGGGTCGAATGGGATAAAGCGCCGCATCGGTCGCCCATCCGGATAATGCACGTCCCCATAATAGGTATACTTTCCTGCCGGTGTATCGCAGACTGCCACCGAGATAGGCCCATCAAAGCCGTGATTGCCGCTGCGGCCGGATAAATCATAGTAGAGATAATATCGTCCATCCGGCCCCTGCACCACATCCGGGGCGTACAGATCCTGCCGTCCCTCGCTGTAATGCGGGCATTGTTCTGCACGGTAAATTGTCCCTTCACAGCGCCAGTCGCTCAAATCGTCTACCGGGGCAGACCAGCATTCATAGTCCAGCATACAGTAATGCTGCCCGCCCTCCTGATCATGGCTGCCGTACAGGTAAACTCTGTTTCCAAAAACGTGAGGTTCGCCATCGGGGATGTACACGTCAGGCGGTAAAAAAGGATTATATGCCTGCTTCTTCATACTATTCACCCCGAATCATGCGCAGGATACCGCGCAGATAATGTCCGTTGGCCATTTCTACCATTCCCTGCATGATGCCATCCCGCATACCGCCGTTGATTTGACTGCTGCTCAGCGAGCAGTCTGCGGCGGCGGCCATCATCATGCGGAAGTTCGGGTCATTATACTTCTTTTTATCGTCAAAGCCCTTGGCAATCACGGACTCCACCGCATGGTACATGATGCGCATGACAAGGCTCTGATCCCGCATTTCCATGACCGTGTTTTCCATTGTGAACGTTCCCTTTTGCGGTTTTGCTTCATGGTAGGGTCTGCCAATCAGTTTTTCCCATTCGGATTGGCTCGGTACTCCGTGCGGGTGCTGATACCAGCTGTTTATCAGTTCCGGACGTTCCTTGACTGTGTCTGCATCAATAGGCAGTTCGGCGGTCAGTCCGCCAATTTCTATTGTATAGCGGCCGCCCGGAATCTGCCAGCCCTCATGCCATACCGCAAAGCAGCGGTCATCCAGCGCAAATTCCACGGTCTTGCTTTTTCCGGGCTGCAATTCAATTTTGCAGAAGCGTTTCAGTTCCCGAATTGGACGGTGCATACCGTTCTGCGGCGGGCGCACATAGCAAAGAACCGTTTCTTTTCCGGCTCTGCTCCCGGTGTTTGTTATCGTCACAGATACTTTTCTGCCGTGTACTTGCAAATCAGTGTAGGCAAACTGCGTGTAGGTCAAGCCATAGCCAAATGAAAACCGTACCGGCACATCGGCTTTGTCATAGTAACGGTAGCCGACATAGATACCCTCTCGATATTGACCGTCTTTAAAGTTGCGCCCATAATAGGCATGGCTGGGGCAGTCTGCATACCGCAGTGGCCACGTCTCGGCAAGGCGGCCGCTGGGATTGACCTTACCTGTCAGGATGTTGGCCAATGCCTCAGCGCCCGCCTGACCGCTGAGCCCTGCATAAACAATTCCCTGTACGGTATCTGCCCACGGTGTTTCCACAGCACTGCCGCAGCACAAAATTACCACAACGTGCGGATTGACTTTGGTTATGGCTTCCACCAACTGCAAATGTCCCTGCGGCATTTGCATGGACTCACGGTCAAAGCCCTCGGATTCATACGCATCGGTGAGGCCGACGGGCAGAATCACCACGTCCGCTTTTGCCGCAGTCTGCGTTGCCGCTTCCAGCAGTTCCTCGGTGGTATTGCCCTGCTCATCGCAGCCGGGAGCATAAGCAGCGTTCGGGAAAGCGTCCTTGAGCGAGGTCAGCTTTGTCGGCCGGATATGGCTGCTGCCCGCGCCCTGATAGCGGGGTGTCTCTGCCATCTTGCCAATCAGCGCTATGTGGCTGTCAGGATGCAGCGGCAGAATGTCGTTCTCGTTTTTCAGCAGCACAATGCTATTTTCCGCCGCTTTGCGGGCAAGCGCGTGGTGTTCCTCTGGCGTATAGGGAACTTTGCGAATCTTACAGCTTTCCTGTGCAAGCTGTGCCACCCGCTCGGCGCTGTCCGTCACATAGGATTCCGGCAGTGTGCCGCTTTTAACGGCTTTTGCAGCGACCTTTTCGCCGTAGGCGCTGCCGCCCGGCATCATCAAATCACACCCGGCCCGGAATCCTGCCGTTCGGTCGTGCATAGCACCCCAGTCGGTGACGACAACACCCTGAAAGCCCCACTCCTTACGCAAAATATCTGTCAGCAGCGCTTTGTTGTCACTGCTGTATACGCCATTGATTTTATTGTAGCTGCACATCACCGTCTTAGGCGAGGCTTCCTTTACGGCAATTTCAAAGGCGGGCAGATACAATTCCCGCAGGGTACGCATGTCCAAAACACTGTCTGAGGAAAAGCGTTTTGTCTCCTGACTGTTGCAGGCAAAATGCTTCAAGCTTGCCGCTACGCCGTTTTCCTGCAAGCCCTGTATAAATCCTGCTGCCAGCTTTCCGGCAAGATACGGGTCTTCGCTGAAATATTCAAAATTGCGGCCGCACAGCGGATTGCGTTTCAGGCATACGCCGGGTCCTAACACCACCGCAACATCCTGCGCCGCCGCCTCTGCGGCGATGGCACGGCCTTCCTCTGCCAGCAGTTCAGTGTCAAAGCTGCACGCACTCAGGGACGCAGTCGGAAAGCAGGTGGCCGGTACAGATTGGTTCACACCCAGCATATCGGCGGCGTTTTCCTGCTTGCGCAGGCCGTGCGGGCCATCGCACAGCATGATGGATGGTATGTCACTGTCCGGGAAAGCCTTTGTGTGCCAGAAATCCTTGCCGCTGCACAGTGCAATTTTTTGTTCCAGAGTCATTTTTTCGGTATTCTTTTTATCCAATTTGCATCACACCCCTGCTACGTTGCTGTTTTGAATCACTGTCAGTACGCGCGCCGCGCTGCGGCGGATATCCTCTACGCGCACAGTTCCCTCTTTCAATCCCTGCATGGACTATATCCTTTGTATTTCATTGCTTTCCTCACTGTTTGTCGCGCTGTGCCGCCAGTTCTGCCTGCTTTTCTTTGAGTCCGTACTCCGATTTCATAAAGAAGTACATCACAAGCAGTACAATTGTTCCCACAAGCTCCACGCCGTAATAGCACCACAAAATAGCGTTTGTGGTAGCGGCGGACTGCTGTGCCGCTGTGGTAACGCCATTGAGCAAGGTCGGTGCCTGATAACCCGTCATTCCCAAAATCAGATTGAACACGCTTGTGCAGATGCCGGTCGCAACCGTCAGAATAATGCTGTATACCGACATGGCAAAGCCATCGCAGCGGAAATGATGCCTCCACTCAAAATAATCCAAGGTATCGGCAAACAGTGCCATAAAAATGTAGGAACTCGGAATACAGCCGACGTTTTTGATGATTTGGCCGATGATAACAATCGTCATATTGTCGGGCTCTGTCAGACAAACTGCATTGCCCGCCACAATCATGACGCAGCCAATCATAAACAGCACGCGTTTTTTCACTTTCTTGGTCAGCGGGATGATGAAAATCATCCCCAGCCCCATCGGCACGCCGCCCAGAACCTGCAAGACCGTCGGTGTGATGCCGTCGTTGTAGCTGCCAAGAATGTAATTGCAATAATACAGAAGGCTTGTATTGCGCAGAATCGTCACAAACTGGGTCAGTGCAAAGATGGCGAGAATCAGCAGCATATACGGTTCCGTCAGGCAGGCTTTGACCCGCACTGCATACGGCACGGCGGCTTCGTTTTGCTCGTGGGTTTCCTCGGTAACGCGCTCTTTGGTGTAGTAGTATTCCAGCAAGGTCAGCGGCAGCACAAAAATCGAAACGACAACGATCATCGTCACCCATTTTTGCTGGTCTACGCCGATGGCTGGCAGTACCAGCATCGGCACAAGCACAGCCGCCAGCGTCCCAGCAAAGACAATGTTGGAGATACTGGCAAAGGTGGACAATGTGGTGCGCTGGTTGGAATTGCGCGTAGACAGCGGAATAAGCATACTGTGGCTCATATTATAAATGGTGTAGGCCACGGCATAATAGAAATTGTAGGACAATGTAATCCACACACACTGTACCGTAAGGCTCGCTTTCGGCACGGCATACATCAGAATACCGGCCAACGGCATCAGCACCGCCGCCAGCAGCAGGTAAGGGCGTGCTTTGCCCTGCTTTGTGCGCGTGTGGTCGATAAGATTGCCCATCATCACATTGGTTATCGCATCCAGAATCTTGCTGACCAATGGGAAAATCGCCAAAAATGCGCCGCCTGCCACTCTGGTAAGATCCAGCACATCAGTATAGTACAGGTTGATATAGCCGTTCACGATGGTGTTGAACAGCAGCGCCCCCACCGGACCCAGCAAATAGCCGAAGATTTTTTCTTTGGCCGAGGTATCTGCCGTGCGGACTCTGCTTTCCAGCAGCGGCTTGGTGAAAAGACCCTTTTTGTCTATAAATTCCATGTTATGCCTCTGTTTTTTCTATGGTCAATTTTATATGCTGTGTTTTGTACCCATCTGCCTGTACCGTTATTTCTGCGTTCCCTGCCGTATATCCGGTGCGCACCGCTGCAAGGCAGCGCCCCTGCCAAAGTGTACAGGTGGCATCAGTATAGCGCTCTGATGAAATGCAGCGGGCGCTGCCCAATCCCTGCAAGCTCGCTGCGCCGCTGACAGTCACCGTCACCGGAATATCCTCTGCCGGTATCATACTGCCATCCTCACCGACCAGCTCTATCAGCACAAAGCAGATATCCTGCCCATTGCCTTTTAGCACAGTACGTTCCGGCGTTATGCGTAAAGTTATTTTGCGTGCGGTATGAAGTTCGGCCTCCCCCGTCGCGTTCCCTTTTTCATCAAGCACAACAGCGCGCAGCGTGCCAGGCGTATAGGGAATTTTGAACACAGCGCGATTTTCCTGTACGGTTTTCTCTCCTGCCTTTTTGTTGTTGCACCACAGTTCTACATGCGCAGCCTGCGTATATACTTCGACCCGCATAGGGCTGCTTTCCTGCCCCGCCCACGTCCAACAGGGCAGGGCATTGGTAAAACGCCATGCACGCTTCAATGGCCTTTTCCCATTCTTTTTTATGGGAATGGCTGCTATGTAAGGCCTTTGTTCCAGCCCCCAAACCACTTTTTGGAATGCGTTCATCGCGTCTCGGCAGCCGATCAAGTCGATGGCACCGCACCCGGCCAGCAGCGGCAGCCCCTTTTCGTCCGGGTAAGCCCAGTAGCCAATACCGGTCTCCCCGATATAGTCAAAGGCAGTCCAGCAAAAGTCCCCGATGAGCGCCGGATTTTCTTTGACGATTTTCCAATTATAAGGTAGATCGCTGATGTATGTTTCTGTTCCAAGCAGAACTCTCTCGGAATTTAGCAGTTCTTTTCTGTATCGGCTTTGACCATAATTCAGTCCAAGAATATCCAATACTCCGGAGATTCCGTGCAGCGCCGCATCTGCTTTCTTTCCTGCAGCCTGTTTTCCCATCCATTTGCCCAGCCGCATAGAGAGTGCATTGAACAGAGCCGAGCCGCTTTTGTTTTCTTGCTTTTGCGGCAGTGGTACAGGTTGATAAGGTTCTTTATCTTTATAGATGCCTAAGCCTTGCATCCCCCAAACAGTCAGCATGGTGTTGATTCCGCAGGTGACAGGGCGCGTATTGTCCAATTCGTGCAGCCATTTTGTCATCTCCTGCGCCTGCTTTACGCCTTGCGGCGATCCCACCTCCGTAACCTCGTTGCCGATGGAGTACAAAATCACACTGGGGTGGTTATAATCTCTGTCGGCCATCTCCTGCAATGTGCTGCGCCAGTCCTCATGGAAGCTCCGTGATGCGTCATGGTGCGTCTTGGGGGTATACCAGCCGTCATAGGCTTCGTCCAGTACATAAAGTCCCAGCCTGTCACACGCATCCAAGAATTCGTCCGAACAGGGGTTGTGCGCACAGCGTACTGCATTGTAGCCACTTTCTTTCAGAATGCGAACCCTTCGCCGTTCCGCATCCGCAAAAGAGCACGCTCCAAGAATCCCATTATCATGGTGTACGCAGCCGCCGCGCAGCAAAATTTGCTTTCCGTTTATGAAAAAGCCACTCTGCGGTGAATAGCCGAGCTGCCGTATGCCGAAAGAGGTTTCTTCTGTCTCGCCATTCCATTCAGCCCGGCAAGTGTACAGTGCCGGGTTTTCTGCGCTCCACAGCTGTACGTCCGGCAGTTGAAATATTCCCGGCTTTCCGGCTGCGATGAGGGTGCTGTCGTGAAGAATCTGTATTTCTGCCCTCTCCTCGTTGCAGGTCACTTCAACCGTCGGCGGCTCTGTGGACAGTGTCCTGACACGGAGTTTCCGCAGATTGTTCTGCGGCTTTTTAATCAGCGCAACCGTACGGTAGATGCCGCTTCCTGTATACCAGCGGCTGTTCGGCTCCAGCCGATTATCTACATCCACGGTGATTTTATTTTCTCCGGCGTTGACCTTGCCGCTCAGATTCACGGTAAACGGAGTATACCCATACCGATGTGCCGCAATTTGCATATCGTTCAGATATACCACCGCATGGCGGTATACACCTCCGAAGCGGACGGCCACATAACCGTTTGCCTCGTGCTCTGTCAGCACAAATTTCTTTTCGTAGCGGTATTCTCCGCCGGGATAGTACCCGGTCCTTTCTCCGTTGTTACAGACTGCGGAACGTTCCTCTGCAAGCATTGCATCATGGGGCAGATTCACTCTCATTGGTTGCTGCCCTTTTTTGCAGAACAGCCATCCACGGCAAAAATCTTCTTTCATTCTCTTTTCACCCGCTGTTTCTGAGTGTAATACTGGTATAAGCGTATTGTAGTACATCATGGCAGGTTTCTATATTATTTTTGTTGTCAACTTAATAAATTTGTTGTATAATTTGTACTGAATTATAATTTATTTCCTCAAGTCGGAGTGTGTTTTATGGAAAACGCTTTTTCTCTTTGCCGAATTGCCTATCAGGCATTTCAAATCCCTGTATTCTGCTATCAGCAGGGGGTCTTGTTTACCTCTTACCCGGATGACCCATGCATCATTCCGCCTGCATATATAGAACCCCAACTGGATGCGACCGGAAAACCTCTCTACTTTACAGAATTCGGTGCCTGTTTTGCCCGCTTGATCCCGGAAAACGCCCCAGAATTTTCGTTGCTGCTCGGTCCGGTCTCTACACTGCCCTATTCAGATGCGGCAATGCTGGAATTACAGCGCAGTTATGGAATTTCTGAGCAGAAAAAAGAAGCGTTCTGCACAATCATGCAGAACACTCCCCCTATGACACAACTTGATTTCTTTTACCGCCTGATAGCCCTATATTATATGGTCACGCAGAAAGAATTGCCGCTTTCCTATTTTATTCAAACGCCGCAGCAAACCGAGGTAGACGCCTTGCACCAAAAGCAGCATGAAACCGTCTTTCAGAAAAAAGAATACGCCTTGCAAAACAATTCTTTTGAAATCGAAAAGGCTATGTTGTCCATTGTCCGCGAGGGCGATATTGCAGCGATAAAAAAATACTTAAAAGAGATTCCTTCCTATCACGGTGGAGACGTTGCGTCTACCCCCTTGCGTCAACAAAAGAATTATTTTATCTCGACAGCCACCCTCATCAGCCGCGCGGCCATTGATGGTGGGCTTTCCACCGATGATGCTTACAGTCTCTCAGATCTTTATATAACGCGCGCCGAATCTTTGCAAAGTACAGGTTCTATCAACACGCTGTTTGTACAGATGATTATCGACTTCACCCAGCAGGTTTGCTCGGCAGCCATAACGCGTCGGAAAATCTTAGGGCGGGATACAAACCGTATTGTGTTCGACTGCCGCCGCTATATCCAGCAGCACACCCATCAACCGCTGACAATTCAAACGGTTGCCGACGCACTTGGGTACAATCGCTCCTATCTTTCTTCTCTTTTCGCGAAATCAACCGGCACGCAACTGCGTGTGTACATTCTGGAATGTCGGTTAGCGGAAGGTAAATCTTTGCTGCGGTACACCACAATGAGCATCAGCGAAATAAGCAATTCCCTGTGTTTTTCCAATCAAAGCCACTTCACCCGGCGATTTCGGGAATCCTACGGCATCACCCCTGCGGAATACCGCAAAGGTAAATGATGTGTTCCATGATACATGCAGCGTGTCAGCACATATATACAGGGCAAGGTTCACCGTAGTGGTGCGCATCTTTCATCTGTAAACTCTCTTTTTGGAGAATACGGCGTGCTGCGGGGCGGGATTTTTGACTACCATTTGACCACTACTGCGCAGCGGTACTATAAAATGCCTGAAAAGTTTGTTGTGACAACCAACAACGGGCTTTTTCTTGTTTTGGCGGCAAATGTGCAGAATCAACAAAATTTACGTTTCATCGTCAGTCTATACCACCCTGTCGTAGTTCTCCGACCGAATACCTATAAGTAACTACGCTATAAGTTGTAAATTTACAAATAAATCAACGTACTATCGTTTGCTTTTTCGTTCTTGTTCAGCTTTACAGCACTCGATTTCATGTCGTTTTTTATACGTTTTCCAACTCGCTTTTTATCGACTTCCAAACTATAATCAACTATATCCAAGCCTACGATTATTATGACTTGAATTAATGTCTGCATAGAGATAGCTTATATCGGTAACAGCAAATCCAACAATATTGGCATCAAAAATTTTATACTAGCATAATGTGATTTCATTGACCTTTATACGCTCTATGTACTATAATTGATTTATCTTAATTGCAAATAACGCATTCGGAGATAGATGCTATGCTAGATTTATCCCAATTGAGTAAATACAAAGAAAACAACCGCATTGAAGCAAAAAAGGCTCAAGGTGGGCTACCCCGCAGCATTTGGGAAACATATTCGGCTTTTGCCAACACTTTCGGCGGTTATATTTTGCTCGGCGTTGTAGAAAATGCAGACAAGAGCTTTTCCAGCGTACCACTATCCTCTCCCGAAAAGATTGTTTCTGATTTCTGGAATAGTGTCAACAATCATTCCGTCGTCAATGTAAATATTCTTTCTGACCGAAATGTGCAGATTGTCGAAAGCGGCGGAAACCGAATTGTTATTATTGAGGTTCCTCGTGCCGACCGTCACGACAAGCCTGTTTATGCTGGATCGGACCCTTTTGCTGGTTCTTACCGTCGCAATGGCGAGGGTGATTATCGCTGCACAAAAGACGAAGTGCGTGCGATGATGCGCGACCAAGCAGATATTTCACAGGATGCTCGCGTGATGGACACGATGACCACCAATGTGTTCGATATGGATACGATTCGCCGGTATCGCCAGCGTATGGACAATCTGCGTCCCGGGCATGTCTGGTCAGAACTGGCGGTTGAGGATTTCCTGCATCGTATTGGCGCTATGGCGCGGGACGGCAGTGGGAAACTGCGCCCTACTGCTGCGGGATTATTGATGTTCGGACATGAATACGAAATCGTGCGGGAATTTCCGCATTATTTTCTGGACTATCAGGAACATGATCGCAGTGCCACAGAAGATGAGCGCTGGACAGACAGAATCGTGTCCAGTTCAGGCGATTGGAGTGGTAATATCTGTGACTTTTATTTCCGCGTTTATAACCGCATTGCGCAGGACATAAAAGTTCCGTTCAAACTGAATGGTGCTGACCGCATTGATGACACCCCTCTGCATAAGGCTTTGCGCGAGGCTTTGGCAAACGCCTTGATTCATGCCGACTACTATGACCGCCGTGGTCTGGTGATTCAAAAATGGCCGGATAAAATTCGTATTGCAAATCCGGGTGCTTTCCGTATCAATGTGCAGGAGGCTCTTGTGGGCGGTGTATCGGATCCACGCAACGAATCGCTGATTAAAATGTTCAATCTGATCAATGTTGGCGAGCGTGCAGGAAGTGGATTGCCAAGTATTCGCTCCGTTTGGCAAAAGCAGGGGTGGCAGGTGCCAGAGATTGTAGAAGCATTTAATCCAGATCGGACAACGCTGACACTACCGCTTTCCGCCGCAAAAATGGCGGTAAAAAGTGGCGGCAAAAAAGTGGCGGCAAAAAATGGCGATAAAGAAGGCGGCATTGCTGAACGTCGCAAAGCGGACATTTTACAGTACCTGACAGACACTCCTAAAGCGGCAAGCAAAGAAATTGCCGAGGCGGTCGGACTTCAGGTTTCCCGCACGAAAATGTATTTGGCAGAATTGATTGAACAAGAGGCTGTTGTTGCAGAAGGCGCCGGACGTGCGCGTAAATATCGGCTGAAAACATGAGTACAGTGATTGCATTTTGGAACATACAGTAATGAAATACCAGCCAATGCCTATCCACTTCACAAAACTGCTCAGATACAATTTGGCGCATAATAAGCACTGCAGGATTCGTTAATTTGTAACGCAATCTATAAAAGGGGAGTGAATGTGATGACTCTCAGAGAATACGCGAAGCTGATGAATGATACCGCGCTTCAAGGCAGCCTTTCGATCGAGGAACATAATCGTCTGTATAAACCCCTATTGGACGGCATTCAATCGATGATTCCGCCAATGCTATTTCGCTATCGTTCCTGTAATGAACTTTCTCTTCAAGCCCTTTGGGATGATAAAATCTGGCTTTCCAAGGGAAATGTCATGAATGATGATTATGATGCGTTGCTGTATTTTGATAAAGCAAAAATCACCGCGCACGTTTTACAGGCTATAAACGAATTTTCACGGTTCGCTTCGGGAAAGGTTTCCTGGGAAGAACTTCCGCAGATAGTACAATACTTTTTCCCGCGTGAAGTTCTTTGTCAGATGAGAGAAGCCATTGCGCATATTACTGTAGGAGATATGGAATCTTATTTACGACACTTTGAAGCATTTTCTCGAAATGCTATTAAAGCATACTCTCCGAAAATTTCGGTTTTAACGCAAAACACATTAAAATTCGCCTGTTTCTCTGATACGATTACATCTGCAAATATGTGGGGACACTATGCATCCTCAAGTACAGGATTTTCCATTGGATATAACTTTCGAGGCTTTCCATGTGTTGATTCTGTAGGTGAAGGAAACAGTGAGTCGCCCACTCGATGTGAATTGTTCCCAATTATTTACCAATCAAAGCGTTACGACGCAACGCCTTATGCCGAATGGCTTTTAATATGTTCTCTTGTAAACGACTATTTTAAGACATTTTCTAGTCAGGGAAACATACTTGATGCAGCTAAAATCCTTCCGTGTCCCGATATGCTTGCACCTACCAAAATAATGATACATAAATCCACAGAGTGGAAATCCGAGCATGAATGGCGTCTTATGGGGTCTTTCGCAACACCCGTGCTACTTTCAGAAGAACACACATTTGTAAAGAAAAAAGCGTGTGCTATCTATCTTGGTAGAAAGATTTCTCCTATATATGCGCGTTTGCTTTTGGACATTGCAAGAGAAAAAGGAATTCCTGTCTATAAAATGTTTATTAATGCAAATTCGAGAAATTATCACCTAAAGCCACGTTGCGTATTTTCACCAGACGGCGCTGAAAAAGTCTATCCGTTGACCACCAACTGACCACCGGCAGTGTTTTTGGCTGTCTGCGGTCAGTTTTTATCGTTGACACATTGTTTTATATTGCTTGTGATAAGTGTGCCAGAGTGATGCAGAACCAACAAAAAATTACTATATATCATCGAGTTATGTGCCGCGTCGTAGTTCTCCGACTGAATGCCTATTTTCAACTGCGCCACTTTATATTTTGCACCACTAAAATCGCCGTATTATCGTTTGTATTTTTTGGCGTGCCGTTCGATTTTTTCATCTCTCTTGAGGGTCGTTTTTTGCGATGTGGAACTACGACTCTTGAGCGATGCTCAACTCAGCTAAACTTATTCTAAATATATCTTGCGCAAGCCTTGATTTTTGTATAAGATAAGAATATACAAATATTATTTATGCGCCGCAGATATGTTTGGAGGGCTGTACATGAATGACGCCACAGAAATCTACATCTTAAAAAAACGCATTGCCTATCTGGAAAGTCTTCTCTCAGCCCACAATATTTCCTTTGATGCTCCGGATGTTCCCAGTAGTCAAAGTATAATTGCCCCGATTTCTGCGGTCATCAGCCCAACCCATGCCCGTTTCTTCTATTCCTTATTCCACGGGCGCAGTGACGTCTACGCCAAACGTGCGGTGATGAAAAACGGAAAAGCCGGGTATTTTCCTGTCTGTGAAAATCTGTGGCGATACGGCGTCTGCCCAAAAGCAGACCGTCAAAAGGTCAAGTGTGCGTCCTGTCCCAATCGCAGCTGGGCGCCGCTGAATCAACGCGCATTGATGGCGCATCTGACCGGAGAAAAATCCGATGGCAGCGACGTGATCGGCATCTATCCTCTGCTGCCGGATGACACCTGCCGGTTCCTCGTTTTTGATTTTGATGACCATGAAGCATCCCCCGGCACGGTGTGGCAGGAGGATGTGGATGCTTTGCGCCAAATTTGCAGCCAGAACAGTGTGCCTTGCTACGTGGAACGTTCCCGTTCCGGCAGCGGCGCACATGTCTGGCTGTTTTTTGATGCACCGATTCCCGCCGAGCTGGTTCGCAGATTCGGATCAGCGTTGCTTACTAAGGGCGCGGAATCCGTCAATTTAAAAGACTTCAAAACCTATGACCGTATGCTGCCTGCACAGGAGCATTTGCCCGAGGGTGGTCTTGGCAACCTGATTGCGCTGCCGCTGCAGGGGCAGGCGCTTCGGCAGGGCAATAGTGCATTTGTGGATGAAAGCCGGAACGCCTATCCCGATCAGTGGGAATATCTGAAATCCGTACAGCGGATCAGCAAGGAATTTGTAGAGAGAAAAACAGCACTATGGAGTGCGGATGGTGAATTAGGTACACTTTCTAAAACAGAAGATATAGAAGATACTGAAAAGCCGTGGGAAAAATCATCTCAGGCGTTCCATTCGGAGGATGCCGGACAGCCGCTTTCTATAACGCTTGCCAACGGCATTTACATAGACACAGCAGGCTTAAAGCCTCGTCTGCAAAATGCGTTACGGCGGCTGGCGGCATACAGCAATCCAGAGTTTTACAAAAAGAAAGCGCTGGGATTTTCCACTCGCAATATTCCCCGCATCGTTTTCTGCGGTGAGGATGTCGGCAGCTATATTCATTTGCCGCGCGGTTGTGCAGAAAAGTTGACCGCGCAATTGGACTCTGTTGGAATTTCCTACACAGTAAGTGACGAACGCCAGACAGGTCGCGAAATCAAGGTGGATTTCAAAGGCACTCTATACTCCCGGCAGGCGGACGCCGCCGCGAAAATATTGGAACATGATATCGGCGTACTCTGCGCCGCAACTGCCTTTGGTAAGACCGCTGTTGGTGCGTATCTGATAGCACAGCGCAAGGTCAACACGTTGGTTTTGGTTCACAACTCCGAGATTATGAAAAACTGGGTGGAAGATTTTGAAAAGTTCCTGCAAATCGACGAGGATCTGCCGGAGTACATCACCCCAAAAGGGCGGCGCAAAAAACGTAAAAGCGTCATCGGCACACTGTCCGGCGGACGCAATACGCTGGGCGGGATATTGGATGTTGCCATGATCACGTCCCTTGGGCAGAGCGACGACGTAAACCCGCTTATCAAGAATTACGGCATGGTCATCATGGACGAGTGCCACCACGCCGGGGCTGCTATTGCTGAAGATGTGTTGAACGCCGTTAATGCAAAATACGTTTACGGGCTGACTGCTACACCCAAGCGCGACGACGGGCAGGAGCAAAAAATCTTTATGCAGTTTGGTCCCATCCGCTACCGCCATACAGCCAAAGACCGCGCGGTTGCGCAAAATGTACGGCATTTTGTCTACCCGCGTTTTACGCGCTTGTTCGCGCCAAGGGCAAACAAACTCAGCTACAATCAAGCCCGCCGTGCCGTGGTGGGTAGCGCGGTACGCAATGAGCTGATTCTGACCGATGTGGTTTCCTGTCTGCAAGCCGGCCGCACACCCTTGGTGCTGACCAAAGAGAAAGAACATGCGGCGTTTTTGTACGCGCAGTTGAAACCTAAAGCCGACCATACTTTTCTTTTGCAGGGCGGCAGCAGTGCCAGACAAAAAGAAGATCTGCGCGCCGAAATGCGGGCAGTTCCTCCAAACGAAAGTGCTGTGCTGGTGGCCATCGGGCAGTACATTGGCGAGGGATTCAACTTTCCGCGGCTGGACACGATGATGTTGACGATGCCCATTTCGTGGCAAGGCAACGTGGAGCAATATGCGGGTCGTTTACACCGCGATTACGAGGGTAAGCGAGATGTTATCATCTATGACTATGTAGATGCGCACATTCGTGTGCTGGAGTCCATGTATTACAAGCGATTGTGCACCTATAGGCGTATAGGATATGAAATTCTTGCTGCTCCTAACGAGGAAAAGCAGACTGTCAACGCAATTTTTGACAGCGAAAGCTATCTGCCTGTTTATGAAAAAGACTTGATGCAGGCACGCAAGAGCATCTATATTGCAAGCCCCGGATTGAACAAAAACAAGGTCCGGCGATTGATTGCGCTGGTAGAGGAGCAGCAGACTGCCGGGGTGATTGTGACTGTCATAACGCAACCTGCCGAGAGTTACCCCCAGACTCGCGTAGAGCCAACCAAAGCGCTGCAAACTGCGCTGACGGCGGCGGGGATTTACGTTGTGCCACAACCCGACCTGCACACCCATTTTGCAGTTATTGATCAGGAGATTGTGTGGTACGGCAGTACCAACCTACTATCACGCGATAAAGAAGATGACGGTCTGATGCGTATTGGCAGCAGGGATGTGGCGCTCGAGTTGTTGGAGGAAATAGGTCGATAGTTTGGCAAACAGGATTTACACCGTTGACTTTTTCACGGTATCGTGATATAGTGATAGTAAGGAGATGATCGACATGCCAGTATTATCAAGATTCTATGGAATTATCATTCGTATGTATTTCCTGCAGAGTGAACACAATCCGCCGCATATTCACGCCATCTATAACGATGATGTTGCAGCCATTGACTACATGACAGGTGAAGTTCTTGAAGGCTATCTCCCTCCGAAAGCGCTGGCTATGGTGCGCGAATGGATTGCGTTGCATAAGGATACTTTGCAGGAAATCTGGGAAACGCAAGAGTTTAAGAAAATTCCGCCACTGGAGTAAGGAGGTTTCTTCTATGTTCCATAAGGTTAAAAGTGTATCACCTCTCCCTGATTATAAACTGAGTGTCGGTTTCAGCGAGGGAGTCGTAAAATTATATGACATCAAGCCTCTGTTTGAAAAGATTCCTGCTTTCACCTATCTGAAAGAGCACCCCGAAGAGTTTGCCTGTGTCAGCGTTGATGTCGGCGGCTACGGTATTATCTGGGGCGATGAATTGGACTTGTCCTGTGATGAATTATGGGAGCATGGTGAGCAGGTCAATACACCTTTTGATGGATTGATGTCTTTCGGGGATGCAAGCGAATTGTGGGGACTGAGTGAAAGCACTCTGCGGAAGGCTGTTTCTTATGGGAAACTTGTGAACGGTGTAGATGTCTGCAAGTTTGGCAAGCAGTGGGTCGTATCAAAAGCAGCTATGAAAAGAGCTTATGGTGAGACTAAGAGGTAATAATCCTTTTCCATCTGTTTGAAAAATTGGCCACCATTTGACCACTACTGTGCAACGACACCACGAAATACCGGAAAAGCCTGTTGTGATAACCGACAACAGGCTTTTTCCTGTTTTGGCGGTAAATGTGCAGAACCAACAAATTTTACGTTTCAACGTCTGTCTATACCGTCCTGTCGTAGTTCTCCGACGCCAGGTGCCGGGGGTTCGAATCCAGTCGGGCGCACTTAAAAAGAGGCTGCTGCACAAGGAAAAAATCCAAGTGCAGCAGCCTCTGTGTTGATGAAGGAGAAACGAAGGGAATATCCAGTTACAGGTTCAGTTCAAACTGTTCCACAGTAATGGTTGCCTGACCGTCTGCAGCAAAGGTGATGCCATCGGCGGATTGCGGGGTGTAGATCCACGCTGTCATCGTCTGCTCGCCA
>SKEJ01000655.1_pt1 | contig 21249 bp, 18 predicted proteins | sample 4826721 | NCBI WGS metagenome assembly SKEJ01 (sample SAMN11008812, study PRJNA524170) | human gut metagenome | biome: Human fecal sample; material: Feces; isolation source: fecal sample from pouch patient p31 | host: Homo sapiens | place: Israel: Tel-Aviv | collected 2015-06-02 | reverse complement strand
GTCTTATAGTTGCAAATCCAATCACAGATTTCTTTATATTCAGGAGTCATTCTACTTCCGTATCCTCTTACCAACTCATTAGTTAGTTTTTCTATTTGATAACTAAACATATATAATTGAACTTGTTTTATTGTGGAAAAAAAGCCATGTTTTAATCCAACTGTATTATTTTGATGCTGTCTATAATTCATCCTAGGCTCAGAGTCAACAATAACTTTTCCGCCTAAACATAAGCATACTCTTAGCACCCAAGTATCATGCATTAACATATAATTTGGTTTAAATTTAACCACTTCTCTTAATAACTGTTTATTAAACACACCAGTACAACCAGCAAAATCCGATAATACAAACCGTGTCTTTAAAGATCTCCTTGAATTCAATTTATGATTTTCGATAAATTTGAGGTTTGAATCCACCAACCTTTGACCTGAATAATATAATACTAAATTGTCATTAATGAAATTCTCTTTTATTTTCTTTATAGCAATTGACAATTTATCGTTATCCCAAACATCATCTTGATCACAAAATGCTATATAATCATACTGCATTTCTGATGCTTTTTGCATTAGTTCAAAATATCCATCCTGAACATTTTTATGTTCTCCTTGGTACCATATTAAAGGATGTTTTTTTGCGTTCTCCTCTAATATATTTTGCGTTAAATCTGTAGAACCATCATCTCTAACCAATATTTTGATTTCAACATCTTTTTGAGCATATAATGAATCCAATTGTTCCTGCAAATATTTTTTTCCATTATAAGTTGCCAATAAAATAAGTACTCTATCCATTTCTTTATATCCCCCATATTAAAAATGGAACAAATCGAAAACTATTGTTTCCAAATCAGCACAAAACTTCTTGTTATTACTACTCATTACTTGTCCCTTATCAGCTACTATTTCATCAAAATTTGTTATAATCTCTCCAAGTTTATTAATATCTTCAACCGGAATAATTGTTCCCATCCTCTCAGCCACATTTTTCGCAAATTCCACTTGATGATTATTTACATGCTCATTAAATTTCTTTTGTCTTGGAACAACAATCGGTGTTTTGCCAATTTGTAATGGCATAATGAAACTTGCTGGTCCTCCATGAGTAATTACAATACGAGCATCTTCAACATTTTTAACCATTTGGTCATATGGAATCAATTTATCCCATTTGCAATATTTAGGTTCGTATGTACTATATCCTGTTTGCATAATGACATCCTCTGTAATGACTCCATCCTTTTTCAATTTATCAATCGCCTTCACGAGCCTATTGAATGGTTGTTCATGCGTTCCTACTGTTACAAATATCATCTTTTCCCTCTCTAAAAAATACTGCCTAAATTAATCGCTTTTGGATACACTTTCTTCTGTTCCTCCCACTGTACAATAAATTTATCAACAATAGGATATACCATCTTTCCAGTTAATGTAGGTTTATCTATTCGATCAAATACTTCAATATAAATCAATTTAGCTCCAAATAGTTTTCCCAAATAAAAGAACGGAACAGCTACAGCTGCACCTGATGATATAATTAAATTTGGTCTTTCTTTACGTAACACCTTCCAAGCAATGACTGTATTCTTAATTAAAGCCTTAATGCTTCTATTCGTTGGATAATAACAAGAATACATTCTTTCACCCGACAACAAGCTTCTTGCATCTTCTTTATCAAAAGTTACCCAGAAGCGTTTTTTGTTTTCCCAAAAAGGCTTCAACATATACAGATGTGTTAAATGACCACCAGATGAACCTACTAAACAGATTTTAAGATTGATTCCACCCGTTAAATTCTTCATAACAAATCTCTCCTATAACAATTTCAAAATTAAACGTATCCTTCAATCCAGCCCACTTCTGATCCTTCTCACTCAAATTCAGCTTTGTTCCATCTGCGAGTTCATATCCTTCTGCAGATGCAGTTCCCTGATACTCCCCTTTCACCTGTGGCCACTCAATCCCAATCTCCGGATCATTCCATGCCATTCCGCCTTCATCGTTCGGATGGTAGAAATCATCACACTTATAGCAGAACTCTGCTATCTCACTTAAGACTAAGAATCCATGTGCGAATCCTCTTGGAATTAAGAACTGTTTCTTGTTCTCTTCTGTTAATTCGATTCCGTACCATTTACCATATGTTTCACTTCCGGCACGTAAATCAACTGCCACATCAAATACAGAACCTTTAATCGCACGAACTAATTTTGTCTGTGGATACTGTTTCTGGAAGTGCAGTCCTCTCAGCACACCTTTCGTAGACATGGACTGATTATCCTGTACGAACTTGATATCAATCCCTGCTTCTTTCATATCATTCTCATTGTAAGTTTCCATGAAGTATCCGCGTGCATCTCCATGTACTGCCGGAGTGATCACACACAATCCTTCAATTCCGCCTACATTTTTCTCAACTGTAATCTGTCCCATTACACTTAACTCCTACTTTTGCTTCTATTCTTCTATTTCCTTCAGATAACGACTCAACGCATCCTGCCAGGTTGGCAATGGTTGGAAACCTGCTTCTACAAGCTTGCTTTTCTCCAATCGGCTGTTGAATGGTCTGGCTGCTTTACTTAATCCATACTCCGCTGTTGTTACCGGAAGTACTTCTGTTGTATATCCTGCCTGACGGTAAATCTCTTTTGTAAAGTCATACCAGCTGATATATCCACCTTCATTTGTAGCATGATAATAGCCATACTTCTCTGACTCACTCATATCAACGAGCAATCTAGCAAGATCGTATGTGTAAGTTGGTGTTCCAATCTGATCATTTACGACGCGCACAGTATCATGATTTTTTCCAACTTTCAGCATCGTCTTGATGAAGTTATTCCCATTCAGACCGAATACCCAAGCAATACGAACGATAAAGTATTTCTCTAAGGTCTCACTGACTGCGAGTTCTCCTTCTAGCTTTGTCTTTCCATATACATTCAAAGGAGCATACTCTTTACAATCCGGTTTCCAAGGCTCTGTCCCTTGCCCATCAAACACATAATCCGTACTGATATATGTCATCTTGCAGTCCAGTTTCTTGCAGACTTCTGCGATATTCTGTGTTCCACCTGCATTGATGGCGCATACTTTTTCCTGTTTATCTTCATCCTCCGCCAGATCCACTGCTGTCCATGCAGCACAGTGGATCACGGCATCCGGATTGATTTCTGAAATTATTTTTTCAACTGCTTCTTTTTCTGTAATGTCCAAGGATACATACGGTGCTTTCGTTACATCAGAACCGTCAGCTACACCACTGTAGTTTTCCTGAATGTCAGAACCAACACCTTCATGTCCTCTTTTCAGCAGTTCATTCATTACATCATGTCCAAGCTGGCCGCCGACACCTGTCACAAAAAACTTCATTCTGTTTCTTCCTCCAGTCACTTAGCGGTTGCTGTACATCTTGTCATAGTAGTTCTGATACTCACCGCTGATGATTGTCTCCCACCAGTCGCGGTTATCAAGATACCACTGGATTGTCTTTTTGATTCCGTCCTCGAACTTCGTTTCTGGAAGCCATCCGAGTTCGTTATGGATCTTTGTCGGATCGATTGCATAACGCATATCGTGTCCCTTACGATCTCCAACATGAGTAATCAGTGACTCTGGTTTTCCAAGTTCTTTACAGATAATCTTTACGATCTCGATATTCTGTTTCTCGTTGTGTCCGCCAACGTTATAAACTTCACCCACACGACCGTTATGGATGATCAGATCGATTGCCTTGCAGTGATCTTCTACATACAACCAGTCACGCACATTCAGACCTTCTCCATATACTGGAAGCGGTTTGTCTGCTAATGCATTTGCAATCATAAGCGGAATCAGTTTTTCCGGGAAGTGATATGGTCCGTAATTATTAGAGCAGCGGCTGATTGTTACAGGCAGTCCGTAGGTACGGTGGTATGCCAGAACAAGAAGGTCTGCTCCTGCCTTTGAGCTGCTGTATGGAGAACTTGTATGAATCGGTGTCTCCTCTGTAAAGAAGAGGTCCGGGCGATCCAGCGGAAGATCTCCGTATACTTCGTCTGTAGATACCTGATGATATCTCTTAATTCCGTATTTACGGCATGCATCCATCAGTGTCTGTGTTCCCATGATATTTGTCTCAAGGAAGATTCCAGGATTTTCGATGGAACGATCTACATGAGACTCTGCTGCAAAGTTAACAACCATGTCCGGATGTTCTTCTTCAAACAATTTATTTACTGCTTCTCTGTCACAGATATCTGCTTTTACAAAGCGGAAATTCGGGTTATCCATCACTGGTTCCAGTGTGGAAAGATTTCCTGCATAAGTCAGCTTATCCAGACAGATGATTCTGTAATCTGGATATTTATTTAACATATGGAATACAAAGTTACTTCCAAGTAAATCCGGCTCCTCCGGTAACAATAATGTTCATGTTCTTGATTCTCCTAATCTCTCGTTTTCAATTCCTATGTAAATGACTTTCGAAATTTTCTTTATCTCACTTTCAGTATTCGTTCAAATCAGTAGAGATGTTCTCTATATTTTCCATCCATAACATCTTTCAGATATTGTCCATACTGATTCTTCTTCATCACTTCATAAACTTCCGTCAATTCATCTTTACTAATCCATCCATTCAGATATGCAATCTCTTCCAGACATGCAATCTTACGATGCTGATGCTGCTCAACTGTCTTTACGAAATTAGTAGCATCTACAAGACTCTCATGTGTTCCTGTATCCAACCAGGTGAATCCCTGTCCGAGAAGTTCTACATTCAGACTGCCTTCTTCCAGATAAATACGGTTCAGATCTGTAATCTCCAGTTCACCGCGTGCGGATGGTTTTAAATTCTTTGCATACTCAACCACATGATTATCGTAGAAATACAATCCTGTTACACAGTAATTACTTTTTGGATATTCCGGTTTCTCTTCAATTGAGATTGCCTTTCCTTCTTTATCAAACTCCACGATTCCAAAACGCTCCGGATCGTCTACATAATATCCAAAGACAGTCGCACCTTTTCCATTTTCCGCATTATCAACTGCCGCTTTCAGACGTTTCTTAAGTCCGTGTCCTGCAAAGATGTTATCTCCAAGAACCATCGCAACAGAATCATCTCCGATAAACTCAGCACCGATGATAAATGCCTGTGCCAATCCGTCCGGTGATGGTTGAACCTCATAAGTCAAGTTGACTCCGAACTGGTGTCCATCTCCTAATAAACTTTTGAATCTTGGGGTGTCCTGTGGTGTCGAAATAATTAAGATATCTCGAATGCCTGCATTCATAAGAACTGACATTGGATAATAGATCATAGGTTTGTCGTAAATCGGCAAAAGCTGTTTACTTGTAACCATGGTCAACGGATACAGACGAGTGCCTGATCCACCTGCTAAGATAATACCCTTCATACCTTTCTCCTTTTCCCTTTTTCTGTAAATTGATTTATCTGCATTCTGCTTCTACCTGTAACTCTCCGTCTACTTTTCTGACATTGTATACCAGCGGATGTTCTTTGCCCCACTCTGGATCTTCCTGTTCCTTTTGGTTCCATTCTTTCCATACTTTAACAAAACCATTATGTATCAGGTTCTCCGCTTTAAGCCTGGCCTGAACTGCTTCGTCGTAATCATCAAAGAGACCCACATAATAGCGCTTTCCCTTGAAACCGATATCGACACGGTATCGATTGCTGTTCTTTAATCGGAACACACCTCGAAAACCGCTCTCGTTATCTCTGCGTTTTTTTCTCTTCTCTAATACTTCTACACAAGTTCCATCTACCAAATGTCTGCGATCTGCAATTGCTTTCTGATTTTGCTCTTTTAAACACCCACAGCTTCGATTGTGTGCATGGATCAATCCTGCTGCTGGCACGTCAATTGTATTTCCGCATTCACAGACACAGTGCCAGTAAACAGATCCTCGTTTATCTCTTTGTTCAGTTGGATACATTGCTGTAAGAAGGCCGAACTGCCTTCCTGTAAGATCTTGAGGCTTTCTTCCCATTATTCTCCCCTGTATTTTTTTCGTAGAGTATACAACTCTACGAAAAAAATGAAATTAAGTTGAATTTGTGGGGTTTTTAAAAGATATGACCAATTATTTGACGGTAAATACAGCGTTTAGCTTATCCATGTTTTGCTGTTTCTGCTCCATAGAAGGATGCACATACCGGTTTAGAGTTGTGTTAATATTGGAGTGTCCTAAAATCTCACTTAATGTCTTCATATCGAACCCAAGTTCTACGCAACGTGTTGCAAAAGTATGGCGCAGACAATGAAAATGAAGTGGTTCGATCTGACATTTTTTCAAAGTTTTTTTGAAATAATATTCGATCGACCGCGGCTCGCGAAAACTTATCTTCTTTCCGGTGAGAATATATGCTTCGGGATCTATCTTGTGAGATTGGACGTATTGCTGCAAGATCTCAAACAGGAAATCTGGAATCGGAATATTACGGATGGAGCTTTCTGTTTTTGGTGGAGTGATAATGATTTTTGTATTATGTTCTGAATCATCTGTGTGATCCTTAACTCTGTGTAAAGTCTTAGATATCTCCAGATATTGTTCCTGAAAATGAATATCCTTCCACTGCATTGCACAAAGTTCCCCAAGACGTACTCCTGTATATAGTGCAATCAGCGTTCCGATGTTTTTATGTGTCAGATTCCCTAATAAGTAGTCCTGCAAGTCCTGCTGTTCCTTTAAAGAGAGGATCCGAAGCGGTTTCCTGACGGACTTGACTGAACAAAGTTCCGGGTTGCAAAGAGACAGTTCCCCTTCCTTTTCAGCAGTTTTTAAAATTAATTTGACAACAGAACGGATATCGGTAACTGTTTTCGGAGCCAATCCGGAACCATCACTTTTCCCTGAAACCAATAATCTGTTCAGAAATACTTCACAATCTTTATTACTGAACGTATAGACAAGGCGATCACCAATCATAGGACTGATATAGTGGCTGAAAAGATAATGGTATCTTACATAAGTAGATTCCTTGCTGGAAGGCTTCAGCCGTTCCAGCCAGAGCAGTCCATAAAAGGAAATGTTCTTCTTCATACGGACACTTTGAAAAAGACGTGGATCCATCTTTCTCTTTGCATCATTTTGCTTTTTTTTAACAGTTAAATAATCTGCTGCATAGATAGAACGGTATCTGGGACTTCCATCTTCTTTGAATGAATAAATGTATCTGGCTTCCCAGCGTCCGTCCTTCCTTTTGTAAATATTTTCTCCTTTTCGTGGCATGTTTTTCTCCTCCATTTTGACCATTTTTTTGACGGTAAATAAGTCAATAATCACAAGATTTAATTATTGCTGTGTAGCAAAAAAATTAAAAATCCACCTTATTATTGATAAAAATCCACAAATTTCGACATTTCTGCCTTGACTTGAACGTATTATGAGAGTAAGATATCAATGATTAAAGTCTTTTTAAACCGTAAATTAACTATAAATGAATTCGTAGAGTTGTATACTCTACGAAATTTATAACTGTTCAGAGCCAAGCAAAATTTCAAAAAACAGGTTTAAAATGCATAGCATTTTGGAGGTTGGCTCTGGCCAGTTACCATTTTCCCTTATACATAAAAAGAGCCTTAATATCTTCCGCAATACCACTGTATCGTTCAGATATTAAAGCTCTTTTTATTTCTTTTATTTTTCTTTTCTTATACCACAGCTTCTATGATCGTCTTAGAATCCACTTCTACCTGCTGCACTCCGATTTCTTTCTTCTGATAAAAGCATGCGGACAGCTCATATCAATATTAAACTCTGCTGCAATATTCCATGGACTGTTTGTTATACTGATGTTGTTCATCAGGTCTTAATTGTGCCAAAAAATCAATAAATACTTGATTATTGAATACTTTCGGCATATTATCGCTCCTTTTTGTTCTGTAAAAAATACATTTTATCGTCCACTCTCCGCCCTGCCCTCCTTGAATTTTCTCCTGAAAAATGGTATAACGTTAAATGTATAATGATTAATCTGTTAATTCTAATTAATCAATTCGCGTACCGTCCGATTTCTTAAGACGGTTAAAAACTAATTCACACTGAGGAGAAGAAAATGACGAACATCGAAATGTTAGAAAACACACTCCCGATTGCACCTCTGAAACTGATTGCTATGGAGAGCTGCAAACCTCTGGGACAGAAGGTAAATGATTATATTGTTTCCTTCCGTGAGAACACGATCAACGAAGTAACAGAATCCCCACTTTACAGAAACTATAAGGCCAACAATTACCAGGTAGACTGTAGTTGTCCGAGATTCGGTTCCGGTGAAGCTAAGGGTGTCCTGAAAGAGACAATCCGTGGTACCGATCTTTTTATCATGACTGATGTATGCAACTACAGCCTGACTTACACAGTAAACGGACATCTTAACCATATGTCTCCGGATGACCATTATCAGGATCTGAAGAGAATTATCGCTGCTGCAACAGGTAAGGCTCGCCGTATCAATGTTATCATGCCTTTCCTTTACGAAAGCAGACAACACAAGCGTACAAGAAGAGAGTCTTTGGACTGTGCTCTTGCACTGGAAGAACTGGACGCAATGGGCGTTTCCAATATCATTACATTTGACGCTCATGACCCACGTGTACAGAATGCGATTCCACTTAGTGGATTTGACAGCTTTAACCCACAGTATCAGTTCTTAAAAGCACTGTTCCGTGAAGTACCGGATCTGAAAGCTGACAAAGAACATCTGATGATCATCAGCCCGGATGAAGGAGCTATGCACCGTGCGGTTTACTTCTCTAACGTACTTGGTGTTGATATGGGTATGTTCTACAAGCGTCGTGACTACTCTACAGTTGTAAACGGAAAGAACCCGATCGTTGCCCATGAGTTCCTCGGTGATGACGTAACAGGAAAGGATGTTCTTATCGTTGACGATATGATCTCTTCCGGAGAAAGTATGCTTGATGTTGCAAAACAGCTGAAAGATCGTAACGCCGGACGTGTCTTCGTATGTACAACATTCGGACTGTTCACAGACGGATTTGATAAATTCGATGAGTATTATAATAAGGGATATATCAGTAAAGTTATTACAACAAACCTTACATATCTCCCACCGGAACTTTATGAGAAACCTTACTTTGTAAAAGCTGATATGAGTAAATTTATCGCACTGATTATTGATTCCCTGAACCATGATGTGCCGATCAGCTCTGTTATCAGCCCGACAGATAAGATTCATGCTCTTCTTGAGAAGCGTGAAAAAGGACTTCTGTAAAAATCCATAAAAATACCTGCAAGATGTCAAAATTAATATCTGCAGGTATTTTTTTAATACTTGAATTATTTTATTTCATCTCCGCAACGCGGTCCTGAATTGTTTTATTGAAATTCTCAATCTGTCTGGAATAAGGCTCATTCATGAACTTGCTGTTCAGCATGAAGTCTGCTGTTGCAAGGTTGTTCGCAACCGGAATATCATATACTACTGCAATTCTAAGAAGTGCCTTAACGTCCGGGTCATGTGGCTGTGCCTCTAACGGATCCCACAGGAAGATCATGAAATCAATCTGTCCTTCTACGATCTTCGCACCGATCTGCTGGTCTCCACCAAGTGGACCACTGCAGTATCCCTTTACCGGAAGTCCTGTTTTGTTGATTCTTAACAGAATTTTTACTCTTCCGTATTTCGATGTTCTTCATCGTAGAATTTCATCAACGCCTGTGTTCCGAGATCTCCGTATCCTTCCTGCTCAAGTTCTTCGTAATTGGCAAGAACCATACTGAGTACATCAAGGGAAAGTCCTTTTCTGTTCGCTTCGATCAGTGCAAGCTTCATATCTTTGATGAAGTGTTTCATAAAGAATCCCGGTGCATAATCATCTTTTAAGATCTTTGGTCCGAATGTGTCAAGCTGCTTGCTTCCTGCTGCACCTGTCGCAACGGACTTCATGAATACTTCCGGATCCAGTCCCTGTTCTTTTGCATAAGTAAGTGCCTCGCACACACCGGACAGTGTTCCGGCGATCATGATCTGGTTCGCCAGCTTGCAGTGCTGTCCGCATCCAGCCTTACCCTGGTAATTAATGTTTGTTCCCATTGCCTCAAAGAGTGGCATACAGGCTTCGTAATCTTCTTTCTCTCCGCCAACAAGGATGGACAATGTTCCGGCTTTCGCTCCTGTATCTCCGCCTGTGACAGGTGCATCCATCACATGGAAGCCTCGCTTTGTGCCTTCCGCGTAGATCTTCTCAGCAATCTGCGGACTTGTTGTTGTCATATCGATCAGATAAGCACCTTTCTTTGCACTGTCTAAGATATTCCCCTCATCAAAGTATACTTCTTCTACATCCTGTGGGAACCCAACGATCGTAATCACTGCATCACAATCCTGCACGCAATCCTTGATTGACTCATGGAACTGTGCTCCTTCGCTGATCACATCTTCTACTTTACTCTTTGTTCTTGCATAAATATGTAATTCAAATCCGGCTTTCATGAGATTTCTGACCATGGATTTTCCCATGATTCCTACACCGATAAAACCTACTTTATTCATCTGCTTTATTCCTCCTGTCTAAGATAGCTCCCATGTTATCACACAGGAGCCATTCTTATCATTTTCTATTTTCAACTATCTTTCTTCTTTTTTCACAACTTCGCCCTGTTTTTTGTAAATGCTGTTTGCCGGAACGAATCCACGTACAGAAGAAAGTGGATAGATGTTGCTGTGATTTCCAACAACTGTTCCCGGATTCAGAACGCTTCCGCATCCTACTTCTACTTCATCTCCAAGCATTGCGCCGAACTTCTTCATGCCTGTCTCAATCTTCTCTTCTCCGGCTTTTACTACAACAAGTTTCTTATCTGATTTTACATTGGATGTGATGGATCCGGCTCCCATGTGGGACTTATAACCAAGTACAGAGTCACCAACATAATTGTAGTGCGGAACCTGAACTTTATTAAAGAGGATCACGTTCTTAAGCTCTGTAGAGTTTCCTACAACAGCCCCTTCTCCTACGATCGCATTTCCACGGATAAATGCACAATGACGAACCTCTGCATCCTTTCCGATGATTGCCGGTCCATTGATAAATGCAGTCGGAGCAACCTTTGCAGATTTCGCTACCCATACATTTTCCCCGCGTTTCTCGTATTCGTGCTCACTCAATGTAGCTCCAAGTTCAAGGATGAAGTTGCTGATCTTCGGAAGTACTTCCCACGGATAAGTAACTCCGTTGAAGATATCTTTTGCGATTGTCTGGTCTAATGAATAATTTTCTTTTACTGTTAATGCTTCTAACATGGTAATTCCTTTCTGCCGGTTAGAACCGACTTACATTTATGCTTTTAAATTGTGTCATTTACTTTTGTTGCCTGTTTTTGTTCTACCTGTCGTTTTATTACTATTTACAGACGGATAAAACCCAGCGGCTTTTTCATAGCAGGCTCTAAGCTGATATTGATTGTTCAGCCCTTTCACCCCAACGGTTCTGCTGGTGATGAAATGATCTAGTTTTCTCATATATTCATCTGATGTGATGGAACCTTCTGCCACATAGTTCAGTCCCTTCTCCCAGCTTGCTGTAAGTTCCGGGTTCAGGAGTGACCGGATGGAATGATCAACAACATCATAGATCATCTCTCCCTGCAGCGTCGGTGTGATCACCTGTGTCTTCTTGTTCAATGCGAGATACTTGATATTCACAAGCTTTTTCAGAATCTCTGCTCTTGTCGCACTTGTTCCGATTCCGCTTCCTTTGATCTGGGCACGGAGTTCTTCGTCCTCGATCAGCTGTCCTGCATTCTCCATTGCAAGGATCATAGAACCGGAATTATAACGCTTCGGAGGTGAGGTCTCTCCTTCTTTGATATCCAACGCCCTTACCGGAAGGACTGCACCCTTCTTTAATGACTTGATCACTTCGAACAATCCGGTGTCCAGGCTCTGATCGGAAGAATCGGAACTTGCCTCGTCATTTGTATCATTGTTATTATTCTCACTGTTTCCATTACTGCTATCTTTTGTGGCTGTCTGAGAAGCTTTCTTCTTCGGAATGCCTGCCACTTTCAGATAACCTTCCTCAGCAAGTACTTTGAAGCTTGAGAAGAAGCTTTCTTCTTTGATCTTCGTCACGATAGCAACCTTCTGGTAAACTGCCGGCGGATAAAAGATACTCAGGAATCTTCGCACGATCAGGTCGTACACACCCTTCGCAGTAGATGAAACAGTACTCAATGCATTCAATCCTTGTCCTGTAGGAATGATTGCATAATGGTCTGTGATCTGCTTGTCATTCACATATCGTGTCTTGGCAAGTGTCTTATAGCTTCCGAAACTCAGGATATCCTGCATATACGGTGCCGCCATCGGATACTTTGACAGCCCGTTCAGATTTCTTGTAATTTCCTTTGCCACTGCGGTAGACAGAACACGGGCATCTGTTCTCGGATAAGTCACAAGTTTTTTCTCATACAGCTCCTGCACGATTCGCAGTGTCTCATCCGGACTGATCTTAAATCTCTTAGAACAGTCGTTCTGAAGCTCCGCCAGGTTATATAAAAGAGGGGGATTCTTCTTCTCTTTCTTTTTCTCAATCGACTCGATCCTGCAGTTCAATCCTGACTGTCCCTGTATTCCTGCTACATTTACAGACTCGTCATCCGGTGTCTGCAGGTATTGAATCAATTCTTCTGCTTTCTTGCGCTCCTTGAATCCATTTTCCTTATAAAGATCATAGGACTCAAAATAGCGGGAGCCTTTCACTGCTCTCCACTCACCCTCGAACGTATGCCCCTGTGCATCAATTGTGCTGAGTACACGGTAAAACGGTGTCTTGACGAAATCACGGATCTCGCGTTCTCTGCGCACAACCATGCCAAGAACACACGTCATAACACGTCCTACAGATACAACGGAATACTTCGTTTGCAGAAAATTTGAAATACTGTTGCCATATTTCAAAGTCAGCAGACGGGAGAAGTTGATTCCCATCAGATAATCTTCTTTGGCGCGCAGGTATGCAGATGCTCCGAGGTTATCATACTCTGACAGATCTTTGGCTTCACGGATTCCTCGTAAGATTTCTTCTTCTGTCTGGGAATCAATCCATACTCTCCGGCGCTTTTTCCCCTCAACGTGTGCTTCCTGTTCCACGAGACGATAGATATATTCTCCCTCTCGCCCGGAGTCGGTACAGACATAGATTGTATCGACATCTTCCCGGTTCAGGATCCCGCTGACGATCTGAAACTGTTTCGCCACTGACGGAATGACTTCGTATTTGAATTCTTCCGGGATAAACGGCAGTGTCTGCAAGTTCCATCTCTTAAGTGCCGGATCATATTCCTCCGGATAACTCATCGTCACCAGGTGACCTACGCACCAGGTGACAATGGCTTCGTCTGACTCAAGATATCCGTCCCGTCGTTTTGTATTTAGTTTCAATGCTTTTGCGAATTCCTGGGCAACGCTCGGTTTCTCCGCAATGTATACTGATTTTCCCATAAACTAGTTATCTATCTTCCATTCACTTATTTTACACGGAATCTGTAAGCAGTACGAGTATCATATTTCTCGCCTTTCTTACAGATCGGTCCCGGGAAGTTCTCGTGGTGGATTGCATCCGGATAGTACTGTGTCTCCAGACAAATGGCATCTCTCATCTCATAAACAGCACCGTCTCTTCCTTTCTCTCCGTCAAGGAAGTTCGCGGTATAGATCTGCACTCCCGGAAGGTCTGTCAGTACACTCATGTGGATTCCACTTTCATCCCCGGCCACTTCTGCTACTTTATCAAATTCGCCTTCATTTTTCAATACCCAGTTGTGGTCATAACCTTTTCCGAATACCAGCGGTTCATAATCTGCTTCAATGTCTTTTCCGATTGTCTTATCTATTCTGAAATCCATCGGAGTTCCTTCCACACTGCGGATCTCACCTGTCGGAATGGATGCTGCGTCTGCCGGTGTAAATGCATCCGCATTCAGCCATAATGTATGATTCAGAATATCTCCGCTCTTATGTCCGTTCAGGTTAAAGTAACTGTGATTTGTCATATTGATGATCGTATCCTGATCCGGCTCTGCTTCGTAGTGGATCATCAAAGTATTCTCTTCATCCAGAGAATAGGTCACTTTCATAACAAGTGCTCCCGGATATCCCTGATCCCCCTCCGGGCTGTCCATCTCAAATGTTACATGAGTATCATCTGCATCCGCAACCTTCCACATTCTTCCGTGATAGAAATCAAGTCCGCTGTGCAAGTTGTTTTCTCCGTCATTCTTTGTCAAGTGATATTCTATTCCATTGATCTCGATCACTGCCCCACCGATACGGTTTGCGTTACGTCCGACAGATGCTCCGAATGCATTTCCAAGTCCGGCTTCATATCCGGTTGCATCATCATATCCAAGTGTCACTTCTACCGGATTGTGATCTTTATCCGGAACAAGTACGCTTGTCAGTGTTGCCCCGAAGTCAGATACGCTGATCTGCATTCCTGCTTCATTTTCCAGTGTATATACGGTAGCCAATTCCCCTTTCGATGTCTTTCCAAAGTCTTTTTTCTGTAACGGTTTCATCTTTCTCTGCTCCTCCATCTCTCGTCCTTCTATTGTTTTTTTCTGAAAATCTTCAGTACGGTTGTTAAGAATCCTTCTTTTTTCTTCTTCGGCACATTGGCTGCAGCCGGACGTTTTACCTGTGATGCTTCTCTCATAAAGGTCTCCTGTGCATTCACAAGACTTGCTCCGTCTTCCACCGGTTTCTTCACATATGTTCCGTCACTTGTCATCGCACGGGCTTTCACATTGTCAGAAAGCATTACATGAAGCTGATGAAACAGGCGTTTCCGGATCTCTACATCATAAACCGGGCACGCGACTTCTACCCGCTTCTCTGTATTTCTTGTCATCATATCAGCAGATCCAATATAAACTGTTGCATCTGCTCCTTTTCCGAAGACGAAAAGTCTTGGATGCTCCAGATATCTTCCGACGATACTTGTCACACGCAGATTCTCTGTCTTTCCCTTGATTCCCGGGAGGATACAGCAGATCCCACGCACGATCAGATCTATCTTCACCCCTGCCTGAGATGCTTCTGTTACTTTTCGAATGAAATCCATGTCCGTAACAGAATTCATTTTCATGATGATTCTTCCGTTCTCACCTTTTGCAATTTCTTCATCCATCAAGGCAAGTACTTTCTGTTTCAGGCTTGTCGGTGAAACAATCAGATGCTTGTAAACTCCATTCAGATTACTGATCGACATATTCTGGAAAAAGACTGCTGCGTCTTCACCAATCTCTTGTCTGCTTGTCATCAGCGAGTAATCGGTATACATCTTCGCTGTCTTTTCGTTATAATTTCCGGTTCCAATCTGTGTAATGTAATGAATTCCGGTACGGTTTCTGTATGTGATCAGGCAGATCTTGGAGTGTACCTTATAACCCTCGAATCCGTACAGAACACGGCATCCGGCTTCTTCCAGACGCTCGGACCAGTCAATGTTGTTCTGCTCATCAAAACGTGCTCTCAGCTCGATCAGGACCGTAACCTCTTTTCCATTCTCAGCCGCTGCACAGAGATATTCTACAAGTCGTGCTTTCTTCGCCAGACGGTAGATTGTGATCTTGATCGTCAGAACTTCCGGGTCTGTTGATGCTTCTTTGATCAGCTGAAGGAACGGTTCCATGCTTTCGTATGGATAGCAAAGGAGTACATCTTTCTTCTTTATCTGCGGAATCACCTTACCCTCTGCAAGCATGGAAGACGGTTGCGGAGAAAATGGTACATCCACGAGCGTTTTTTTCTTCGAATCCGGAAGTTTATCAGCGATTGCAAAGATAAAGTCCAGCTTCATCGGCATCTTTGTTCGGAAAATGCATTCCGGACGGATATTAAATTTCTCACAGAAATACTTCTCCATCTCTTTACTCAGAGAATTGGCTGCCTCAAGACGGACAACGGCCATCCTTCTTCTCTTATGAAGTGTCTCCTGCATCACATGACGGAAATCTCCGCTGTCTGCATAAGCTTCATCATCCGGTGATACATCTGCATTTCTCGTTACACGGATATAGTTCTTGTCTGAGATCTGATACTGGTCAAAAACAAGATCAATAAATTCCAGGATAATCTTTTCCATACGGATATAACGGATGTCATACCCCGGAAGATAGAGAATATTAGAAATATATTGTGGTACCGGGATGATCCCGAGCATCGTCTTGTCTCCCTGCTTCAGATTCGCAACCACATACAGTTCTTTACTTAACAGATGTGGGAACGGATGGTTCGCATCTACAATCTGTGGGGAAAGCACCGGCATTACTTCTTCTTTGAAATATTTCTTTACAAACTTCTTCTCCTGCTGTTCCAGTTCCTTGAAGTCAAGACCGCAGACACCATACGGACTTAACTGTTTCTTGATCTCTGCATATGTCTTATCGCGTTCCTTGTAAAGTGGGGAAACAGCTCGATAAATTGCATCTAACTGCTGTTTTGCTGTCATACCGGATCGCTGATCGATCTTTTTGCTGTCTGCTGATGCCATATCATACAGACTTCCTACGCGGATCATAAAAAACTCGTCTAAGTTGCTTGTGAAAATAGCTACGAATTTCATACGTTCCATCAAAGGAACTGTCTCGTCCCGTGCTTCTTCGAGAACGCGCTGATTGAACCGAAGCCACGATAATTCACGGTTCTGCGTTTCTTCTAAAATCTCTCTCATATAACTCAACTCCCTTTTCTCTCTTCTTTTAACAAGTCGATTTATTTTTACTGTTCAAGATACTTCAACATTTCTTCTGTCTTTCGCTCCATCAGATGATATCCATGTTCATAAAATGCATGCAGGACATCCGGATGCTGTTCGAGCCGTGACACTGGTTTTACATGTGGACGAAGGACATAGATCTCTCCACGCTTCTCAAGCTGGTCCAGATAATTCATCGTCTTATTATAGATAAAACTTCTTCTGAAGATTGTCCGGACTGCATTCGGATAGGACTTATATGCCTGTCTGTAAAGCTTCTGCACTGCCGGTGAGATCACTTTCTTACGATAGCCCTGATTTCTCGTCAGGATCACTATGATCTTCTCATTCCCAAGCTTCTGTGCACGACGGATCGGAACAGAATCTGCAAGTCCGCCATCCAGATACGGGACACCGTCAATATTCACCATCGGAGTTACAAGCGGCATACTGCTTGATGCACGACAGATCTTCATCAATCGGTCAGGATCTTCTGTTTCCGTCATATATTCTGCATTTCCAGTCAGACAGTTTGTCGTTACCAGCTCACAGTGCATCTCTGACTGAAAATATGTATCAAAATCAAATGGGATCAGTTCATTCGGATATTTATCAAAAATCAAATCCATATTCATCAAACTTTTCTCCCTGATCGTATCTTTCACTCCATTAATATACTTCATATCTTTTGTATTCGGAATCATACAGTCTCTTGTACGTCCCGGCTGTCTGGAAACATAATCTACTGCATTACATGCGCCGGCAGACACACCGATCACATCTGAAAAATAAATATCCTGTTCCATAAGGTAATCCAGAGCACCAGAAGTAAATATGCCTCTTGTTGCTCCACCTTCCAGTACGATTGTTGCTTTCTTAAGTGCCATGGCTTCTCCTCTTTTCTACTGCTATTTATATTGTGAGATTCTTAGTAACATTATAACTTTTTACAATGGAAAGAACAAGGATTAGTTCTTATAGATTTTCACACAGTTTGCCCTGTTTTTTCGTATGCATTTTTCTATTTCAGTACTTGTCAGCACCCTTTCTTCTATGTTAATATATGGATTGGTATGTTCTTATTCACACGTATTTGAAAAAGGACAATTATAACAACGTAATCACAATTCTAATTTATTTACAAGGAGACTTTCAAATGATTAGTGCAAATAACGTAACCCTTCGCGTCGGGAAAAAGGCGCTGTTCGAAGATGTTAACATCAAATTCACAGAGGGGAACTGCTACGGAATGATCGGTGCGAATGGTGCCGGTAAATCTACATTTCTTAAGATTCTTTCCGGACAGCTTGAGCCGACATCCGGTGATGTAGTTATCTCCCCGGGCGAGAGACTTTCTTTCCTTCAGCAGGATCATTTCAAATATGACGAATTCCCTGTTCTTGATACAGTTATCATGGGAAATGCACGTCTGTATGAAATCATGAAAGAGAAAGAAGAAATTTACGCAAAAGAAGATTTCACAGATGAAGACGGAATCAAAGCAAGTGAGCTGGAAGCTGAGTTCGCTACAATGGATGGATGGGAAGCAGAATCTGATGCTGCCAATCTTCTGAACGGACTTGGTATCGAGACAGAGCTTCATTATAAACTGATGAAAGACCTGACAGGTTCTGAGAAGGTCAAGGTTCTTCTTGCACAGGCACTGTTCGGAAACCCGGATATCCTGCTTCTTGACGAGCCTACCAACCACTTGGATCTTGATGCGATCGCATGGCTGGAAGAATTCCTGATCAACTTTGACAACACTGTTATCGTTGTATCCCATGACCGTTACTTCCTGAACAAGGTTTGTACACAGATTGCCGATATTGATTACGGCAAGATCCAGCTTTACGCAGGAAACTACGACTTCTGGTACGAGTCAAGCCAGCTGCTGATTCGTCAGATGAAAGAGGCCAACAAGAAGAAAGAAGAAAAGATCAAAGAACTGCAGGAATTTATTTCCCGATTCAGTGCGAACGCTTCCAAGTCCAAACAGGCTACTTCCAGAAAGCGTGCCCTGGAGAAAATCCAGCTTGATGAGATCAGACCTTCCAGCCGTAAATATCCTTACATTGACTTCCGTCCGAACCGTGAGATTGGTAATGAAGTTCTCACTGTAGAAGGACTTTCCAAGACAATTGACGGCGAGAAGATTCTTGATAACCTTACATTCACACTTGGCCGTGAGGATAAAGTTGCTTTTGTTGGTGGTAATGAGTTTGCTAAGACAATCCTCTTCAAGATCTTGATCGGCGAGATGGAACCGGATGAAGGAACATATAAATGGGGAGTTACAACTTCTCAGGCTTACTTCCCGAAGGATTTCGGCGGAGAATTCGACAATGACTACAATATCACAGAGTGGCTGACACAGTACTCCGAGGAAAAAGATGTAACTTATGTTCGTGGATTCCTTGGGAGAATGCTCTTCTCCGGCGAAGACGGAGTGAAGAAAGTTGCTGTACTTTCCGGTGGTGAGAAGGTTCGCTGCCTGCTCTCCAAGATGATGATCTCAGGAGCAAATGTACTGCTTCTTGATGAGCCAACAAACCACCTGGATATGGAGTCTATCACAGCACTCAACAATGGTCTGATCAAGTTCCCTGGAGTACTTCTCTTTACTTCCAGAGACCACCAGATCGTACAGACAACAGCGAACCGTATCATGGAGATTGTTCCGGGCGGTAAGCTGATCGATAAGATCACAACTTACGATGAATATCTTGAGAGCGATGAGATGGCAAGAAAGAGACAGACTTACTCTGTACAGACAGATGATGAGGATTAAGATATAATTAAGAGCCAGAACAGACACCGTGTGTTGTGCCTGTCCTGGCTCTTTCTAATATTTATCAATTATTCACTCCATGGTGCGCTGCCACACTATCAACGGTCAGTCCTTTGAATGTGTATCCCTGACTTCTATAGTAATCAATAATCTGTGGCAATGCCTGTACGGTTGTATCTTTTGCATCTGTATCATGCATCAGAATATCCACATGATTTGCCGTGCAGGATGTTGCGTTTGAAACCAGCTTTTCTACCGGCACATTATTTCCGCTTGCGTCAGTAGAATCACAGTTCCAGTCAAAATACTGATATCCTTTGTCTCTCACTGCTTTCGTAAGTGTTGTCATCAATCCTTTGACATATTTTGCACTGACGGTGTTGCTGGATCCTCCCGGGAAACGAATGATCATGGATTTCGTTCCTGTGATACTCTCTACCAGATCCGATACTTTCTGCAGATCTGCGAAGTATGCATCTTCGGATGCGTAAACTGTTGCATAATCGTGTGTATAGGTATGAAGTCCGATCGAATGTCCTTCGGAAAAGGCTCTTTTTATCATAGCATCATGTTCCTGATTATTTCCTGTGACGAAGAAGGTTGCTTTCGCATTTTTCTCTTTCAGGATATCAAGAATCTCTCCGGTATTCTCTGACGGACCATCATCGAAAGTCAGATAAACAACTTTCTCATTCCAATCCGGATTCTCTTTCACTTTGATCTTTCGCTCAATCTTTGTCTCATTTCCGGAACGGTCTTTTGCAAGATAGGTAACAATATAGGTTCCCGGTGTCGCAAAATCCACTTTGTCAGCACCCTGTACTTCCAATGTTGGCTCTGGATCCATATCATCCTTTATCGTAACCCCTTCATTCAAGTCCATCGTATCGCCCTGTGCAAGTTCTTTATCATCTGCTCCTTCAATAGTCGGTCCTGTTGTATCCTCTTCCAGATTCAGTGTTGATTTACCTTCTGTTTTATGACCGTCACTATCTGTTGCAGCAACAGTTACTCCGTATTTTCCTTTCTTCTCCCAGGAATCTTGTCCGACAAATTCAAGTGTGACATCTGATGCATCTTTTACTGATTCTACAAAATCTTCCGGCTTGATATCTTTCGGAAGTTCTGTTGTATAACTGTCTTTCATTTTAAGCTCAGGTGCTTTTGTATCCTTAACTTCGACTTCAGCTTTTACTTTTTGTTTACCATAGACATAGTAAACCGTATATTTTCCTTCTTTATTCGTATCTACTTTGCCTTCTGTCTTCACATCTTTCGCTTTTCCACCAACAACGAAACGGATGTTGGACATCAGATCCATACTTTCTTTCTTTTCCTGCGCGATCACTTTACTCCGTAATACAATCGGATTCATTTTAAAATAAGTAAATGTTGAAACTGCCGGAACTAATACAACGAACAGAATCAATATAATTGCAATTCTCCTTCGTCTCTTGAGGCGTCGAATGCGTTGTTCATTCCTCTTGCGTCTCTCCCACTCTTTTCTAATGGAATCTGTGCTTTTTCCCATCGCGCTATAATGTTCATAAAACGCTTGTTCTTTCTTGCGTTCTTTTTCTTCTTTTGTTTCTTTAGACCACATGCTTATCCCTTTTTTTCTTTTCTATTCTTAGAATCAGGGGACAATCAAAATTGTCCCCTGACTTTTTCTTCCATTTTATTCATAGCATTCCTTTTTTGGAGAAACAAGGGTACTTTAACA
>SKEJ01000648.1_pt1 | contig 21338 bp, 22 predicted proteins | sample 4826721 | NCBI WGS metagenome assembly SKEJ01 (sample SAMN11008812, study PRJNA524170) | human gut metagenome | biome: Human fecal sample; material: Feces; isolation source: fecal sample from pouch patient p31 | host: Homo sapiens | place: Israel: Tel-Aviv | collected 2015-06-02 | reverse complement strand
CAATATGAGAAATCGGGAGATTGCAGCGCATGGCGGCTGCAATCTTTTTTTGCGTCCAAAATCAAAGGAACGCGCAACAAATACCGCCTTTCGGTGGGGGTATGGAGTAGATAGCAAGCACAGCAAGCGAGTACCCGCTTGCGGATTTTGCGCTGTTCAGGTCCCTTGCCCGAACAGTCAAAATTGCTTGCTGGGATATCCCAGACCCTTATAAGAAACGGAGGCTGCCCATGGCAAACCGAAAGCGGAACATTCAGATGAAGTTCTATGTGACGGAGGAGGAAAAACGGCTCATAGATGAAAAGATGGCGCAGCTCCCCACACGGCGGTACGGCGCGTATCTGCGGAAGATGGCGATAGACGGGTATATCATCCAGCTTGACACCACGGATATCAAGCGGATGAACGCTGCCCTGTCCGCCATCGGCCGGAACATCAACCAGATCGCCAAGCGGATCAACGCGGGAGGCGGCGCGTACAAAGCGGATATGCAGGAGATACAGGAGAGGCTGGATGAGATATGGCAGTTACAAAGACGCATCCTATCAAGTCAACGCTGAAAGCGGCCATTGACTATATCTGCAACCCGGAAAAGACGGACGGAAAACTGCTTGTATCCTCCTATGGCTGCGCCGCCGAGACTGCGGATATCGAATTTGCCTGGACCCGCCGCCATGCCATCGACAAGGGAACGAACCTGGGCCGTCACCTGATCCAAGCCTTTCAGCCTGGGGAGGTCACGCCGGAGCAGGCCCATGAGATCGGCATGGAGCTGGCAAGAGAGATCCTGGGCGGCAGGTATGAGTTTGTCCTGACCACCCACATAGACCGGGATCACGTCCATAACCACCTGATCTTCAACGCCGTCAGCTTTGCGGATCACAAGCACTACCATTCCAACAAGCGCAGCTATCACTTCATCCGCCGCACCTCAGACCGGATCTGCAAGGAGCATGGCCTGTCCATCATCGTTCCCGGACAGGACAAGGGCAAAAGCTACATCGAGCATCAGGCGGAGCGGACCGGCACCAGCTATAAGGCGAAGCTGCGCGCCGCCATCGACCGGCTGCTGCCCGGCTGCCATGATTTGGAGGAGCTGCTGGTACGGTTGCAGCGGGAGGGCTACGAGCTCAAGCGGGGCAAATACATTTCCGCCAGAGCGCCGGGACAGGAGCGGTTCACAAGGCTAAAGACCCTGGGCGCGGACTACGCCGAGGACGCCCTGACCGCACGGATGGCCGGACGCGCCAGACCCTCCCGCCAGCCGAAGCACCAGAGCAGAAAGATCAGCCTGCTCATTGATATTCAGAACAACATCAAGGCGCAGCAGAGTGCGGGCTACCGCCATTGGGCGACCATCGAGAATCTGAAACGCATCGCCGAGACCAGCAACTTCCTGACGGAGCATGGTATCGGCAGCATGGAGGAGCTGACAGAGCGCTGCGAGGTGGCTGCCGCCTCCGCCGCCCGGCTGAAAGCGGAGCTGCGGGAGACCGGGGTGCGGATCGAGGAGCTGACGCTGAAAATGAAGCACGTCGCCGCCTACCGTCAGCTCAAGCCCATCTATGACCGCTATCAGGCGTCGAAGGACAAGGAGAAGTTCCTGCGTGGCTATGAGCGGGAGATCATTCTTTTTGAGGCCGCCGCCAGAGAGTGTAAGCGCCTGGGCGCGGTTCCGCTGCCTGCCACGGAGCGGATGCAGGCGGAAATGGACGCGCTCACCGCCCGGAGGGCGGCGCTGACCGCCGAGCGTCAGAAGGCGCGGCGGGAGGAGCAGGACTACGCCGCCGTGCGCCGGAACGTGGAGGAGTTCCTGTCCCCGCCCCGGCAGGCGCCGGCACGGCAGAAGGATATGGAGCTGGAATGACCCATGAGACAAACTTTTTGCCGCGATCTGCGTTTTCCCCTGGGCTTTTGCCGAAACGTCAGATATAATGAAGATACAAACGATTTTGAAGGAGGCGAACCCCATGACAAGAGGCGAGGCCTTAAAAGACTTTTTCCGCAAGACCATCCTGCCGGCGGCGTCGGCCGCGCTGCTGTACTGCATCTTCCGCTCCGCCTGCGTAAAGAACGGGGAGCTGGATTATCTCTGGCTCTGGATCCTCTGCGGGCTGCCGTTTGGGATCTGGCGGCTGCGGCTCTGGATCATACCGGGCGGCGGCTCTCTGGGCGGCGGGATCGCCCTGTTCCTTCTGAACTTCGTCTTTGCCGGCCTTATCGGCGGCTGCGTCCTTGTCTGGCGGCTGCTGGTGGCGGCGTGGTATGTGCCGCTGACGCTGTACCGCCTGCTGACGGCGGGCTGTGCGTGTATCATCACCGAGGATTAGGCCCGCGCCATGGAAATGTGGAAAACGGCCGCTTTGCCGATGGAAAAGTCATTCACCGCCTAATGGAAAAGGACAGGCCTTTCCCACAGGACGGCAAACCGCTTTCCCACAGCGCCGCCCGGCTTGGCCGTTTGCCCACAGTCCCACAGCGCCTACGACTGCTGCTGCCGCAAAAATCGCGTTCCCTGATAGAAAAAATCATCATTTCATGGTAGAATGGGGACAGCCCATCGAAGGAGGGAAAAGCCCATGGACGAAAATAACTCCATACAGCTTTTTGAAGATAGAAAGATCCGTACCGCCTGGGACGAGGAAAAGGAAGAATGGTATTTCTCTGTGGTGGATGTGGTGGCGGTGCTGTCGGACAGCGCCAATCCCACGGATTATCTCAAAAAAATGCGCAAGCGGGATGAACAGCTCGCAAGCTACCTGGGGACAAATTGTCCCCAGGTAGAAATGACCGGCTCCACAGGCAAAAAGCGAAAGGTGCTTGCCGCCAATACCGAGGGCATCCTGCGCATCATCCAGTCCATCCCCTCGCCCAAGGCTGAACCCTTCCGGCTCTGGCTCGCCGCCGTAGGCCGGGAGCGCATCGAGGAGACCATCGACCCGGAGCAGGCCATCGACCGGGCACTGGAGACCTACCAGAAGAAGGGCTATGATGCCGACTGGATCCACCAGCGCATCCTCTCCATCCGCGTCCGCAACGAGCTCACCGCCGAATGGCAGGCGCGGGGCGTGGAGCAGGGCCGGGAATACGCCATCCTCACCGACGAGATCACAAAGGCCTGGTCCGGCATGACCACCCGGCAATACAAAAACCTGAAAGGGCTCAAAAAGGAAAACCTCCGGGACAACATGAGCACATTGGAGATCGTGCTGAACATGCTGGCCGAAACCACGACCACGGAGCTTTCCAAGGCCCACCGGCCGGAGGGCTTTGAGGAAAGCCGGATCGTCGCCCGGCGCGGCGGCAAGGTGGCGGGAGACGCACGGCGCGCCATCGAAGCGGACACAGGGCGGCCCGCCGTCACAGCGGAGAACGCCGCCCAGCTCAACGCCGTGGTGACGGATGTGATCCAGGGCGTGGCGGAAGCGGACAAGCCCAACGAGGACGAGAAATAAGCAAAAAAAGAAGCGGGGACGCAGCCAACGGATATACCGAAGGCCGCGTCCCCGCTTTTGCTATGGGCGCGGATGGGAAAGTGTCGAAAACCGCTGCTTTTTCGCCGCAGGAGCGCGGAGAAAAGCGCGGATGGGAAATCATAAGGGCATGGTCTGAAAACGCCGCCACGGGGGACTATTTTGCCCGTTTCCCACCCTTATCCATGCCTTTTTTCACACGCTGGGACTGGAAGTGCGGGCAGTCCAATACCACCGCCCGGAAGCTCTGCTTGCAGGGATGGACACAGCCCTTGCAGAGCCGGTTGTACTGCCGCCTGCCATTCTCCCCCAGGAAGAAGGCCCATTCCAGCCGCCACTTCACGCCCCGGCTCATCGTTCCCCCAGCTCCGGGGGCTTTTTCTCCGTGGCAGGCCTGGGCTGCTGCTTCGCGCACTCCTGCTTTGCCGCCGCCAGCCGTTCCCGGATGGAGGGCTTTTTCTCCGGCTGCGTCCGCTCCGCGTGCTCCTTGGCCTTTTCCAGTTCCTCGCCCCGTCTGCCGTTGTTGATAACGCCGTCGATCATGCCGTAGTCGTCCTCCAGCGTCATTTCAGCGGTACGGAGGGGATTGTCCTTTTCCGGCGCATCAGCTCTGACCGCATACGCCTGGGTCCCATTTGCCATAATGAGATATTTTCCATCCTCAGAGGCGTGATGAAAACCGTATCCGTCTGCCTCCATCTTCTCCCTTGTCATGCCGCAGAGATAGAAGCTGCCCCTGGGCGTCTGGATGCGCTCGGTGATCTCGCGGCTTTTCTGCGCCGGCTGCAAAAACTCCGGCACTTCGGAAAAGCCAGCGCGGTCGCAGTAATGGGCGGTATCCTTCCCGCCCTGATGCAGCACCACGATATCCGATACCGACAGAGAGTGCCCCGTGAAGTCTGCCGGGCGATCCACATTGAACCGGGTATAAATGCTTTCAAGGTTGTCCTTTTCCGTCATCGGCGCCTCATAGACCAGCTCATAGTTTTCCGGCTTCACGGAAAGGCCGTTGCGGTGAATGCTGTCCAGCGGCTCAAAGCGATAATCCAGCGTTTCATTGCCGCCCTTGAGCTGGTAGATGGAGAAGCTGCCCACCGGCTCGTCCCGCACCGCCCGCGCCTGCTCCACGATAGCAGCGGGGGTCTGCGCATAGGCGGCCGCCTCCGCCGCGTACTCCCGCTCCGCCTTTTCCGCGGCGGCCAGCATTTCATCCACACGGGATCTGTTCGGATCCTCCAAAGCCGCCTTGACCTCGGCAGGGTCGAAATCAAGAAACTCCTCATAGCCCGTGGCGTCCTTGAACTTTTCGATCTCGGAGGGAAGATAGTCCTCCTGGGTCTGGCCCAGCGCCGCCAGCTTTTCATCCAGAGCGGAGATGCGCCCGGCCATCAGGCTTTCGTAAATTTCTTCCTTTGCGGCGTGCGCCTCCGGATGCTCTGCCGCATACTGCGGATCGTTCTGACGGAAAAACTCGTCCATGTCAAAGGCGATATCCATGGCCCACTCGGATTTTTCTTCTTCGGAAAGATCGTCCTGGAAGGTCATCACCCGGTATTCATCGGGGATGCTGCCGCGCTCACCATCGTAATACTCGCAGAAGCGGTCCCCCGTATCCCGCACATAGCCCTGATCCGTAAAGCTGCCGTTTTCGTCCATCGCCACATCCCGGCCGTAGGCCTCATAGTCGATGTAATTTTGCAGGTGCTCCGGCACCTGCATGGCGTCCAGTTCCTCGATGTAATAGCGTCCCAGATCGTCATAGTCCTCAATATGGGGGTAAATCTCATAGCAGTCCAGATTTTCCGTCAGGTTGATGATCTCCTGCAGGCTGCCGCAATGGTCGCCCATTTCCATACCGGCCTGAAACTGCGCGTATTCGCTGTCGCTCATCTCCTCCAGCTTGGAGGCCAGATAATTGAGCTCGTCCAGGCTTTCGTATTCCCCCAGCTTGTCATAGAGGCCATCTACATAGCAGTCATAGTCCGTGATGAACCATTCCTCATAGGGATTGCCGAAATCGTCCTTCTGGCCGATGCCGATACGCTTGAATACCTCCTTCATTTCCTCGGCGGTGGTGGGGAACTTCACCCACTCGCCCACAAGCTCGCCCTCGTTGTACTTGCCCAGATTGGTGATAAAGGCGGCAAAGGGATAATCCTTGTTGTGATCGTAATATGGCATATCAGCACCTCCTTACAGTTCCGGCGCAGATTTTTCCTTATGGGGCTGCGCCTTGTTTTTCTCCGCACATTCCTTTTTGCCCTGTTCCAGCCGTTCCCGGATGGAGGGCTTTTTCTCCGGCTCCGCAGGGCGTTCATGGTTCCACTCGTCGCCGGAGAGAGAAATATATCCGTGTTCCGTAAAATGGCCCTGTTCCTCCTGCATGGCGTACTTGCCAAACGGAACAGGGTCGATCGCTTTCAGAAGTTCCGGGGGCAGCAGCATATCCATGTGCTGTGCCAGATACCGCCACCCCAGATCATTCAGATCGTGGATATTGGGCTCAAATACGAAATAGTCGATGTTGACCGCAAACTCCTTGAACTGCTCCGGCGCTGTCAGCTTGAAGGGCGAGGTCTGCACCGCCGCCAGCACCTCCCGGTCCTCCGGGGAGAGGGCAGCCACCGCCGCCCTCACTTCGGGTAAATGTTCCAAAGTCTTATTTTCTGCCATTGACACCTTCCTTTCTTTTTGGAAATTCCAGCTTGAAATTGATGTACTTGCCGCCCGTGTCGTTCAGGATCACCGCAGCGTCATAAGTGGCCTGTTTCTTTTCAGACCACATTCCCTTGACGTTGGTACGGCCCTTTTTCAGAAGGTCCGCCGCCATCTTTTTTGTCAGTTCCTTCTTACGGCTCGTCCAAAAGCGGTCATTTTTCCAGAGGACAAAGCCGCAGGACCGATCCGAACAGGCAAAGTTTTTCTTCCCCTCATAGACCGGCTGGCCGCAGCGGGGGCAGGTCCCGATCACTTCCTTCTCCGGGGCAAACAGCTTTTTGCCGTCCTCGGAAATGCAGGAATAGGTGGAAACGATCTCCCGGACCATATCCCGGATGCCATCCATAAAGGCGTCCGGGTCAGCGCCGCCCTTTGCGATCTCCGTCAATTTCTGCTCCCACTCCGCCGTCAGCATGGGAGAGGTCAGCGGCTCCGGCAGGACCGTGACAAGGTTGATACCGGCTTTCGTGGGGATCAGGCTCTTGCCCTTACGCTCCACAAATCCGGCTGCCACCAGCTTTTCGATGATGGCCGCCCTGGTGGCGGGCGTGCCCAGTCCTTTTCGCTCCGCCGCATCGGGGATATCATCCTTGCCCGCGTTCTCCATAGCGGACAGGAGGGTATCTTCGGTGTAAGGCTTCGGCGGCTGGGTGAAGTGCTCGGTGATGGAAACCTCCGCGCCGTCAAAGGCCTGCCCTTCGGTGAAGTCCGGGAGCGTGCCGCCGTCCCCATCCTCAGGCTTTTCTTTCAGGAAGGTACGGAAAATGCGGTCGATCTCCCGCCAGCCTTCGGAGAGGATGCGCTTGCCCTTTGCGGTGAAGGACTGGCCACCGCAGTCAAAGGTGGCCGTGACCGCCTCATACATATAGGGCTCCGCCGATGCGCACAGCAGACGGCAGCAGACCAGAAGAAGCAGCTCACGCTCGCCCAGGGACAGGGCGGGGATATCCGCTTTCTCGATCTCCAAGGTGGGGATGATGGCGTGGTGGTCGGATACGTCCTTGTTGGAGACCATGGCCTCCACCAGAGGGAAGAAGTTTGTGCAGCCATCAAAGGGCGGCAGCTTTGCCGCCAGGTGGATCACACAGGAGGCCGTTTCCGCCATATCGGAGGTCAGATACCGGCTGTCCGTGCGGGGATAGGTCAGCAGCTTTTTTTCATAGAGGCTCTGGGCGTAGTCAAGGGTCTGCTTCGCCGTGTAGCCAAGCAGCCGGTTTGCCTCACGCTGCAAGGTGGTGAGGTCATAGAGCTTCGGCGGCTGTTCCTTCTTCTGCTCACAGGTGACGGAGGTACAGGTGACGGTCGCGCCCTTGCACATGGCCACTGCCTGCTCCGCCGCCGCCGGATCGATGAATCTCTCCGACACCGCCTCCGCGCCGGCCAGGGTCAGGCGCAACAGATGATACTTCTCCTTCTGGAACAGCGCGATCTTCGCGTCCCGCGCCGCCAGCAGGGACAAGGTGGGCGTCTGGACACGCCCTACGTTCAGGGTGCGGTGGTAGAGAACGGAGAAAAGGCGGGTGGCATTGATCCCAACCAACCAATCCGCTTTCTGGCGGCAGAGGGCTGACTGATACAGGGCTTCATAATCGGCGCCGGGGCGCAGCTCGGAAAAGCCCTCCCGGATGGCGCTGTCCTCCATGGACGAGATCCAAAGCCGGAGGATCGGCTTGCGGCAGCCGGACAGTTCATACACCAGACGGAAGATCAGCTCGCCCTCCCGTCCAGCGTCGCAGGCGTTGACGATCTCCGTTACGTCCTCCCGCGCCATGAGGCGCTTCACATTGTCCAAAGCCGCCTCCTTGCCGGGAATGGGGGCGTAGCGGAAGGGCTCCGGCAGGATGGGCAGATCCTCATAGCGCCATTTTTTGAAGCGTTCGTCATAGCCGCCCGCGTCCAGCGGGGATACCAGGTGCCCCACACACCAGGAAACGATCAGGCCGCTGCCTTCATAAAAGCCATCGGCCCTGGATGAAGCACCCAGGGTCGATGCGATAGATTTTGCCACGCTCGGTTTTTCCGCGATAATCAGCTTACTCATGCTCCGCCTCCGTTTCAGCCTCCGCAGGCTCGTCCTCGTTGACATACTCCTCGTCGGGGAAATCGTACTCGTCGGGATCGGCGCTGACCTTCACGCCGCTGCGGTTCGGCTTTATGAACTTCACATAGGCGAAGGCTCCGCCGCCTGCCAGCACCAGCAGCGCCACCACGGCCAGCAGGCCGCTGCCGCTCTTTTTCTTCGGCTGCTCCGGTTCCGGCTCCGGCTCCCTGACCTTCTCCTTGCCCGCGCACTCGGAGAGGTTGGTCTTGCAGACAGAACAGGATGTATCCACCGCGCCGGCCGCGCATTTTTCCTTACAGGTACACACCGGGGCGGCAGGCGTCTCCTCGTCCATCAGGGCCAGCAGGTCGCGCTCGTCTACCTGGTTGAGAAAGTGGACGGTGTTCTCGCCGTCCTCCGCCCGGTCGATGATGATGTAGAAATAGTTGCCGCCTTTTGTGACCACAGTGATGAACTGCTTGTCCCCGGCGCTCTCACCGGCGATATCGTCCACCAGGGTCATGTTGCCCTCCGGGGTCAGGGGCTGGGGCTCATAGCCGCCCGTGGTCTCCTCCCCGGTGTAGTAGGGCTCGCCGTCCCCGCCACCGGCGAAGGCCACGGTGGAGGTGGCCGCCATGCAGAAAAGCGCCAGGAACACGGCGGCGAAACGGCGAAAAGCTCTGTTACGCTTCATCTTCCGCACCCTCGCTTTCCTCCGTCTCCATCAGCCCGTCCGGCAGGGAAATCATGCCGCTGGCGTAGGCGCGCAGGAAGGCGGTCAACTCCCTGTTGTCCATACGGACAGCCTTTACCATGCGGACGATCTCCAGGTTCTCCTCCTCCGTGAGCTGGGCTTCCAGCGCGCGGAGGCGCTTCTGCTGCTCCGCGATCTTTTCCCTCGTTTTCTCAATATCCTTGCGGATCTTCTCAGTCGTTGCCATGATTGCATTGCTCCTTTCCAAATCGTTCTTTCCATGAATAATTGCGCCCAAGCCCCCGAACGGTTTTTAGGTTGGCCCGTGCGTTATCCTCCAATGCCAGCGCGCGCCGGAACAGGTCCGGGTAACGCTCCCGCAGGTCGATGATCTCCTCCGCTTTCATACTGGGGCAGAAAAAGCAGGAGGACTTTCCCGGCTGCGGCAGGCCCGCAGCCTCGATTGTCCGGACACACGCCTCCCGATCCCAGCCCCATTCCATCAGGGGATACCTCTTGCTGTACTTCGGGTCCGCCAGATCCCGCAGAAGGACCTTATCGCTGCGGTAGTGCTCGCCGGCGTCATAGCCGATAAACTTGACCACCTTTTTCCCACTGTTCCAGACCTCACGGCATGGAGGATAGTTGTTGCAGAACTTTTCCTGCGGTCCAATCTTGTGTTTCAGCGAACACCGCTTGAAGCCGTAGGCGATGGAGGGCAGCGTGCCGCTTTTCAGACATTCATCCTCCAAGGTCAGCCGCCTGCCGTCCTTCGTGGTCTTATAGACCCGTGTGATCTCCGGCATACCGTGATCCTTCAGCCAGCGATCCATGATATCCAAATAGGCGTAGGTATGGGGATGCTCGCCGCCCGTATCCGCAAACAGGATCAGGTCAACAGGGATATGGTTCTGGTGCAGCCCAACAAGAAGGGCGGTGCTGTTCGCACCGCCGCCATAGGAAACAATATTGATATGCTCACCTCATCTCAAAGCCTTTTCGTATCGGTATTTCATTTGTGCCGGATACAGCGGTTCGGGTGGGCGGCGCCTGCCGGTCCACTCCCGTCCGCCCGCCAGCCCCGCGCATCGCCAGCCGGAGGCACGGAGGCTGACGCCGCTCTCCGTGCCCAGAATATAGGTAATGATCTTTCGGTAGCCCATGACCTTTGCAGCCCGCGCCGCCGCGCCATAGAGGAAGCTGCAAGCGTTTTTTGTCCCGTCCGTGCAGAGGCGGTTGACCTCCAGGGTCAGCCCATCGTCCAGGTATCGGCTCACCGGCCGCCCCACGATGGCGACGCCCGCCAGACGGCCGTTCGCCATGCAGCCCAGGGAAAACTTATGCCCTCGCACCGGCTTATGGTGGCGGTGGTGCTCTGCGACAAACCTGTTTGCGTCGGCAAGGGACATCGGTTTTACGGTCAGCATCGGCTCCGCCTCCATCAGTTGTACGGCGGTCTGCCGTAGGCATAATAGTGGGACTGCCAGTAATTCGAGTTGAGACTGGTGTACTGGATGGGATCGCCGCAGTGCAGGAGCATCCCGTCCCCCACATAAAAGCCCACATGGCTGACCCCCGGCGTGTCGTAGGTGCCCACAAAGAACACCAGATCCCCCGGCCTCGGCTCGGATACCGGCGTGGAAATGTTGTAGAGGCCCTGCGCCCCCAGCCGCCCGGTATCGCACAGGCCGCTGTTGGTCAGGACATAGCTGACAAAGCCGCTGCAATCAAAGGAGGTGGACGGGCTGCTGCCGCCCCAGACATAGGGGAAGCCCAGATACTTCTCCGCCTCTGTAATCAGCGTAGCAAAGCGCTCGTCGGACAGGTACTCCGCCGGGATCTCGTACTTGGCGGGTGGGTTGGTCACATACTTGGGAACATAGCCAGAGGACGGGAACAGGTCGGGGCGGTTGCCCAGGGTGGACATATACACGGCGTACATGGAAAGCGTCTCCTGATCCATCATGTAGACCGGCAGATGGGAGAGGTCGAAGTTTTCCAGCTTCACGGTGCAGATATAATAATCGTAATAGACCCGGTAGCTCTCCGTATGGGTGTTGCCCTCCTCGTCCGTCCAGGTATCCGTCTCAATGTAATACCGCCGCTCCACCTCCACCGTCTCGGTGAGGATGTATTGCTTGTCGAACAGCATTTGAAGGTCGCCCTGCACCTGATCTATGGTAAACTGCCCCTCATGGAGCGCCGACAGGATAGACAGCAGCACATAGGGATCGTGCTCGATCTCGTCCAGATCATAGTGATACTCGTCATAGTCGTGGGTCTGCTCATAGGTGTCAAGATACCGCCGCAGCTCGTCCTCTTTGGCGCAGTAGGCGGCCTCCGCCGCCAGCAGGTCAGCATCCTCGGAGAGATAGGAGGAGGCCACAATGTTGGACACGCCACCGCCGAACATGGAGGAACAGGATTGCAGCAGGCCCAGCAACAGCACCAGTACAAGGCCGATCCCGCCGATGATAAGGAACACCTTCTTGTGCCGGGCTATGAACTCGCCGGCCTTCTTCGCCGCCTCCGCGCCCTTCTTTGCGCTCTTGGCTGCCGTCTGCGCCGCCGCCTTTGCACCCTCCGCGCCGCGCGACGCCCGGTAGGCCGCCGCGTACTGCCGCTGCATCCGCTTCTTCTGCCAGATGCGGGAGATGGGGCTGCCGGACGCAAGCTGGGGGTTATCATGGAGCGCCTTTTGGTAAAGCGCCTCCGCGTTGGCCCTGACCGCCGCCTGCTCCGCCTTTGCCGCGTCCCGCCAGGGCTTCACCTGCCGCTCCGCCCGCCAGTTTTGCAGCTTGCGGTTCCCATAGCCCACAGCTTTTTCCATGCCGCGCTCGGTGAGATGGCCCGCCGCCACGCCGGAGTTCTCCTGCTCCACCTCCCGCACCTTGGCGTGGGCGGCGTGGGCGACCTCCTGCAAAGGCCGCGCCAGCGGGTTCGGCCCCGGCTGCCGGATCGAAGCCGGCTTATCCGTCTCATGGAATACCAGCCTTGTACGCCCGGCGCCGGAAGCCTCGTCAAAGACACGCTCCGTGCCCAGGACGCGCTTTTTGGGGATGGCGGCCCTTGCCGCGTCCAGTTTATCCGCCGCCTTGTCGGACTTGCGGATCGCCTTTTGCAGCTCCGGCGCAGCACGTTCCTCCTCGGTGAATTGCAAACGGGAGGATGGGCGGCTATTTGCCACCGTACCCTCCCGGTAGGCTTTGCGGCGGTTCCGCCGCTTTTTCTTCTGAGACTTCCGGACGCGCCGGTCGTCCAGATGGTGGAGGGCAGTCCTCGCCAGCACCGTGGAATCGCCGGCGGGGGAATAGTCCTGCTCTGGCGCACGGTCTGAAACATGGCTCGCCTCGCCTGTGACCATGTTGACGGAAATGGCTCCGTCGCGGGTCATCTTCTGCGCCTCCTTCTCGGAGGCTTTCCATTCCTTCATGCGTCACCACCTGCCTTTCCGTAGGGGCAAATGCTCACGCACTCGCCCGTCTCGATCATGGAGATATACTTGAAAATGGGATATGCCTGGGGCGGGCAGACCGCGTTGCCCAGGGTTTTCAGCCGTAGGGCGCGGTCTGCGGTGTTTTCTGTGATACGGGGGACGCCCTCCGGCTCGGCGGCCCAGAGGATACGTCCGTCCATTTCCGGGGGAAGCCCATGAGCCATTCCACCCAGTCCGGATTCAGCGCCGCCGTCTCGGATAGCGGCTGCTCCTGCCGGATCACCTGGGATGACAGGTTGGCAGACGGGGCGCTGTTCCGAAACGCCGCCGGTTTCAGCGTGGAGCGGTAGCCCTCCGACGCTGCCGGGGTCAGATAGAACACCGCCGCCGACAGGCTCAGGCTCCAGATCGCGCCGCTCTTGTTCACCTTGCGGAAGATCCCGTTGTCGGAGAGGTACACATCCAGGTTGGCCGCGTCCCTGCAGGTATTCTTGTCGGAGGCAAGGGGCGTGGGAAACATCAGCCGCGACGATAAAAGTTCGCTGGCGCTCATGCCATGCGCCGACGCCGCAAGCCGGAAATACGAATGGGAGAACAGCGTATCCCGCTTTTGCCAGGTCAAAGATCGTTTTGTCGAGGCCCAGATTGATGAAGCCAGCAACATTTTCCCCAAGCACCCAACGGGGCCGCAGCGCGGTAATAACGCGGCACATTTCCGGCCACAGGTAGCGTTCATCCGCAAAGCCCTTTCGCTGCCCTGCGGTGGAGAAGGGCTGGCAGGGAAAGCCACCTGAGATAACGGTAACGGTTTCAAGTCCTGTTTTTTCAAAAAACGCCTCCTTTGTGAAAGTCGTGATATCCCGGAATCTCGGCACCTCCGGCCAGTGCTTTTCCAGAACGGAATAGGGATAGTCCGCCCACTCGCATTGACAGACGGTGCGGAAGCCCGCCGCCTCCGCCGCCAGATCAAGCCCGCCGATGCCGGAAAACAGGCTCACATGGGTCAGCTCAGTCATAGTCATCCTCGCAGGAATGATCTCCGCAGAGGGCGCAGCCGATGCCGTCCTCCGCCGCTTCCTCCGGGTCATAGGGCGTCAGATGCGCGCGCCGCAGCGTTGCCTCCAGAATGTCATAGCAGGTGACGACCTGATCCTCCGCAAAGCCCCACCTGCGGTACATTCTTCGGATGCTCGGATTCTCGCCGGAGAGATTCTTTTGCAGCCGCGCAAGCCGTTTTTCTGTTTTCACTTCTACAACACGGTTGCGGAGAAAGCTGTACTGTGCCAGCAGGTCAAAGAGATCGCCCACCAGCATACGGAAGGCGCCGCCGGAGATGATGTAGGCGGGATCATCAGCGGTGGCGGCGCGCTGCTTTTCCCTGATTTTTGCGTCATGCTCTTTCAGCACGGCGGTCAAGGGCGTGAGCTCCGCCGCCTTCAGCTCCGCAAGATCCTTCCTGTCCCCAAACACCAGATAGCGGCCGGGGATACGCCAGGCGGCGAACTTTTCCTCCGCGATTTCTCCGTAGCGCTTTGCCGTCTCGACCAGATTTTCCAGATCCTTCTCGTCCTTCGCCTTTTCGGCGAGGAAGGCGAGCTGATGGAGAAGTCCGTACAGATGCACCTCGTCATTGATGTGGTTTTCATATACCTTGCTGTCGATCACATATTTCATATCTTGTCCCATCCTTTCCTTATCCGGTTTCCCCGCCATGGGAAACCTCGCTGGGCTTTGTCGTGAGAAGTCTGTATAGCTCGGTGGTCTTGGGGAACTCGTCCTTGAAGGGCAGGATCACATTTTGGAAGAACAGAAGGCCGCTGCCGGGGTCCGCGTTGGTCACATAGGCAAGCTGCTCGGCGGAGATGTTCAGCCGCTCCGTCATCAGCTTGCGGTCGCCCGCGGAGAGGTTCAGCAAATAGATAAAATCGCTGTTTTCCAGAATGTTTTCGATCTCCGGGCTGTGCAGCAGGTCCTTCGGGTTCTGCGTTGCCCCGGTCGGGACGCCGCCCCATTTGCGGAAGCGCTTCCAGATCTCGGCGCTGTACGCCGCCGTCTGTTCCTCCTTCAAAAGCAAATGGAACTCGTCCACGAAATACCAGGTGGCCCGCCCAATGGAGCGGTTCACCGTGACGGTGTTCCACACCGCGTCCTGGACAATGAGCATCCCCGGCTTTTTCAGGTTCTTGCCAAGCCCCTTGATGTCGAAGCAGACAAGGCGGTTGCGGATATCCACGGTGGTACGGTGGTTGAAGAAGTTGAGTGAGCCGTTCACATACAGGTCAAGCGCCTGGGCCACACGGTCCGCCTCCGGGATATGCTGGGCGGTGAGGGCGGCCATGAGGTCGGAGAGGATCGGCATATTCTCCGGCCGGGGATCTGCGAAGTACGGCTGATAGATCTTCTGCACGGCACGGTCGATGACGGTTTTCTCGATGGCTTCCAGCCCTGTCTTGCTGCCCATGATAAGCTCACAGAAGGACAGCACGAAATCGCTTTTCAGCGCCAGCGGGTTTTCTTCCTCGCTGTAATTGAGGTTGATATCCAGGGGATTCACATAGTCGCGGCTGTTGGGGGAAAGCCGGATCACCTGGCCGCCCAGCCGGTTCACCAGCGGGGAGTATTCATCCTCCGGGTCGCAGATGATGACATTATCCTTCGTGGTCAGCATGACATAGGTGATCTCCCGCTTACAGCTCATGGACTTGCCGCTGCCCGGCGTGCCGAACACCAGACCGTTGGGGCATCGGGACTGCTTGCGGTCTAAGAGGATCATGTTGCCGGACAGGGCGTTGAGCCCGTAATACATGGCGTCCCCGCCCATAAAGAGCTCCTGGGTCACGAAGGGCACGAACACCGCCAGTGCCGATGTGGTGAGGCTGCGTTCGATCTTGATACGGTTGAGGCCCAGCGGCAGCGAGGACATAAGCCCGTCCTCCTGCTGGAAGTCCAGCCGGGTCAGGATGCAGTTGTGGGTCTGGGCGACGCTGGCCGACTGGGAAACGGCGATCTCCAGCTTCTGCTTCGTGGGCGCCAGATGCAGCATGAGGAAGGTCATATTGAACATTCGCTCGTTGCGGCTCTGCAAATCCTGCAAGAGATTTTTCGCCGCGCCGCCGTAGGTGGAGAGGTCGGACGGGAGGATATCCAGATCGTAGCCGCTGCGGGCGGCCTTCTTCTGCTCTTGGATCTTCATGGCGTCCAGATCGGTGATCTTGCGCTTGACCATCTTGATGGCCTCGTTCTGGTTGATGCCGCGGACGTGCATGGTGACGAGAAGGTTTCCCTCCACATCCATGAAGTCCGTGAGGATACGGTCCTGAATCTCCGGGGCCAATATCTGCAGGAAGGACACCGCGCCGTACATTTCGCCCATGCGGAAGCGCCGCGTCTCCCCAAACTCGAAGGAAGAAGGCACGATAAAATCCTTCACGGACAGGCCGGAGGGCGCCAGCCAGTCCCATTCAAAGGCGAAGGGCTCCCCTCTGGGATGGAGGAGACCGTGCAGCAGCGCCAGCCGCTCCTTGCCGTCCAGCACCTTTGCCGCCGCGCCCATGACCTTGAAGCGGTTCAGGGTGTCCGCCTCGATGCGGGAAAACCTTGCCCGCGCCGCTTGGACGCTCTCCGCCTCGATGGTCAGCGTGACATACTTGCTTTTCACATAGCCGTTGCTGCCGCGCTCATACTGCGTTTGCAGGATGCCGGAGGCCTCGGCACGGATCCCGTCCAGGTCGTCCCCCTGGGCCGCCATGCGGAACAGGTCCCCGCCGCCGGCCTTGTGGCTGCTGCTCAGGGTCATTTGCACGCCGATGGAGGGATCATAGCCGTTATAGAAATCGCAGAGGCGTTCAAAGATATCCCGCTGATCGTCCGGCCCCGCCAGACGGTAGCTGACGTCGGCGTAGGCGATGGTTTTGGAAAAATGCCGGTCGTCCAGACGGCACAGGCCGTCCGGGTGCATATTGCGGAAGGGGAGGCTTGCCTGTACGGTGTGATTCTTGCCATCCCCCTTGGCCTGCCGGATGACGGCCTCGATCTGCTTTCGCTCCTGCCGGGTGAGCCTGCGCCGGCCCTTGCCTTTTTTCCCCGCGCCGGAGGCGATCTGCCCCACCGTCCGCTCCAGCTCCGCCTGCTTTTCCAAAGCGGAATAGGCGTTGTTTGTCTGATAGACACGCTTTTTCGGACGGGTAAATTTGCACTGGATCAGATTGCCCAGCAGCGCCTCCGGGGTCTGCCCGTTCTTCTCATACAGGGCGAACAGGAAAAAAGGCAGCATCACAAGGATCATGCACAGCGCCGCCGGCGTCGTGCCCATGCTGCCCTTGCTCAAAAAGAAAAGCGGCACTCCAATAAGCGCCGCCGATCCGAAACACACAAGCTGCCGCTTCGTCAGGCCGAACAGCATCTTGCTCTTGATTTTTGTCAGGTCCTTCGGGACCGTTACGTATGCCAATGGTTCACATCCTTTCCGCAAGCCGGATATCGCTTGCAACTTCATTTCCCCACACATCCCAGCCGGGCGGTGAGGCTCTTGCGAACAGCTCAATACGGGGCACGTCCCCCATGAGGGCTTCGATCCGCCGCCGCGCCTCCTCCGGCTTCTGGCTGTGCCGCTCCACATGGGAGAGGATGACCTGCTTCACATCCCGCGCCGCCCGCTTCGGGCGTCCGCGGGTCGCCAGCAGGCAGATCTCCGCGTTAGCCCGCGTCCAGTAGCCCATGCCGGTGAACAGGCCGTCCGACTTCCGGCACTGCTTGATCCAGACGAAGGCCACGGTCTTGAAGGTGAAGCCCCAGGCGTCCATGACGCCCCAGGCCTCCCGCAGCATGGGGAATGTGATCCAGAGGAACAGGGCGCAGTCCTTGTCCGCCAGCTCCCCCACTGGCAGGGCCTTGATGGCCGCTATGTCCATGGTGGGGTAATGGCTCTCGGCGCTGCGCCCCGCGCCCTTCTTGCTCCAGACCTTATAGGCCCAGGGCGGATCCGCATAAATGACCTTGTATTTTTTCATGGCCGCCTCCCGTCAATGCGCCCCGAACAGGCTCTTTGCGAGGCTGCCGGTGCGGAACAGCGTGTAGCACAGCAGCACCGTATAGCCCAGACACTCCCAAATCGCCACGGTGATATCGTCCCCCACGGCGATATTCTGCACCAGCACCGCGTAGATGCCGACGCAGACCATGATAAGAAACGCCTGGAAGCCCAGGGCCAGCAGGGACTTCAAATAGTTCTGCCCCGTCTGGCCCCACTCCCGGTTGGCCATCGTGGCAAAGGGGATCGGCCCCACGGACACGGTCAAATACACCTCGATCATTCTTCCGTAGATCACAAGGAAGATGGCGATTGTGAGGATATGGGAGCAGAGGCCCACAAAAATGCTCTGAAACCACAGGCCCAGCAAAGAACCGATGCTCCAGTCCGCCAGGGTCGTTTCCAAATTGCCGACCACGCCGGAAATATCGATCCCCGCGTCGGAGATGATGACGCCGGCGCTCTGATTGACCACGCTCTGCGCCATATCGAATACCGCCATGACGATATTCCAGGTATTGGTGACGATGAGCACCGCGCAGAAGGTCTTGAAGATCCACTTCCAGAAAAGCCAGGTGTCAAAATCGTGGAGATTATTCTTTTCCACGATGAGCTGGATCAGCTCATAGCACATGACGAAGGTGAGGATGATACCGGCGATGGGAACGATGACCGTTTCGGACAGGCCGCGGATCATGTTGAAGATGCCGCCGTTCCAGCCGGCCGGCGTCATGCCCACCTCGCCGGCGATCTCGCCCACCTTCGTATTCACGGTGTCAAAGGTCCCGGAGAGGTTGGAGATGATGCCGTCGATCAGCAGCTCCTTGAACCACTCCTGGATCATTTCAATTATCACGGGTGGTCACACCTCCTTTCGGGGGCTCCCGCCGTGAAACGGGAGCCTCCGGTTGGGATGGTCCTGCCGCCGCTCAGCCAAGCAGGCCGGACAGCAGGGGGATCAGGGTCACGCCGATCAGGGCGACGCCGCCGCCCGCGACAAGCTGCTTGACGCCCTGCGATTTGGCCGCGGGGTTGTCCTGGCCGTAGCCTTCCAGAAGGTTGATGCCGCCCCACACGCAAAGGCCGCCGCCCAGGGCGATGACCAGGGTCTGCAATACGTCGATGGCACTGTTGAAGAATTCCATAAATCATGTTTCCTTTCGTTTTGTAGAATTGTTGTCGGGTTCGTCTGTCAGTTCTTTTGCGCTCAATTCGTACATATCGAAAGGCTCGTCCGGCTTCACGATGGCCGGTCTGCGCTTCATGTACCGTTCTACGTCAAAGACGTTCTTCTTGTCGGCGTCGGACAGGTATTTGTAGCGGGGGTGCTTTGTCAGGTCGTACTTGTCGCTGAAAAACGGGCGCACGCCCCGAAGCTGCAAGATACACTTGCCGCCGTCCATGACCGCGATCTCGTCCTGGGTCATCAACTCCTTTCCCAATTTCTGATAACTGAGGCCGTGAGAGGTCTGCGCGCCGCGATTTTCAGACTGGCTCAGGCTGTCGATGGTCTCCTTGCCCAGCAGCTCCGAGATCTCTTTCAGCGTTGACTTCTCCTTGCCTCCCAAAAACAAGGTGACGTCGCAGTTGCCGACAATGGTATCCGCGGCGTCCTTGTAGATGGTCTTTAACTGGCTTTGCGACTGCAAAATAATAGAAGCCGATATCTCACGGCTTCGGATGGTGGCGATCAGCTTGTCAAAGTTGGGGATCTGGCCGATGTTGGCAAACTCGTCCAGAAGGCACCGCACATGGACAGGCAGCCGCCCGTTATAGAAATCATCCGCCTTGTCGCAGAGCAGGTTGAAAAGCTGGCTTTGCAGCATGGCGATGACGAAATTGAAGGTGGTATCGGTATCGCTCATAATGAGGAACAGCGCCGTTTTCCGGTCGCCCATCGTGTCAAGCTCCAATTCGTCCTCCGTCATAATGTCCCGCAGCTCCTTGATATCGAAGGGAGACAGGCGGGCGCCGCAGCTCACCAAAATACTTTTGAGAGTTTTGCCGGCCGCCATTTTGAACTTGACATATTGCTTGACGGCGAAGTGCTCCGGCTGCGCCTGCGCCAGCTCGTCAAAGAGGATATCCACGGGGCTTTTATAGGTTTCGTCGTCCTCTCTGGCCTCGCAGGCATTGATAAGCTCCAGCAGGGTGATGAAGTTTTTTTCCTCCGGCTCCGCCTCATACCAGATGTAGCCGATCAGGGCACAGTATAAAAGGCGCTCGGCCTTGATCCAAAAATCCTCGGAGGATTTTTCGCCGTCGCCCTTCGTGTTGGCGATGATGACATTGACCAGCTTGAGGATATCCTTCTCGGAGCGCACATAGGCCAGCGGGTTATATTTCATGCTTTTGGAAAAGTTGATGGTGTTCAGGACCTTGATGCGGTAGGGCTCATAGACGACCTTGCCGCGCTTATCCCGCACAGGCTTTCCGTTCTCATCCCGCTTCGGCCCGCCGTGCGCCAAGAGCTTTCCCGTCTCCCGAAGGATCTGCCCTTTGGGATCGGTGACCACATAGGAGCTGTGCATTTGGAGCAGGGACGGCTTGACAAAAAACCTTGTCTTGCCGCTGCCGGAGCCGCCGATGACCAGGATATTTTTATTTCTCGCCGTTTTTGGATCCTTCGGGCGGCTGGTCATAGTGAGGCTTTCCGTCCGGGTCAGAGGGATGTTCCAATCGGGAACGGGGTCTATGTAGGGCGCGATATCCTCCGTCCGGCCCCATCTCGCGCTGCCGTACTCAACGCCACGGCGATATTTCTTCGCGTTTTTCGCTTTCAGGTACACCGCCAACCGGACGAGCGCCGCCCCGGCCACGCCCAGCAGCAGGTCCAGAGGATGCAGGCTGAGCCAGAGGGAGGCGAAGGCCTCGGTGAAGCCCTGGGCGATACGAAGCAGCTTTTCCGAGGCGTCCGCCCCCGGCGCCAGCCGGACCGCCTGACAGAGCTTATCAAAGAGCCAGGCAAACAGCAGATACGGAAGGTTCGGCAGCAGAACCTTTTTCAGCTTTCCCGTCATCGTTCCAGCCCCCGGTCCCTGTTTTTGACCTTCTCGCCCCGCTCCAGCTCCTGCCGCTTCGCCTGCTCCTTGGCCTTGGTCAGCCGCCTGCGGATGGAGGGCTTTTTCTCCTTCGCCAGATTCTTTGCGGAGAACTCGCGGAAGGCCGCCGTCACCGCGTCGGCGTCCCTGCCCTTGAAGAACACCAGGTAGCGGGGAATCTCCCCGGTGGTATCTTTTTTCAGGGCAAAGTCAATGCCGTACTTCTTCGCCGTGGCGGAGAACGCCTTGATATTCTGGTCCGTGATCTCGATATTGGACACGCCGGCTCCATGCTTCATAAGCTGCCGGAGGGTCTGCTTGCCGTGCCGGAGTTGGGGATTAGTCTTGTGCTTTTCCATATCCGCCAGCACCTTCTTTATGGCCTGCTGCAAGAGCTGGGCGGTCATTTTACCGGTCTCCACACAAAGCGCAAGGGTTTTCTGCGTGATTTCTTCCTGCAAGGCGTTCACCTCCGATCTCCGCTTCCGTACAGGTCATGGCTGACGAGGGATGTGTAATAGCTGTCCATCGTGACCGGGGCGTTATACAGCGCCGCCAGCAGATATTTCTTGATATTGCGGACATAGGTGGTGTTCTCCCGCATCCGGTCAAGGACATACTCAATGTGTGAGGCGTTCAGCTTCAGGAACCGTGACCGGACGACCTCCGCCGGGTAATCGTCCCCGGCCACGCGGATCATCTCCCGGTTGGAGCAGACGGTATCCACCATGAGTTCCACCAGCTCGTCCAGACGGTCACGGTCCAGGCGCTCATTCTGTGCGAGGATGTCATACTCGATGTTCTCCAAAATCAATTCCCGATAGCTCTCTCGCTCCCGCATCCTGTCCTGTCCGATCCTGCTTTTTTCTCTGGGGGTAGGGGGACTTGATGGGATAGGACTTGATC
>SKEJ01000647.1_pt1 | contig 21385 bp, 11 predicted proteins | sample 4826721 | NCBI WGS metagenome assembly SKEJ01 (sample SAMN11008812, study PRJNA524170) | human gut metagenome | biome: Human fecal sample; material: Feces; isolation source: fecal sample from pouch patient p31 | host: Homo sapiens | place: Israel: Tel-Aviv | collected 2015-06-02 | reverse complement strand
ATCTTGGCTTCCTTGTACTGCTCATAGAACTGGGCCTTTTCGGAAGCAAGAGCGCAGTATTCCGCTTCCAGCTTGTTCGGACTTGGCAGTTTAGTGATGTTGTTTGCCTTGAAATAGGCTGCTGCTGCCCGGTATGCTGTCAGCTCTGCACGGTGCTGCTCCTCAAAGGCTGCGGGTCGTTTGGCAGTCTTTAACTGCTGTGCGACATTCTTGGTGCTGGTGTAGGCTGCGATGTGATAGCGCAGCTCTTTGTTGGTTTTCATGCGGCCTTCGAGGTCTTTCACCACCGCCAGTGAGTCGTGATACTTGGTTTCCAGTTCAGCGATGCGCTGGTTCAAATCATCCTCGTTGAACAAATCTTTCTCCTGCAAGAGGATCAGAGTTTGCGACATGGCTTTGAGGTTGAACTTCTTTGCCCAACGTTCGTAGCCAATGCCCTTGCCCTCGGTCAGCTTTGCCTGAATATCAATCAGCTTTGCAAGGTTGGTCGTTTTAGACTGTACCTTGGGTTTGCGCGCTGCGTTTGCGGTCAGGGTGGCTAGTACTTCTGCCTTGTCGAACTTGTCACCGAGATGTTTCGCTCGGATAAACTTGGTTCTGCCAGCAGGCAGATAGCTGAGCCGCCCACGGCTTTCCTTGACGGCAATGCCGTACTGCTGCATGAGCCTATCAGAAAATTCTTCAAAACTCGTTGTGCGGTACAGCACTGAAGAAATCTGTTTCCGTAAAGTGTCTTTCACGGTTTCAAACTTCTTCTGCTTGGGCGGCTGTCCGGCTGCGGTGAGGGCTGCGTTTGCAAGATCAAGTTTCTGTTGCCCACGCCGCCTTGCCCAATATTCGGCCTCGCTGACACGCTCCTTCGAGCCGTTGAGCAGGTCGATCTGGTACAATCCGGCACCCTCGCACAGCTCCATGACCTCGACACGGAGGTGCCGCATGGTCTGGGCGGTGCTGGAGTGCTTCATACCCTCGCGCCAATCGCGGGGCTTTTGCATATAGGGCTTGCGCTCCACTTCTCGTGTCCGGACGCTGCCGATCACGATGTGGACATGGATATTTCCCGAATGGTTGTGTCCGTCCGGGTGGGTGCAGACGATAGCAGGATGACCGGGAAAGTTCTCTTTGCAGAAGTTCAGGCCGAGGGCCTGTGCCTTTTCCATCGTCAGCCCATTTTCGGCTGCATCCCGCGGGTCGAAGCTGATGATATACTGGTGACTCTTGATGTCATCCGGGTGGTTGTTCTTGTCGTACTTCCGGTTTGCCAGCAGGCAGGCCATTGCAAACGAGGCTTCGCCGCATTCAAGGGTGTCCAGAATGTACGATTCCCGCAGCTTGGGTCTGCTCTGTTCATCCAGAATTTTCTTGCCGGAAAATTCATCGTGCTGGTAAACCAGATAGGTCTCAGCGGCAGAGTAGTCCGAATTTTTAGAGGCGATATGCTTCAGCGTTGCCATACAGTTTACCCAGAACTTTCTCGGCGTTGAGCCGGAAGGCAGTCAGGTCTGCAAGTTCGTCCAGAAGTTTCGCCCGGAGCTGTTCGGTGTCTGCTCCGCCGGAGTTGAAGTGTCGTGCGAGTTGGTTCAGGTTGCCGCCCACCCTGCTGCACTGGGCAAGCAGAGTGGAAACGGCAGTCAGGGTTTCTTCTCCGCCGCCGGCAACGACAACGGTGCGCTCGATCTTCGCATTGTGCAGCGCACGGCGGATGAGGGTGGACAGGGAGAGATGAAGGAGTTTTGCTGTGCATTGGAGTTCCATCTTTTCAGTTTCCGTCACACGGAACTTGATGATGTGCGTTTTGTTGTTCGGCGTGTCGTGGCGGTGGGTCGTGCTGGGTTTCGTTTTGACATTCGTTTTGTTCATTGAACCTCCTGTCGTTTCGCTAGCTCCTCGGTGGAGCTATGTAAGCACGACACGCCGTTCTTTCGCACCGCAAGGTGCGAATATGAGCAGGGTTTGGGGCAGGTACGCCCCAACAAGATCACATCAAAACTCGCAAGAGTTGCAGATGTGAAGTCCCGGATGGACAGAAAATTTTCAAGAATTGAAAATTTGTGGCCACGGGACGGTTCTTGCCCTCTACCGCTGCGCTCAAAATCGTTTCCGGGTAATTGTTTCCGAATTGTTAAGGCGCAAAAAATAAGTAGAGGTGGTGCTGCTCATGTAAGGGAGTCACCGTTTGCTCCGAACGAAGTTCCTGCCTCTGTTTGTGCAGCGGCGTTGTCCGGCTCGCTCACGGAAGGTGTGAGGTCATGGCACGGTATCACGTTCAGACGGCTTATGCAAGATTCAAGGTACAATATGAAGAAAGCTGAGCGCAGTGCGGACACTACGTTCTGCTTCTTTCAAGCGCAAGAATAACACTTTAGAGTTGTACAGTCAACAACAAAAAACAAATTTTGGAAGATTGAACAACTACATAAGATTTTATTTGTGAAAAAGAAAAATACCGCCCATGCAGCGCAGCGATGGATTTTGTCGGGTGAATCGGCGGCAAAATGAATCGGGTGTGTTGCGGGGCGGTAAATTCTTCGTGGACTTTTCCTCACGGAAGTGGTGGGTCTCACGGTGATAACCAACCACTTTCTGTGGCTGTGTTCAAAATGAACACGACCACATCTTGTGGATGGTTTCAAACCAATCCACAAAATCAGTGAGATTTGTGACAGAGAATATCATGTTTCGCAAGGTGCGTCAAGATGATTTTGAAAAATTTATGACGGTAAAGCATAAGAAGTCTTACTATTTGGCTCAAATTGAAGTCTACTTGACTTTTTTATTGAAGAAATGTCCGTTTTATGCTGCTGCATCTGTAACAGCCTGACGATAAGCACTTGCAGCGTTGTTATTTTATTCAACTGGCTGGGGGATAGTCCTCTGCATCGGGCGAAGTATTCCTCAGTACGGTTTCCACCGCGCACAGAGCAATCTTGGCAAGATTCAGCGTGGTATGGGGATTCATGGCGGTATGCCTCCGTCTATTTTTCTGTGTATAGAATACCACATAAACAAAAAGAGAACGGACGGTCGTTTCTGTTTACGAATTGAGCGCCTGCCACAACGCATCTGAAGCATCAAACACTGCCACGCTGTACCCGGCAAAGCGGCTCTGGATATCAACAGTCTGGCTGCCATCGGCGGCAGTGTTGTAGCTGCCCAGTTCCAGCCCGGAAAGGGCGGGCTGGCTGCGCCACGGGATAAGCTTTGTCTGCCATTCCGCGCCCAGCTTTTCGCTCAGTGCCCCATAGGCCTGTTCGAAGCCCTCCGGGTCATCCAAGATCCAGATTTTGCTCTCGCCGTTGGCAAGGTCGGTGTTCATCTGGGTGGCACCGGCCATCTGACCGTTCATGTCGGTCAGGGCGGCATCGGCGCTCCATGTGTAGTTGTTCACCTGCACCACCACAGCCCCGTCGCCGTTGGCGTCCTCCGCATAGTCTGCCAGCGCAGTCTGCAGGCGCTGCACGGCCTCGTCCGGCAGGGCCTCCGCCGTGACTACCGCCACGGTGTAGTCCGGGTCTACGGTAGTCAGCAGGCCGTGCGCCACATACGCTACGCCCACAATGACCATTGCCGCCACCGCCACGATGCCCCAGTTGTAATACCACCAGTTGGCGCGGGAGCGCTTTTTCTGCTCCTGTGCGGTCAGGGGCTTATCCGGCGCTGCCGGGCGCGGGATGCTGCGCACCTCTACGCCGTATTCCTGCCGCAAAACCGGGAACAGGGTCTGCATCGCTGCCAGCCCCGGCAGCCAGAAGCCGAACAGCACCGCCCAGAACACGCTGACCGGGAACAGCAAGATCATGCCGCCGATGCCCGCCAGCATGAGAACGCCTGCCAGGACGCAGCGCGCCGGGGCGACAGCCAGCAGCCTGCCCGCCCGGCGCAGCAAGCTGTCCGGGGCGGGCAGTTGCAGCGGCAGAACGGCAGCGCAAAGCGTAGCCAGAACCGCCAGCACCAGAAAATCCAGCGCCAGAAAAACGAGAATGGCAAGCCCGGGGTAATACCCCTGCTGCGCGGCGGCTTCAAACACAAAGGCCGATACAAAGCACAGCAGCCCCAGCACCAGCGTGCCAATGCAGCCAAAGCCGCAGGCGGCTTTCCAATGGGCGGCTAGGGTCTGCTTTGCCCGGGGCAGCCACTGGGAGGGGTCGTTCTGCAAGCTGCGCAGAGCGCAGTCTGCCAGCAGCACCATGGCAGGGCCGGTCAGCAGACCGGTGACCGCACTGCACACCACCGTCAGCGGCAGGGAGAGCAGGGTCACGCCCAGCGAGACCCCCAGTGCGGCAGGCAGGCAGAGCACGCAGACCATCAGGTTCGTGCCCAGCAGCTGGCCGAGGTCGCGGCCGACCATCTGGCAAAAGCGTGCAAAGCCTTTTTTCTCCGGCTCGTTTGGGCCTACGCCGTGGCCGTCCCGCCCATAAAGGGCATTGTAGATGCTCATTTTACTTCACCTCGGTGCCAAAGGCTTCGATTTGGGTCAGCGCCGGGAAGGGGGAAGTCCCCTCGGCCTGAATCAGATCCTTCAGCACAAGGCTGCGCACCCGCTTGGGCTCAAAGGCCACGCTCTGGGGTTTGGCGCTTTTCACCAGCGGGATGTCCAGCTGGCTGCCATCAGAAAATTCCACCGTGGCCTTGACCCAGTAGTTGTCGTGGGGGAAATCTGCCCGCTCGGTGATGCGCAGCTCATCCAGCAGTACTTCCCGGCCAAAATCCAGCGTCAGGGCTGCGTTCGGGTCGCGGTTGATGCCCCAGCTCTGGTAGGGATACTCGCCGTGGGCGCTGTTCTCAAAAATGCCGTCGATGGCGTTGCGGGCGGCAAACACCGCCTCGCCGCGCGTTTCTACGTTGGCGCTGGCGTGGGGATAAAAACCGGTGTCGCCATGCTCGTCATAGCAGTTGAAGGCCAGATTCCGCCGGGCGGCAATCTCTTCCGGCAGTGCCAGCCGTGCCCGGATAACGTGACGGCTGCCCGCAAAGCTCTTGGGCGAGTAGGTGATGGCCTGCTCCCCGAAGGGAATGTGGAAATTGATCTCCCGCTTGACCACATATACAAGGGCTTCGGGCATGGTGTCCTCGAACTGGATGACGCAGTACTGCCCGGGATGGTCGATTTCCAGTGCCACCCGGTCGCCGGGGTGGTACTCGTTGGTGTAAACAAGGGATACGGCGGTGTCGGCGTCACAGGTCATCAGGGTGTGGCCGGCTTCGTCCAGAATTTTCAGCTTGATGGTCTCCATGGCAGTTCTCCTTAGTACAGTTCGAGGTTCAGCATTTTTTGGAAATGCAGGGTGATCTTATAGATTGTTTCCGGCCAAGCGGTGCGCAGGCGCGGGTCGGTGATAGGCACCGCCGTAACAGCAGCCGTTGCGGCGTCCGGGTCAAAGCGGATGCCGCCCAGTGTGCCCACCGCAAAGCCGTCCGCAGTGGGGGCAGGCTTCTGCTCGGTGAGCAGGGTCAGCTCCACCGTGCCGGGATAGTCCGTTTCGTCCCGCAGGGTGATGCCCTGTTCGCTGACGGATACGCTGCGGCGGTAGGTGGTAAGCCCCGGGATGGGCGGGTACGCGCCCGCCAGTTCGCCGGTGATGCTATTTTCCTCGGTGCACACCTCCCGGGCAGCGTATTCCGCGCCGGGCAGCTGCTGCACGCCGTCAAAGGTGGGCAGGTTGTGCCATGCGCTCTGCATCGTCCAGATCTCATACCGCTGGGGGCTGAAGGTCTTTTTGGTGTAGCTCTCCACTCCGATATCGATGAGAAACGGTCTTCCGTCCTTGTACACGGTAATGCTGCCGGTATCGTTGTGGTTGTGGCTGTCGCCGTTGGAGCCAAACTTTGCACCCAGCACCCAGCTGCCCTGCCGTGCGGCATAAATGCCTACACTGGGGTACCATACTGCAGAACGATGCTGGGGAACTGCGGCGTATTCCATCAGTTCCTGCTCGGCAAAGGCGGTGGTCAGCCGGTACCACAGGTTGATGTGGGTGCTGCCGTCCGGGTTCTGCAAATGGTCGGGGTCGGCATCGGCGCGGAAATCTGCCGCCGCAAGGGCCTGCAAAGCATCGCTGCCTACGGCCTGTCCAAAGCGGTATTCCCGTGCACCGCAGCGCCCGGCCAGGGGGCTGCAATCGCCAAAGTTCAGATAGTAAGGTCCTTCCACATGGACATTGCAGATGTACTCCGCGATATTTTTGATCTTTGTTTCTCTGAATAGCGGGCGGAAGGCCTCCGGCGCAACGTTGGATAAAATTTCAAGACAGCCCCACAGGGTCAGTCCGGCGTGGCGATAATACTGCGCACCCTCGTTGCAGCAGCCGTCCGCGCCGTAGTCCTTCAAAAAGCAGTCGAGGCTGTAGGCTGCCTGCTTGACGGCAGCTTTTCGCTGCTGCTGGGTGGTGGGCAGCAGAAAAACGGTGAGCAGCACATTCTGAGTGCACCAGCTCGTCCAGTTACACATAGGCTCTTCGCCGTTGCCCATCCACCAGAAGTGGCTTGTAAAATAAGGCGTCAGGATGCGGGCGTCCAGCTCCCGCTCCATCCTCGCCGTGATGCCCGGCGCGGCAGTATCCAGCTCATCGGGCAGTAAGTACCGGGTCAGCGCCAGAAGCGCGCCGGTCTCGGCGGCAAATAAATCCACGATGGGGCGGGTGGTGTCCGGCAGGGGCAGCTGCGGGGTGTCCCGCACATAACTGTTGTGGGCGGGCAGCTGCCATGCACTTTCCTCGCAGATCGCCCATACGGTATCGGCAATTTCATCCAGAAAGCGCCCTTTGTGCTCCACACACTCGGCACTTACCAGCGCGCACAGCCGCGCCCGGCGGGAAAAGTAAGCCGTCTCCCATGGGGTGCGCCGCCCAGTGTGGGTGAAATCCAGCCAGAGCGAGAGCGGCAGGGGCGCAATGGGCGTTTGCAGCGCGGCTTCCCCCGCCTGCAAAAAGCGCTGCTTTGCCCGCAGGGGCAGCCCCTGCCATGCGGTGTGCTCTTTGACAGGGGGAAAGGGCCGGTAATCGGGAAGAAATTCCGGCAGATGAGCAAGCTGTTCCTGTATCATAAAAGCCTCCGATTTTAAATACTTTGCTGGTATTCCCGCGGGCTGAGCCCCGTGACCTTTTTGAATACCTTGGAAAAATAGAAAGCGCTCTCGTACCCCAGTTTCTCAGCGATCTCGTATACTTTCAAATCGCCCTGTTCCAGCATCTCTTTTGCCGCAGCGATGCGGGTCTCGGTGATGTACTCCACAAAGCCGCTGTCGCCGTATTTGCCGAACAGCTGGCTGAGGTAGTTGGGCGAAAAATTGAATACAGCCGCCACATCGGCCAGCGTCAGTTTTTCCGAAAGATGATTCTTAACATACTCCTGCACCTGTGCCACCACCTGCATCTTCCCGGCGGTGGCGTCGCCCTCGTTGACCTCCACGAACTGGATGGGCTGCTCCACCGTGAGCAGGGGCTGTAGGTGGGCGTTTTCCCGGCAGCGGCGCGCCAGCCCCAGCAGGGAGCCGGTGGGGCGTCCTACCGCCCAGAGCAGCCGTACCGTGAAATAGTTGTATAGAATTTGGCTGGCGCGTTCCAGCAGCGGGCGCAGTACCGTCCGGTATTTTTGGCACTGGGCATCGGTCAGGCAGAAAAGCACATTGCAGCGCATGGCATCCGCCCCGGTCACATAGCAGGGCAGGTAGTTTTGCAGGGTGGTCTCCAGCATCCGCCCGCAGGAAAAACTCAGCTTCAGCTGCTGGGCGGGGGTAAGGGCGGTGTTGGCGATGATCTCGCAGCTGGCTACAAGGTAGGCGTCGCTTGCAAGGTTCAGCTCCATGTGCTGCAAAGGCTGCTCCAATGCGGCTTCGTCCGGGAACAGCCCGGCGTACAACCGCACGAAAAAACGCTCCTGATAGCTGCGCACACTCTCGGCAAGATTTTCCTGTGCTGACAATTCGCCCAGCAAAGCACGCTCCTTTTTTACCTTTTCGGCGGCCTTGGCAAGGGCGGTTTGCAGGTTTTCGGGGGTCAGGTCCAGCTTGACCAGATAATCCACCACTCCGGCACCCATGGCCTGCTTGATGTAATCAAATTCTTCAAAGCTGGTCAGCATGATAAAGGCGGGCAGAGCGTTGCGCTCCCGGCAGGTGCGGGCAAGGGTAAGCCCGTCCATCACCGGCATTTTTACGTCGGCAATGACGATATCCGGCTTCTCCCGCTCAATGAGTTCCAGCGCCAGCTTTCCGTTGCGGGCGGTGCCGCAGACGGTATAGCCCAGCTTTTCCCATTCCAGCATCCCCTGCAGGCCGATGAGCACCAGCGGCTCATCATCCACCAGTAATATCCGCAGCATGGGTGTCTCCTTTCTGTTGATAGGGCAGCCGGATGGTGACCTCGGTGCCCACGTCCTCTTCACTTTCAATGGTCAGGCCGTAACCCTCGCCAAAGGAATACCGGATGCGGCGGTTCACGTTCCACAGGCCGACATGACGGAACTTTTCAGCCTTTTCGGCACCCTCGGCGGGCTCGTCCAGAAGGTGAGCTACCTGCTCCGGCGGCATGCCCACGCCGTCATCGGTAATGCGCAGCAATACGTCCCCGGTATCCGGGTCGGTGGAGATATCCAGCAGCACGCTGCCGTGGCCGCCCTTGGGTTCCAGCCCGTGGAAGATGGCGTTTTCCACCAGCGGCTGCAAGGTGAACCGGGGAATCATGCAGTCCCGGCAAAGGGTCTCGCTTTCAATGCGGGAGACCTCAATCTCCAGGTCGCCGCCGTAGCGGTACTGCTGGATGGTAAAGTAATCGTTGAGCAATGCCAGCTCCTCCTGCAAAGGCACCAGCTTCTGGGTGCCTTTGGAGATGCTTTTGGTCAGCCGTGCAAAGGCGGTGACCATCTCGGCAATGCCGGGCGCGTGCTGGATGGTAGCCATCCAGCGGATGCTGTTGAGGGTGTTGTAGATAAAGTGCGGGTTCACCTCGTTTTGCAGCATCCGGTATTCCAGCTCCTGCTTGCGACGTTCGTCCTCCACCCGGCGGGTCATCAGGCTGTCCACGTTTTCAGCCAGCTGGTTGATGCCCCGGCCGATGTCGCCCAGCTCGTTGTTCCACTCCACCGTGCGGTCGGGGGCAAAGTTGCCGCTGCCCACGGTTTCGATGCGCTTTTGCAGCGCCTCCACCGGGCGGGTGATGACCCGCTCCAGCCAGTGCTGCATCAAAAAGCTCAGTCCCCAGATGATGGCAGTGCCAAGGGCGACCAGCCACAGGTACACGCCGTAGTGCAGCAAAAAGGTATTTGCGGGCAAAAGCTGTACCAGTGCCGCGCTGCGGCCGTTCAGTGTTACCTTGACTACATAATACTTCTGGCCGTCCAGCTGCACCTTGCCCTGCCATGCGGTCTGCTCTGTCACGCCGTTATTGCTGCCGGTGCGCAGGGTGTAGTCCACCTCCCGCAGCGGATTTTCAATCTCGGTCAGGCTGCCGTTTTCGATCTGCCACAGGCGGCTGCCCATCTCCCAGTACAACGCGCTGCCGTCGGTCAGGCTGTAACCTGCTGCCGGGTCGGTGATAATGGCGGTATCCAGCGCAAGGTAGGTGCTGCCCCGGTGCAAGGTGCCCTTGCCGCAGCGGACAGGCTGGCTGATGGCGATGCAGCTCGGACTGCCGGGCAGCAGCGGGTCGGTGGCGAACTGCATCCCGTACCCCTTGGTGAGAAACTGCTTTACGCTGGTGCGGTTGAGCGCCGCCGAGGAGTTCAGCGGGCCGAACTGCAAATGCCGGTCGTTCTCATTGGTAACAAAAAAGCGGAGGATATGGCTGTACAGGGTGCTGGAATAGTATTTTTCCTGCATGGCTTCGTAGGCGGCAATGGTCTGGGTGCCGTTGATATTTTCCTGCGAGATGTACCGCCGCACGGTGCTGTCAATGGAAGCCCAGTTCAAAAGAGCATCGGCGCTTTCCAGACTGGTCTCGATGGAGGTAGCCACCAGCCGCAGGTTGAACTCTGCCGCCTGCAGGGAGTTGGCACGCACATATTGGTTGGAGAGAATGAACAGCGCCGCGCCCACGGCCAGAGAGGTAAGAAAGGTAAAAAAGCGCATTCCCCACACGATCTGCCGCCGCAGCGGGAAACGGTGGCTGCTCTTCATAACGGTGCCTCCTTTCTGGTGACAGTTTGCATTCTTTCCTTTATACAGTACTGATTCCGGCGCGGTTTGTCAACGGCTTTTTTCATGAGAATTGTGTACTTTATATGCTTTTTTCTCTCGTCACGGATGCAAACTGTGCAAGAGAACAAGAAAGTGCAGACTCCAGTGTAAGAAAGTACATCTTTTTTTAAAAGATACAGAAAAACTGCAACTCTTCCCGGAATTTTTCCATTCCGGTTTTTGCGTTTGTGCGGTATCCTAGTGTCAACAAAAGCGAGCGGCTCCCCGGCACGGGGGAGGCCGCTGCACAGAACAAACACACTGCCCTGAAGGAGGACACACTTATGAAAAAGATCTCTCGTCGTTCGTTCCTTACCGCTGCCGCTGCCTGCGGCGCAGCTGCTGCCCTGAGCGCCTGTGGCGGCTCTTCTGCAAGCTCCACCGCTGCTTCCTCCACTGCCGGTTCCACCGCTGCTTCCGCAGCCGCAGGCCCTGTTACCCTGCAGTGGTCAGTGTGGGATAAGGAGTCCACTCCCTACTGGCAGGCCATGGCCGACGGCTACATGGCAAGCCACAAGGACGTGACCATCGAGATGGTGGATCTGGGCTCCAGCGATTACATGACCGTTCTGGCTACCCAGCTGGCCGGCAGCGCTGATCTGGATATCGTGACCATCAAGGATATCCCCGGCTACGCAAACCTGATCAATCTGGACTACCTCAAGCCTCTGAATGAGGTGCTGACCCGCGACACCGGCGATTTCAACGGCACCATCGAGCAGCTGACCACCGATGACGGCAACTTCTACGCCGTGCCCTTCCGCAGCGACTTCTGGGTGCTGTACTACAACAAGGATCTGTTTGATGCTGCCGGTGTGGAGTATCCCTCCAATGACCTGACAATGGAAGATTACGATGCTCTGGCCCGCAAGATGACCAGCGGCTCCGGCGACACCAAGGTCTATGGCTGCCACTACCACACCTGGCGCTCTGCCGCTTCTCTGTTCTCCATTCTGGACGGCAAAAACACCATCATCGACGGCACCTACGACTTCATGAAGCCCACCTACGATATGGTCATTGCCCAGCAGAAGGACGGCATCTGCATGGACTACGGCTACCTCAAGACCTCTTCTCTGCACTACTCCGCAGCCTTTGAGAACCAGCAGTGCGCAATGGTCAACATGGGCAGCTGGTTCATTTCCACGCTGGAAGCTTACATGAAGGATGCCGAGACCAAGTTCAACTGGGGCATCGTCAAGTACCCGCACCCCGCCGGTGCAGAGGCTGGTTCTACGCTGGGCACTGTGACCAGCCTGGCCATCAACGCCGATTCTCCCAAGGCAGAGGCCGCTGCCGACTTCATCAACTGGTGTGTCTCTGAAGAGGGCGCACAGGCCATTGCCAAGACCGGCACCTTCCCGGCCTGCGGCTCCGCTGCTACCGCCGAGATCATCAAGTCCACCGAAGGCTTCCCCGAGGACAGCAACTCTGTGGATGCACTGACCACCAGCAACGTTTATCTGGAGATGCCCTACACCCAGTACGCATCTGATATCGAGACCATTCTGAACGCCGAGCACGATGCCATTATGACCATGAGCGAGACCGTGGACGAGGGCATCCAGAACATGAACGATCAGGTTCCCGCAGTTCTCGGCTGATAAAGCGTTTTCCGCAATGGTTTGCGGTTCTCCTTCTTCATTGTTTTCAATCCCCATTCATTTTCCGATGACGAGCATCGGAAAAAAGCCCTGTCCGAGCGGGGCGGGTATGCACAGCGCCCGCCCCGCTCATTTTTTGGAAAAACTGTTATACTTCCGGGAAAGGAGGCTCTTTTATGGCGAGTGCTGCTGTCCAGAATAAAACTCCCCGTAAAGCGCTAAAAAAATCGACCCGCGATTCCCTGATCGCGTATTCCTTCATTGCGCCAAACTTCATTGGCTTCTGCGTGTTTACGCTGGTGCCCATGGTGTTTGCCATTGCGCTGGCTTTCTGCGCATGGGACGGCCGCCACGCCATCGAGTTTATCGGTCTGAAGAACTTTGTAAAACTCTTTACCACCGATAAAATTTTTCAGGCGGCGCTGAAAAATACCATCGTCTACGTCATTGGCACGGTGCCGCTGACGCTGGCCTGCTCGCTGGCCATGGCTGTGCTGCTGAACCAGAACGTGAAGCTGCGCAACTTCTTCCGCACCGTGGCGTTCTTCCCTTACGTTGCTTCGCTGGTGGCGGTGGCAGCGGTGTGGAACATGATCTTCAACCCCTCCATGGGCCCCATCAACATGATCCTGAACCAGTTCTTTGGCGTGGCGGTGGAAAACCTGCCCCGCTGGGCTGCCGGTAAGGACACCGCTATGATCACGGTCATCCTGTTCAGCGTGTGGAAGAACATGGGTTACTACATGGTCATCTATCTGGCAGGCCTGCAGGGCTGCAACCCGGACCTGAACGAAGCCGCCGAGCTGGACGGTGCAAATCGCTGGCAGCAGTTCTGGCACATCACCCTGCCGCAGCTGCGCCCCACTACCTTCTTTGTGGTCATCATGCTCACCATCTCCGGCTTCAAGGTCTACGACCAGATGTACATGATCACGCAGGGCGGCCCCGGTACTGCTACCATGACGCTGGTGTACTACATCTATAATGTGGCCTTCGTCAATACTCCGAAATACGGCTACGCAAGTGCCATTGCCATGGTGCTGTTCGTACTGGTGCTGATCGTTACCATCATCCAGTTCCGCGGCTCCAAGGGCGATAACTGAGAAAGGAGGAAGAAACCATGGCAACCGCTGTTATTAAAGCCCACGCTTCCCAGAAGCGCCGCAATTTCATCTCCAAGTTCCTGATCTATTTCTTCCTCATCGTCATCACAGCTTGTATGCTGCTGCCCTTTTTGTGGATGCTGTCCTCCTCCTTTAAGCTGAATAAGGACGTGTTCGGCTTCCCCATCCAGTGGATCCCCAAAAATCCCCGCTGGCAGAACTATGTGGACATCTGGACCCAGATCCCGCTGCTGACCTTTGTGAAAAACACGGTCAAGATCACCGTGGTGGTCACCCTGTTGCAGCTGTTCACCTCCTCCTTTGCAGCCTACGCCTTTGCCAAGATGCAGTTCAAGGGCAAAAACGCGCTCTTCCTCGGCTACATTGCCACCATCGCAGTGCCTTGGCAGGCCTACATGGTGCCCCAGTTCATGATGATGAGCTCGTGGCATTTGAACAACACCCATCTGGCCATTATGTGTTTGCAGGCTTTCAGCGCCTTCGGCGTGTTCCTGATGAAGCAGTTCTACGAGGGCGTGCCCACCGAGCTGTGTGAGGCTGCCCGCATTGATGGCCTGAGCGAGTACGGCATCTGGTGGCACATCATGCTGCCCCTCAGCCTGCCCGCCCTGTCCACCCTGACCATCTTCACCTTCGTGAACACATGGAACGACTTCCTTGGCCCCCTGATCTACCTGACCAAGACCGAACTCAAGACCATCCAGATCGGTCTGCGTATGTTCATCACCCAGTATTCTGCAGAGTACGGCCTGATCATGGCGGCCTCTGTGGTGGCACTGATCCCGGTGCTGATCGTGTTCCTCTCCCTGCAAAAGTACTTTGTGCAGGGCGTGGCATCCACCGGCATCAAGGGCTAAACAAATCACCCGTAAGCGGGGCGTGGGCAGTACCCGCGCCCCGCATTTTTTGCAGAAATAGAGGGAAAGCGTTATGTTATATCCTGAACAGAATGAAGCGCGCTTGAAGCTGAGCCTTGACGGCACATGGGCGTTTGCGCTGGGCAGCTGCGCGGAAACCCAGTTCGATCCCGCAAAGCCCCTGCCGGACGCCCAGCCCATCGCGGTACCTGCCAGCTACAACGACCAGCACGACCAGACCACCGCCCTGCGCCGCCACTACGGCTGGGTGTGGTATCAGCGCAAGGTCACCCTGCCCGCCTTCTGCGCCGGGCAGCGGGTGGTGCTGCGGTTCGGCTCGGTGACCCACACGGCCAAGGTCTGGCTGAACGGCCAGCTCATTGCGCAGCACAAGGGCGGCTTTACCCCCTTTGAAGCGGACGTCACCGCTCTGCTGCAACCCGGCGAGACCGCACTGCTGACCGTAGCCTGTGACAACCGGGTGAACCACAGCACCCTGCCTGTGGGCAACGAGGACGGGCAGCTGGCCTTCTTTGGCTCGGACAACGCGGGTATCCCCAGTGTGGAGGCTGCCAAGCGTGCCGCCGCACCCCAGAACCGCCCCAACTTTGACTTTTTCAACTATGCGGGCATCCATCGCCCGGTGGTGCTCTACACCACCCCTAAAGAGTACATCGAGGATGTGACCATAGTGCCCGCCGTGGACGGCACGGTGCAGTACGCGGTAAAAACCACCGGCAGCGCGCCTGTCCGTGTCACGGTGCTGGATGCTGACGGCAACGCCGTTGCAAGCGCCGAGAGTGCAGAAGGCACGATCACCATCCCGGAAGTGCATCTCTGGGAGCCCAGACCCGGCACGCCCTACCTGTACACCCTGCATGCCACCTGCGGGGCAGATGTCTACGACCAGACCTTTGGTGTGCGCAGCATTGAGGTGCGGGGCACACAGGTGCTTTTGAATGGCAAGCCGCTCTATTTCAAGGGCTTTTGCAAGCACGAGGACTTTACCGCCCATGGCCGAGGCTTTGACCCGGTGCTGAACGTGAAGGATGTGAACCTGATCCACTGGGCAAACGCCAATGCCGTGCGCACCAGCCACTATCCCTACGCCGAGGAGTTCTACGACCTGTGCGACCGGGAGGGCATTCTGGTCATGGACGAGACCCCGGCGGTGGGCATCGGCGGCGGGGCAGCGGTGAACCCCTATAAGGAATACCCCCTTGCGGAGCATCACCGGCAGGTGCTTGCCGAGATGATCCATCGGGACAAAAACCACCCCTGCGTGGTGCTGTGGAGCCTTGGCAACGAGCCGGATCTGGAGCACTTCCCGCAGGATGCCTACGATTACTGGCACCCGCTGTATGAGCTGGCGCATCAGCTGGACCCGCAGAACCGCCCCGTCACCCTCGTCTGCTGCCAGAACGACTATACGAAGGATATCACCACCCGCACCATGGATATCGTCTGCATCAACCGCTACTACGGCTGGTACAACCTTTCCGGCGACATGGACGCTGCCTGCTACGGCTTGAATCAGGAGCTGGATTTCTGGGCAGAGCAGCACAAGCCCGTGATGATGAGCGAGTACGGTGCGGACACCGTGGCAGGGCTGCACACCGCCGGAGCCGAGATGTTCAGTGAGGAGTTTCAGGTGGAGTTCTACCGCCGTCTGGATGCAGAGTTTGACAAGCGCCCGTGGTTTGTGGGAGAATTTGTCTGGAACTTTGCAGACTACGACACTGTGCAGGGCCCCATGCGGGTGGATGGCAACAAAAAAGGTCTGTTCACCCGGGATCGCCGCCCCAAGCTGGGCATGCACTTTCTGCGCCAGCGGTGGGCAGAGATACCTACGTTTGGATTTAAGGAGTAATCATGATGAAAACCTACCAGAACCACGCTATGACCGACGCCGAGGCACGGCAGGCACTGGCCGATGCCTGCAAACAGGTGGAGACCAATCTGCCCCTGTACACCTACCAGTGCCAGAACCATTCCAGTGTGAACGATATCTACCCCGGCTGCGCCAATAACCAGTGGACCTGCGGCTTTTGGCCCGGTGAGATCTGGCTGGCCTACGAGGCCACCGGGGACGAAAAATTCAAGACAGCCGCCCTCATTCAGGTGGACAGCTTTGCGGACCGCATTGCCCGCAAGGTGGAGGTGGACCACCACGATATGGGCTTTTTGTACAGCCCCACCTGCGTGGCAGCGTGGAAGCTGGTGGGCAGCGAAACCGGCAAAAACGCCGCCATTGCCGCCGCCGACCAGCTGCTGACCCGCTACCAACCCAGCGGCCGCTTCTTGCAGGCATGGGGCACTATGGACGACCCCGGCAACTACCGCTATATCATTGACTGCATGCTCAATGTGCCGCTGCTGTACTGGGCAGCGCAGGTGACCGGTAGCGACCACTACCGCGAGATCGCCGCTGCCCACACCGCCACCACGCTGGCAAACTCCTTCCGGCCGGACGGCAGCACCTACCACACCTTCTTTATGAACCCGGACGGCACCCCCAAGGGCGGACGCACCTGTCAGGGCTATAAGGACGACAGCTTCTGGGCACGGGGACAGGCGTGGGGCGTGTACGGCAGCGCCATTGGCTACACCTACACCCACGACGAAAAGTTTTTGGATGTGTTCCGCAAGGCGCTGGAATTTTACCTTTCCCGCCTGCCGGAGGATATGATCCCCTGCTGGGATATGCTCTTTGCCCCGGAAAGCGGCGAACCCCGGGATTCCTCCTCCGCTGCCATCGTGGCCTGTGGATTGCTGGAAGCGGCAAAGTATGTGGACGAAACAGAAGCTGCCCAGTGGCGCACACTGGCACGGCAGATGCTGGCCAGCCTTGCCGCAAATTATGCGGTAAAGCCTGGTACCCTCGGCTCCGGCCAGCTGCTGCACGGCACTTACAGCAAAAAGAGCCCCTACAACACCTGCACCCCGGAGGGCGTGGATGAATGTACGAGCTGGGGCGATTATTTTTACATGGAGGCGCTGACCCGCCTGACCAAAGACTGGGAGATGTACTGGTGATGAACTTGCAGACCAAAGCGGATTTTACCGCACTGATGCACAAATTTCTCGACCCCCTCAAGCCCTGTTATTCCGCAGGCTGCGCCCGGCTGCATCTGGGCGAGACGGGCGTGACCTACAACCAAAATGCCATTGAGCTGGAAGCCTTCAGCCGCCCGCTGTGGGCGCTGGTGCCCTTCTGGGTGGGCGGCGGCTCTGACCCGGAGTTTGAAAAAATCTACCGCAAGGGTCTTGCCGCCGGCACCGACCCGGAAAACCCCGAATACTGGGGCACCACCGGGGAATACGACCAGTGTTATGTGGAGATGGCGGCTATTGCCTGCGGCATCCTCACCGCACCGGAAAAGCTGTGGACCCCGCTTTCTGATACCGAAAAACAGAACCTTGCCGCATGGCTGGGGCAGATCAACGCCCACACCATCCCGGACTGCAACTGGCAGTTTTTCCGCATCCTTGTAAACCTTGCCCTGAAAAGCGTGGGGATGCCTTTCAGCCCGGAGCTGCTGGAGGACGGCCTTTGCAAAATCGACAGCTATTACAGCGGCGACGGCTGGTCCACCGATGGCGCCTCCGTACAAAAGGATTACTACATCCCGTGGGCCATCCAGTATTACGGACTGCTCTACTCTAAATTTGCCGCCGACACCGACCCCCGGCGTGCTGCACTCTACCGCCAGCGCGCCCAGCTGTTCGCGCAGCAGTTCGTCTACTGGTTCGATGCCAACGGCGCAGCGCTGCCCTTCGGGCGCAGCCTGACCTACCGCTTTGCCCAGAACAGCTTCTGGGCGGCCTGCATCTGGGCAGGGCTGGAGCCGCTGCCCCTGCCGGTGATGAAGGGCCTTATCGTCCGCAACTTCAACTGGTGGCTGGGACAGAAAATGTTCGACCGGGACGGCATCCTGACCATCGGCTACTGCTACCCGCAGATGTACATGGCCGAGCGGTACAACGCCCCCGGCAGCCCCTACTGGGGCATGAAGAGCTTTTTGCTGCTGGCTTTGCCGGATGACCACCCCTTCTGGTCTGCCGAAGCCGCGCCCATGCCCGCATTGGAGCGGCTCAAGCCCATGCCATACGCCAATATGCTGGTGCAGCGCCGGGCGGGGCGGGTAACGGCCTATGCCGCCGGTGTCAACGAGGGCCACGGCCACGGACAGTTCCCGGAAAAGTACGCAAAATTTGCCTACGATACCCGCTTTGGCTTCTGCGCCTCCCGCAGCCGGGAGGTGCTCAATCAGGCCGCGCCGGACAGTATGCTGGCCTTTGTCATCGACGACAACGTGTTTGTGCGCAAGGTGAGCAAAACGTGGAAAATTGAAGCCGGGGCTGTGACCGCGCAGTGGTCGCCCTTCCCCGGGATTGAGGTGACCACCACTATCACTCCCACGGCCACCGGCCACCGCCGCCACCATGAAATTGACAGCAGTTTCGACTGCGAAGCCTATGACTGCGGTTTTGCCGTGCCCAATTTTACACCGGGCTACGCCGAAAGCGCGGAAAACGATACCGCCGAAGCCCATTGCGACACCCTGTGCTGCGCCGTGCGCGGCAGGGGAGAAGCAGTGGTCATCGGCTGCGACCCTAACACCAGCCTGTACTTCACCAATGTCCATCTGCCCGCCGTGAAGTACCACATCCCCAAGGGACACACGGTGCTGGACACCGAGGTCTTTGACGAAGCGGACTGATGCCGCTTCTTTCCAGAAAAACAGTCGTTTTGTGCGGCTGTTTTTCTTATATCCTGTGCTATAATGAGAGCAGAAAATGCTGCGAGGTGACACCTATGCCTTTAAATAATCCTATCACATCGGCGCTTCTGGCCGACCCGGAAATTTTCCAGCAGAACCGTTTGCCCTTCCACGCTCATTTTGCAGACCAGACAAGCCCGGAAATGCCGCTGGCCGTCAGCTTGGATGGCGAATGGGCTTTCCACTATGCGGAAAACCTGACTGCGCCTTTCTCAGACTGGGACACCCTGACCGTGCCCGGCTTCATCCAAATGCAGAGCCTGCAAAAGCCCGGCCAGCCCTACGGCACGCCCCATTACGTCAACACCCAGTACCCGTGGGACGGCCATGAAAAGCTGCACCCCGGTCAGATTCCGCAGGATTATAACCCCATCGGGGAGTACCAGCGCAGCTTTACCCTGCCGGAAAGCTGGGCAAGCTACTACCTGCGCCTGAACGGTGCTGACAGTGCCGCCGCCGTCTGGTGCAACGGCGTTTACATCGGCTACACCGAGGATACCTTCACTCCCGCTGAATTTGACATGACCGCCGCCGTCCACCCCGGCGAAAATACCCTGACGGTACAGGTGTACCGTTTCTCCTCCGGCAGCTGGCTGGAAGATCAGGATTTCTGGCGCATGAGCGGCTTGTTCCGCTCCGTAGAACTGTTCACCAAGCCGGAGCTCCATCTGGAAGATGTCTTTGTGAAGCAGAGTTTTGCAGATGATTTTTCCAGCGCAACCGTCACCTTTGATTGCAAGGTCAGCGGCGCGGGAACGGTGTCGGTGGTGTTTGATGGCGAGGAGCAGTCCGCTGAGGTGGGCGAACCTGCCGAATACGACAGCGGCGTGGTGTTCGGCAAGGGCGAGGCCGACCCGGACATGGAAGAGGACGTGCAGGATGTCTCCTTCACTTTTACAGTGGAGCACCCCGCCCTGTGGAGCGCCGAGCAGCCGAACCTGTACGAAGCAGAAATTGCCCTGCTGAACGAGGGTGCTCTCGTGGAGCGCACCGGATTGAAAGTCGGCTTGCGTAAGTTTGAGCTGAAAGAACGCCAGATGCTTTTGAACGGCAAGCGTATCGTGTTCAAGGGTGTCAACCGCCACGAGTGGAGCTGCCGCACCGGCCGCACCGTCAGCCGGGAAGAGATGCTGTGGGATGTAAAGAACCTGAAGGCCCACAACGTCAACGCCGTGCGCACCAGCCACTACCCCAACGACCCCTATTTCCTGTCCCTCTGCGATGAATACGGCCTGTATGTCATCGGGGAGACCAATCTGGAGACCCACGGCACATGGCAGAAGCTGGGTGCGGACGGCTCGGACGAGTGGACGCTGCCCGGTGCGCGCCCGGAGTGGCGGGAAAATGTGCTTGCCCGCGCCGAAGCCATGCTGGAACGGGACAAAAACCATCCCGCTATCCTCATCTGGTCTTGCGGCAACGAGAGCCACGGCGGCAAGACCCTGTGGGAGATGAGCGAGTATTTCCGCAACACCGACCCCAGCCGCCTTGTGCACTACGAGGGCATTTTCTGGAACCGGGAGTACCCCGCCACCTCCGATATGGAAAGCCAGATGTACACCCCGGTGGCAGACATCAAAAAGTTTCTGGCAGAGCACCCGGAAAAGCCCTTTATCATGTGCGAGTACAGCCACGCCATGGGTAACAGCTGCGGCGGCATCACCGACTACACCGAGTATGCCTACGAAGAGCCCCTGTATCAGGGCGGGTTTATCTGGGAGTACATGGACCACGGCATTGCAGTGACAAGCCCGGACGGCAAGCCCGGCTTTGCCTATGGCGGCGACTTCGGCGACCGCCCCACCGACCGGGAATTCTGCGTGGACGGCCTTGTGCTGCCCGACCGCCGTAACACCCCCAAAATGGACGCCGTCAAGGCGGCCTACGCACCGCTGAAGATCACCCTGACCGACACGGAAGCCGTGATTGAAAACCGGAATCTCTTTACCGACCTGAACGCCTACGACCTTGTGTTTGCGTCCTCGGTCAACGGCAAGCCGGAGCGCCGGGCGGTGCTGCGGGCAGACTGCAAGCCGGGCGGGACGGAGCACATCCCGTTTCCCTTTGCCTTACCGGAGGCTGGGCTTGCCTGCATGACCGTTACCGCCATCCAGCGGGCTGCACTGCCCGGCATCCCGGCGGGCTATGAAGCCGCTTTGGGGCAGGTATGGCACAACTACGCCGTCGCCCGGCTGACCCTGCCCGCCCCGCAGCTGGTGGAGATGGACTGCAACGTCGGCGTAAAGGGCGAGGGCTTCGAGTACATCTTTGGCCGAGGCAAGGGGCTGGTGTCCATCCGCTATAACGGCGTGCAGCTGCTGGACGATACCGTGCGCCCCAATTTCTGGCGTGCGCCCACCAACAACGACGAGGGCTGTGCAGAGCCGTTTACATTTGCCTTCTGGAAAACCGCCGGTCTCTACGCCCGCTGCGATAACCTGACCGCTGAAACAAAGGGCGATTTCGTCATCGCCCGCGCAAACTACACCCTGCCAGATGGGCAGACGCTGCCCATTGATTTTGCCATTGACGGCGCAGGCCGCTGTGATATCACCATGACATGGCAGGGCACGCGCACTGAGCTGCCGGAGTTCGGTCTGCTCTTCCCGCTGCGTCGGGAGCTGACGGAAGTCTCCTATCTGGGTCTTGGCCCCCGGGAGACCACCGCCGACCGCACTGCAGGCGGCAAGATGGGTGCGTGGAACTACAACGTCCGGCAGGATTTTGCCCAGAACACCCCGGTCTACCCGCAGGAGTGCGGCAGCCGCACCGGCGTGTACAGTGCAACTGTCACCGGCAGCGGATTGAATATAGGCATCGGCTTTGCAGGGGACGGCATGACCTT
>SKEJ01000642.1_pt1 | contig 21404 bp, 14 predicted proteins | sample 4826721 | NCBI WGS metagenome assembly SKEJ01 (sample SAMN11008812, study PRJNA524170) | human gut metagenome | biome: Human fecal sample; material: Feces; isolation source: fecal sample from pouch patient p31 | host: Homo sapiens | place: Israel: Tel-Aviv | collected 2015-06-02 | reverse complement strand
CCGGAAGACCGGAATCGGCGGAAACCGAAATACCGAAAAACCGGAAGACCGTGAAACCGAACGACGCGGAGGGCTGGGTGAAGACCAGCGTGAGCATGAGGCCCGAAACGCGGCGGCGGCTCAAGACCTACGCCGCCGCGCACGACATGCGCATCCAGGAGGTCATCGACCTCGCGCTCGAAGCTTATCTCGCATGACGCGAGACGCCGTGCGAAACAAGCAGGTGCCCGAACCGGAACGGTGCAGAGCGCCACCGGCGGCGGCATGAACGCGCGGAAACCGGCAACCCCGGCTCCGACGGAGAATGACCGAAATACCGAAACCGGTAAAATCGGTGCATACCGAAACGAACGATGGAAGGACACGAATGAAAACGGAACAGGAAACGGAAACCAACACCCCGCCGCCCACGAACGGAGAAACCGCCGCCGTCGAGGAGTCGAGGCGTGTTCGGCCGAAGTGGCTGGTGCCGCTGGTCGCGGGCCTGTGCGCGCTGGCGCTTGTGGTGGCCGGCGGCATCGGATGGAAAATATGGTCGGACCGCCGACTGGCCGAGGCGGAGGCCGCGTGCGCCACGGCCTCCGACGCGGCGCGCGGCGCGATGAACGACTGGAACACGCTCGTCAACGGCGACGCGGCCGACTTGCTGGAGGTCAAGGCCGATCAGGTGAAGGACGCGAAGACCATCGACGCGCTGAAAACCGCGCTGGACGTGGAAGCGCCGGAATACGAGGGCTGCGTGGCCGACGGCAAGGACGGGCTTGAAACGGCGATCGACGAACTGGACGATGCGGCCGCATGGTATGAGAAGCACGCCGGGAGCCTGAAGAAGGCGGTGGACGCGGTGAACGACTCGAAGCTGGCGAAGACCATCGACACGGCGAAAACCCTGTTGGAGTCCAGCAACGGCAACGTGCAGGATGACAAGACGCGCGAGGAACTGTCCAAGGCCATCGAAGCCAAGGACGAGGCCGCGATAGCCAAGGCATCCAAGGCGGTGAACGATTCCATCGCGGCGAAGCAGAAGGCCGACGAGGAGGCGAAAGCCAAGGCCCAGGCCGAGGCCGATGCGAAAGCCGCCGCCGCTGCGAACGCCCAGACGCAACAACAGCAGTACAACTATCAGCAGTCTCAGCCCCAGCAATCCTGGACACCCTCATACTCCTACGGCGGAGGCTCCACTGGTGGCGGAAGCGGCACCACGGGAGGTTCCACAGGCGGTTCCGCCGGTTCCTCCTACGGCGGGAGCTTCGGCTACAGCAGCAGCGATAACTTTGGAGGTGCTAGGCCGGGCGGAACTTGCCCGGAGAGCGTGTGCGGCGTCTGACTTGCTGACATGCAGGCATGAAACTCGTCCGATTCGTTCGGGCGAGTTTTTTTTATCATTCGCTTCGGTATGCACCGGTTTACCGGTTTCGGTATTTCGGTAGATACCCCGAATCAGGCGTTTTAGGCGTTTCCCTTCCTCGTGGTCAATATCTCGCGTAACTGATCGGAAAAAATGTCCAAACTGGACCGGCCGAAATGGGGTTCTAATGGTTTGTGGCCGAAGTTTTCCGGACTCCGGCTACCGGCTTTTAGGCCGGTCGGAAACAAGAATCTAACAGGAGGAAACCCTATGGTTTTCAACGAGAGGAAACGGGCTGATGCCCGCAACGGGAAGGGGCTGCGCGTGGCAGTGGCCGCTTTGACTGCGGTGGCGACGCTGGCAGGCGGCGGCATGGTCGCGGCCACCGCGATGGCCGACGGCGGCGGCGGCTGGGCTCCCGGCTCGGGTGGCAGTGTCGGCGGCGCGGTGATCGGCTGGGCCTATGAGGACAACAACAACGGCGGTTTCGGCGGCGCTACCCTTGACGCGTTCAAGAAGGCCGTGGCGAAGATGGGCGCGACCTATAACAACTACAACGGCGGGGCCGATAAGGCGGCGAACACCGCGATCACGATGGCCAACAATGAATGCGTGGCCCGTTTCAACGATAAGCATCCGGGCGAGACCGCGAACTGCCGCATGGTCGCCGTCGGCGTGGTCGCCACGCCCACCACGCACTCCTATTCCGGCGAAGGCTTCGCCACCGCCTCCTATTGGAGCGACGCATGGAACAAAAACATCGCACCGGGTGTATACCGCAATAATGGTGTGTCTTATGACACTAATGACGGTTTCTCTGATGCTCCTGAGCGTTCGGTGGACTCGATCGCGGCCTCCCAGTGGAATCACAGCCCGGTTGCGATCGTCATCATGTTGAACCAATACGAGCCGGTGCAGCCGAACTATCACTTGAGCGTGAGCACGCAGGCTGCGGAGATGTCGGGCCAGTCGGGCGACACCAAGGACGCCTCGGATGTGATCACCCTGTCCAGCGACGGGTCGAAGACCGAGAACGTGAACGGCACCGCGACCCTGCACTGGCGTGGCATTGACGGCACCGAGAAGACGGTGGCGAAGCAGTTCACCGCATCCAACAAGGGCAGCGCCACAGTGAGCGCGTCCTTCAAGGAAATGGACGCCTCGTGGGAGTCGTGGCCTGCGGGCAAGCGCTGGTGGGACGTTGACGTGGCGAAGCAGGGCAACATGGCCGAGGCGGTCTCCCACAAGGGAGAGCACGACGGCAAGGAGTCCGGCGAGAAGACCACCACCCCGCCCGAGAAATGGCTGACCAACGAGGCCGGCGACACGGTGCGGGACGGCAACGACTCCATCGCGTCCGGCTCGCTGTACACGGCGCACATCAAGGCGCATTCCAACGCCTCCGGCAAGTTCTGGATCTACGACACGATCGAGACGAAGGACGTGGTGATCGGCGGCACCGAGCAGGACGACGTGAGCAAGGTGACCGTGACCGACGCGAACGGCAACATCGTGCCGGCGGACATTTCCATCGACGATTCCATCGATGGCAAGCGCGTGGTCAAGGCGCACGCCACCGCCCCGCATTCCGGCCTCTACACGCTGAACGTGCCACAGTCGGCCAAACCCACCGGCGGCGACTACGAGATCAACGACGGTTCCGTGGCGTGCTGGAACGGAGACAACGGCACCGGCAGCCTGGCCGACTGCCAGACCGGCAACAGCGACAGCGTGGGCAAGGTCACGCCGACCCCGGACAAGGTGTGGGTGCTGGACGAGTCCGGCGCTCTCGTGGCCGAGGACAAGCAATGGACCAACCAGCAGGGCGTCGATCAGAAGACGTTCCTCGTGGGCGACCAGGTGGGCGTGGTCGTCAACGGCAGCATCCCCGCGCACCTGCTCAACCCGCTGGCATCCTATTCCATCACCGATGATCTGACCGGTTCGATCCAGTGGATCGACTGGAAGTCCGGCAAGGTGTTCGTCGACGGCAAGGACGAGACCGCGAACTTCACCATCGCGATCGACCGGAAGGCCGGGACCGCGACCGCCACCGCGAAGTCCGCCTACATCGCGAAGACGATGTTCAGGAACAGCGCGAGCAAGGTCAGGTTCTACCTGACGGGCACCATCAAAAAGGGTGCCACCGAGGGCAAGAAGATCCAGCTGACCAACAAGGCGTACGAGAAGTGGAACAACGAGACCCGACCGACCAACGAGCCGCCGGTGTTCGTGTGGACACCCAACCCCAACAAGGCGTGGGCCATGAAGGTCGGCGGCAAGTGGCAGCTGACCGTCGATCCGACCAAGAGCGACAAGGTGGGCGGCGACGACAAGTACTACCGTCTCGGCGACGAGGTGGCGGCGGTCATCTCCGGCACCCTGCCCACCGGATTGGGCCGCGTGCCCGAGATCGCGTGGACCGACGACTTCGCCAACGTCGATAGCATCCTCGACCTGAAGGACACCTCCAACATCAAGGTCTACGAGCAGGACACCACCGACGAGGCCAACGCCAGCGTCAACGACCTGAACAAGACCGGCAAGGACGTGACCGACCAGTTCGACATCACCGCCGAGGGCACCAAGGTCACGGTCAGCGCGAAGGACTCCTACGAGGCCGCGCAGAAGGACCTGAAGACCGCGAAGCAGATCAGCGTCGTGATCCCGTTCGACGTGAACTTCGACACCGTGAAGCTGCTCGAATCCTACGGCAAGGCGGAGGGCGACGAGCTCAACACGTGCGCGGACCCGAAGGGCGACGACCAGTCCAGCATCGACACCAAGACCGTGTTCCCCGGCCAGACCGTGGAATACACCGTGCGCGTGGACCCGCAGATCCCCGCGGACCAGGCATATTCGGTGACCGCCATCAAGCTGAGCGACACCTATTCCGAGTACACCACCGCGAACAAGCAGACCCTGGAGATCACCGACCTGGGAACCGGCGGCATCATCCCGAAGAGCGCCTACAAGGTGCAGTGGGACGAGAAGGCCCACTCGTTCGAGGCCACGTTCGCCAAGGACTGGGTTGCCGCCAACTGGAAGGCCGGCTCCAACCCGCGCGTGCTGCTGCGCTTCGAGGCCAAGGTGAACGAGGACGCGCCCACCGACAAGACCGTCGACAACAAGGCCGCGCTGACCGTCAACAACGGCGTCACCCCGTCCAACAAGGTCGAGAACGAGCCGCCGGTCATCAAGCCCTCCAAGCAGGACACGCAGAAGGACCCGACCATCAACATCGACGGCAAGACCGCGCTGCTGGGCGACAAGGTGTACTACCGCGTCAACATCGACGCCTCCAGGCTCACCGACACCGCCTACAAGGTATGGCGCTTGGGCATGACGGACGACTACGACCAGGAGTACCTGACCCTCGACGCCAAACACGTGGAGATCCTTGACGAGACCGGCAGGGACCGCACCGGCGAGTTCAACATCCAGGACAAGGACGGCGTGCTCTACGCCTTCGCCAAAACCGTGGACACCCAGATCCCCGCGACCGGCGAGACCGTGCCCGGCGACCCGCAACCCGACGACCTGAAGGCCTACAGCGAGAAAACCGACAAGGATTACGACCCGCTGAAGGACCCGAGCATCGACCAGTCGCTGCTGGGCCACACCTACCAGGTGGTCATGCCGATGACCGTCACCAAGGTCAAGGACGGCCACACGGTAAAGAACACCGCCACGCAGGTCACGAACGACAAGCGCGACAAGACCAACACCGTCACCAACCCGCTGAAGGAGATCAACCCGACCAAGGACGTGACCGTGAAGGTCGGCGGCGACAGCATCGACGGCAAGAGCGTGTATCTGAACCACACGTTCCTCTACCGCCTGGATTCCAGCATCCTGCCCCCGGACCGCGCCTACCAGACCGTCACGGACTGGGGCGGCACGGACCAGCTGAACACCGAGTACGACCAGTACCTGGGCAACTGGGCCGTCTACGCCAGCCGCGACCTGTACAGGGACGGCCAGATGCTCGCGGCCAAGGGCGAGAAGATCGCGGGCAGCGGCTTCGACTCCTCGAAGTTCGGCGGCAACCTGTTCACCGTGGACGCCGACGACAACGGCAAGGTCACGGCCGACGCGACCCAGGCCTACCTCGACCTGGTGAGCGCCGACAACGAGCACGAGGCCGGCTGGGTGCTCTACCTCCAGTGCAAGCGCATCGCCGTGGCCGACGAGGTGCCCAACACGTGGACCGAGACCATCAACGGCCAGCCGCGCGAATCCAACAAGGTCGTCACCAAGACCCCGGACATGACCCCGAGCATCCACCTGGAGAAGGTCGATACCCCGACCCTCAAGCAGGAAGGCCGGGAGCAGGCGGACCGCGACGACCCGAAGCAGGCGCTGAAGATGGACGCCGACAACATCGGCATCACGTTCATCATCACGAACACCTCCAAGACCGACCCGGCCACCGGCGACGGCGCATGGTACAAGGCAAGCGACCTGAACCTCGACGACTCCACCATCGTCGGCGACGCGCACGTGGACATGGATTCGCTCACCTACCCCGACAACTGGGACACCCTGGTGCTCAAGCCGGGCGAATCGGTCAGCGTGACCGGCACGCTCAAGGGCGTCAAGGAAGGCGATACCCACACGGACCGCGCCATCGTCACCGGCACCCCGCTCGTGGAATGCGCGCCGTCCAACGGCGACCCGTTCAACGACAAGACCGACGGCGGCGAAGACACCGATCCGGAATACTCCACCGGCGACGTGACCGAGATCGACGGCAAGCAGCTGTGCGCCGACACCCCGACCACCAGCAACACCGACGACTGGAACGGATACCGTGCCAAGCCGTTGGCCTCCACCGGCACGGCCGTGCTCGGCCTTGCCGGCGGCGCTCTGGCGGTGCTGCTCGCGGGCGGCTCCCTGCTCGTGTTCCGCAAGCGCCACTACGCACAGGGTTCCGGCCGCCACACGGCCGTGAACGCGGGCAAGTGACCCCGTGGCGCTCCGGCCTCGTCGTCCGATGACGGCCGGAACGCCCTCCATTGACTTCACATGCCGGAAAGGGGCATAAAGCTTTCCGAATCCCGTGCCCCGGACGGCGTGTGAACCCCCAGGCCCTTCGCCAGCCTCTCCCCCGGCGAAGGGCCTTTTCCATGCCCGGAACCCGTGAACCCGTGGAACCGTGGAGCCGCAGACCCGTGGAACCGTGCTCCCGATGGGGCCTGTAGACGGTGCGCCCCGCAGCGGCCCGCGACCCGGCGCATCATCGACTCTGACATTGTTCGCACCATCATCATTCCTCTGGAGGTTGCACATGGCTGACAGGCAAACCGCATTGGCCGTATTCGATTTTCTCGACTCGCTGCGCGCCGGACAATACCGCATCGGCGCGGACGCGGAAAAAGACCATGCCACGGCGGGACTGCTGGCATCGCTGTCCGGCGACACGGGGCTGCGCGACGCCGTGTGCGCCAAGCTGATATCGCCGGGCCTGGAACGCGCCCGTTTCCTCATGGTCGCCGAGCACGATCCGCACGCCCTGCCCCTGTTCGCCTCGGGCCAGGTCAAACCGTGGTACCAGGCCGACTACAACGTGCGCGAGATCGCCAACAGCGAGTTCCACCAGGACATACCCGCACTGCTGTGGCGGCTGTCCAACACCATCCCGGATTCCGCGCGAAGGGAGGGCGCGCTTGAGGCCGCCGCGTACATGAGCTTCATGCAGGGCGATCCCGAGGCCGCGTTCACCGGCCATCTGGGCCGGCTCGCGGCGGTCTCGCCCGAAGGCGAGGTCACGCGCTGCCTCATGGACGCGCACGAGCACGGCCAGCATCCCGCATGGGTCATGGAACAGCGGCAGCTGCGCGAGCGGCAGGCCGACGCCGCCGACGGCATGACCGCCACCGCGCCGGACCGCCCGAGCCTTCGCCAGCGCCTCTTCCCGAACCGATGAACACCTCCGGCACGGACCCATGGGAGATGGGCCCCATAATCGCCGCCGGCACCGCCGTCGCCATCGACACGGCACGAGAACCGGAACCGGAACGCCGGCCACCGGCCGAACCCGAACCCGAGCCCGGGCCCGGGCTGGAGCCGGATGCGCGATGCGTGGACGACGCCGGAAGCGAAGACCGGGCGAACACGGCCGTCGATCCGTGGGAGATCGGCCCGCTGCCATCGGCCTCGAATCCGGTGGGGAATGATATCCCGGCCGATGCCCCGGCATCGGAACCGCAGCACGTTGGCGGTGCCGTGGAGCCGGCCGATCTCGCCGACACGATCGACCTCACGCCGGTCGGCGACCGGGATGCCGCCATGCCCGTGCGCGAATGGAGGCGCATAGCCACGACCGCGGGCGGCATCCTGCTCGCGGCCTGCGTCACGGTCGCCGGCATGTCCGCGTGGAGATCGCATGAATCCGCCACGGCCGCACGCGAGCTGGAACAGGCGACGGCGGACTGCGCCACCGCCCACGCTGCGGCGAAGAAAGCCGAACGGAAGCTGGCTGAATATCTCGACGGCGACCGGCTCGCACAGGCGAAAGCGGTCACGGCCGACAAGCTCGCCGACCCGGAAACCCTGGAAACCCTCGACAAGCTGGCCGAACAATATTCCGAGGGCGAGCGAATCCCCGCATGTGCCGCCACGGACACGGAAACGGCCAACGCCACCACATCCAAGCTGCAAGCCATCGAAAAGAAGCACACGGGAAATCTCTCGCGGCTGAAGAAGGCGGCGGGCGCGGTGTTCTCCTCACGGCTGGCCCATACCGTCGAACAGGGCGAACGATTGTATTCCTCCTCCGAAGGCAAGGTGCAGGACGAATATTCTCGCGCCCTGCTGCGCGCCTCCATCGACAAGCGCGACGAGAAGGCCATCACCGACGCCATGGACAAGGTGAACGCCTCCATCGACGCGAAGACCAAGGCCGACGAGGAAAGGAAAGCGCAGGAGGAGGCCGCAGCGGCTGCGGCGGCGCAGGCGCAGAGCACGCCGGCACCGCAACAGTACTCGTACACGCCCTCCGGCTCCGCTTCGGGCTCGGGTTCCGGCCCGTCCGGCGGCGGATACCATTCCTCCGGCGGTTCCGCCGGCTCGACCGGTGGTTCCGCGTCTCCGGGCTGGTCGGTGCCCGCGAACCCGGACCCCTCGCAACTGCCCGGCACCGACCCGAGCCTATGAAAGGACCAGCACCATGCCACAACTGACCACGTTGATCCCGTCGTTCGCGGCACCCGTCACCGACCGCGTGTGGCTGGTGGGCGCGCACGGCGGTGCCGGATGCACCACGATCCGCCATTCGGATCCGGAACGTTTCGCCGACGCCGGCCGCGCGCTGCCGGTGAGCCAGGATCCCTCCATGCCCTCGCGCATCATCCTGTGCGCCATGGGCACGGGGCGCGGCCTCGAATCGTTGCGCGCGCTGCTCGCCGACCAGTCGGCCGGACTGTTCGGCGCATCGATCCTGTTGGGCGCGGCCATCACCGACCCCGTGCCCCGTATGCCCCGGCCTTTGGTGGCGGCGCGCATCCAACTGTCATCCGCCGTCCGCGTGTGGCGGCTGCCCCATATCAAAGGGCTTGAACTCGACGGGTTTCCCCGGCGTTATCCGGCCGCGTACTCACGGCTCGTGAAGGACGTAGACGCCATGCCCCGCGCCACGGCCCATGTCGGCTGACGATGGTGCATGAACCTAACACGAAAGGAACAACCCAATGCTGCATGAAACATACGTGATCCTCGCCGAGACCCTTTCCGACCCGACCCCGTGCCTGCCTCCGGGATTCTCGGGACCGGTATCCACCGCCCTGGGCTGGGTGAAGGCGCTGAGCCTGGTGATCGGCGTGGTCGCGCTGGTGCGCATCGGCGTGCACATCCTGCGCCAGCAGGGCGACGGCGTGCCAGACCGCGACGACACCTTCGACAAGCTCGTCAACTGGGTGATCGGCATCTTCCTCGGTGCGGGCGCTGTCGCCATCCTCGCCGCACTCGGCCTGTCCGTCACCGCAAGCTGCTGAGAAAAGCCATGAAAGGGATTCGACGCATACGGCAGCGCCTGTGCGCGCTGCCGCTCGCCCTCGCCTGCCTCATGGGCCTCGCCGCCTGCGGCGGACCCGACTTCGGCTCGTTCAGCAAGGAACTGGAGTTCGGCGACAAGCAGGTCAGCGACACCCAGACCACCTACGTGATGAAGATACCCGAAGGCAAGCTCGGCGACCTGATCGGCCCCAGCCAGATCCAATGGGTCATCGACCAGTACGGCGACCCGCCCGCCCATACCGGCGCGGTCGCGGTCGGCACCAAGCAGGCGGCGAAGGATCTGCTGAGGAAGTCTCCGGAACTGCAATGCAGGGCATTGGAGAACACGTATCAGGAGGAGTCGTCCGACGAGGGCAAATGGGAGTACAAGGACTCCTCGTGCCGGAAGCAGCGCAAGCTCTCCTGGCTGGAGAAGACCCTGTGGAACATGTACCAGGTCCAATCGGATTCCACGATCGAATGGCTGTCCACCAGCCGCAACACGCTGGTCGCCGCGAACGACACGGTATCAACGTTGCAGGCGAACGCCACCCCGGACTACGATTCGTGGTTCGCACCGGTGAACCGGTACCTGCGCATCGCGCAGGGCGTGCTCGTCGCAGCCGCCGCGATCAGCCTGATCGTGCTGAGCGCGCGCATCGTGTGGAACATCGGCCAGGGCGGCGAGGGCCGTCTGCTCGACCGCATCGGCTGGATACTGCTCGGCGTGCTGCTCGGCTCCTCGTGCGCGAGCATCGCGCTCACGTTCTTCTCCCGCTCGTCCGGCGGCAATCCGGACCTGCCGTCATGGACGCCGGGCGGCGGCACCACGTTCTTCCTGTCGGACTACATCCGTATGCAGGTTGACCCGTTCCTTATCATCGCGGCCGTGTGCGGCGTGATCGCGGCCGGCTGGAAGCTCGTCACCCAACAGGAGGGACGTGACCTGATCCCGTTGGGCAAGGCGTTCATGTGGGCGATCCTGAGCGCCGTGTGCCTTGCCGGACTGGTCAACACGTTCCAGGCCACATTCGACACGTGGACCGCCGACGTGCTCAGGTCCGCAAGCGGCATGATGAACGACGCCTGGGAATCGAAAAGCCTGGCCGCGAGCTCGTTCTTCAATCTCGGCGCGCCCGTCGCCATCGTGCTCACCATCGTGATGTGGATCTGCGGGCTGATCAGCAAGATATTCGCCTACTTCCGCGCCGGGATGCTGCCGATCCTGGTGGGCGTGGCACCCATGTGGGCCGCCATGAGCTGGATGGAGACCGGCAAGCAGGCTTTCGCCAAGACCATCGGCTGGCTGGCCGCGTTCCTGGCCTACAAGCCCGTCGCCGCACTGGTCATGGCGACCGGCTCGGCGATCATGGCCACGGCCGGGCCCGGCGACGACAGCCAGGCCATCACGCTGATGCTCACCCTGAGCGTCATCATCCTCCTTCCCGCCATGATCCGCGTGATCGTGCCCGCAGTGCAATCCTCGGTCGGCGGTGGCGGCGGCGGAATCCTGCCCTCCATACTCGGCATGGGAGTCGCCGTGGCCGGCGGCGGCCTGCGCAAGGCCATGGGCGGCAAGGGCGGCAGGAAAGGCGGCGACAGCGGTGGCGGCGAAGCGTCACCGGACGGTGCCAAACCCGGTGCCGGCCGAGGTTTGGCCGGACTGCTTTCCGGACTCGGCCGGGGCGACGGCAAACCACAGGGAACGAACGGCGGCGGCAGGCACGCCAAGCCGCTGGAAGGCAATCCCACGGGCGGCGAACCACAGAACATCGGCGACCAGCCGCAGGGAGCGAACCGCAAGGGCAGCGACGGCAAACCGCAGGGAGCGAACGGCAATGGTGCGGGAAGCCCGGTTCCACCGGCACCCGATGGCGCATCCCCTGACCCGTCAGGCGGCAACAGGCCGCAGGGGGCGAACGGCGATGCCGGCGGGTTCGCCCGCGAGGGCGCACCGGACGGCGCGGACCGTTCCTCCACGCGCAAGGGCAAGACATTCTGACGCATACGTTTTGTTAAGGAGATTCGGATAATCATGGCGTCGAACACGACATACGGGGATTGGATGCGGCCGATGCCGGGAGGCATCCGCAACATCGGCATACCGTTGACGATAGCGGGCATGGGCGTATTGACCTGCACGCTGCTGGTCAGCATGGCGAGCGTGGTCGCGGCCATCGCGATCCTCGTGGTCGGCATGGGCGTCATCCTCGTGCTGGCGATCAGGGATCGCGAGCACCGCAACATGGTGGACCGCGCCGTGGAGAAGCGCACGTGGATGGCCGCGCAGCGTTCCGGCGCTAACCTGTATCGTTCCGGCCTGCTCGCGCCGATCGACGGCGGCAAGGCCATGCTGCCGGGCATCCTCTCCAGGGTGGTCCTGACCTCCGCCCTGGACGGGCTGGGCGGCGAGTTCTGCCTGGTGCGGCATTCGCACACCGGCGAATACTCGCTGCTCCTGTCATGCCAGCCGCAGGGCGCGAGCCTCGCCGACGACGACGTGGAGGATTCGTACGTGGCCTCGTGGGCCGGGCTCATGGAATCGCTCGCCTCCGAGACCGGCGTCACCCAACTGGCCGTGACCGTGGACACGGCACCCGATTCCGGCGTGCGTTTCCGCCGCACGCTGAGCAAACGCATCGTGGAGGACGCTCCCGAGCTCGCGGCGCGCGCCATGGCGCAGATCATGGACCAGTACGCAGCCGGCGGCGCTTCCAACGACGTGACGCTCACCTTGACTTTCCGCTATACCGACCGTGACGGCAGATACCTGGAGGCCGGGGAGGCCGCGCGTCGCATAAGCCTGCTGCTGCCCTCGATCCGCGAGCAGATAGCGCAGGCGGGAGGCGGTGCCGCGAGGGCCCTGGGCATGGAGGAGATCACTCGCATGGTCCGCGTCGCCTACGATCCGGACGCGCAGGAGACCATCGAAGAATCCGACGAGCCCCCGTACATCGCATGGGAGGATTGCGGGCCGCTCATGCACGAGGCCGGCTGGAGCCATTACGCGCACGATTCCGGGCTGAGCCGCACATGGGAGATGGTGGACCCGCCGCAAAGCAACGTGACCGCCGACACGCTCACCCGACTGCTCAGCCCATTGGCGGACTGCGACCGCAAGCGCGTCACCGTGCTCTACCGGATGCTGCCGCCCGACAAGACCATGTTCATGGCCGAACAGAACCGGCAGAAGGCAGCCAACCAGGTCAGCCAGGAGAAACGCGCCACGGTGAGGTCCATGAGCCAGATAGGCAAGGCCAACCGCCAGGCCGTCGAAACGAACCAGGGCGCGGTCATGGTGTTCTTCGGGATGCTCGTCACCGTCACCGTGTCCAGGGGCGAACAGGAAAGCCAACGACTCGAAGCCGCGTCACGCGCCGTGGAACAGGCCGCAGGCGGCGCGAAGATCGACCTGCGCCCCTGCTACGGGGCACAGGACACGGGATTCGCCGCAAGCCTGCCCCTTGGATTGAACGTCAGATCATACACTCCAGCCGGCCCCCTCGGCCGGCTCCTGTCCTGAACGGAGGACACATGATGCCGATGCCATGGAAGCCGTCGAAACGGAAGGGAACCATGCCAAGCGCCACGGCCACGGACCCCGTGGCACGCATGGAATCCATGCTGCTCACACCGTTGAAGGCCAAACCGGACGAGCCCGTGCCCCCGGTGCCGTGGCGGGGGAAACGCTCGCGTGGAGGCGGCTATGCGGCCCTGATGCCCACGATCGACGAGTTCTTCGGCACGTCGAACCAGGTGTGCGGCGGGTTCTGGCCGTTCGGCACCGACATGGCCCTGCCGGCCGAGGGGGTGCCGGTCGGGCGAAGCCTGATGACGGGTGCCGGCGTGTGCTGCGACCCGATCAGCTGGTTCAAGGCCGGCATCATCAAACAGCCCTCTATGTTCCTGCTCGGCCTGCCGGCCATCGGCAAGAGCACGTTCGTGCGCCGCGAGGTGCTGGGACTGAGCGCCCTGGGCATGAACGCGATCATCCCCGGCGATCTGAAGCCCGACTACGCCTCACTGGTCAACATGCTCGGCGGCCAGGTCATCCGGCTGGGAGCGGGCATCGGCGTGGTCAACCCCCTGGACCCCGGCGACCTCCATTATGCGCTGCAACGCTTGGAGGGCAAGGCGCGCAAGGACCTGACGGACTACTACAACGACACGAGGGCGGCGCTCATGGAGGTGCTTTTGACGATCATGCGCACCGGCCGCGAGGCCGACGACGTGGGCGGTGCCAGGGGCGTGACCGCACGCGAATCCGATATCCTTTCCGTGGCCGTGCGCGTGCTCCACGACCGGCACGGCGACGACCCGCAGCCTCCCGTCATCGCGGACCTGCGAGACCTGCTGCGCGAAGGGCCCGACGAGGTGCGTATGGCGGCGGTCTGGGACGACCCGGAAAACGACGAGCTCTACAGGGCGCAGGTTCGCGGCCTTCTGGCCGACCTGCACGGATTCTCGAACCGCATGACGAAGTTCGGCCGTCTGTTCGGCGACCAGACCACCGCGCGCATCGACCTGTCCAGGCCCGTGGACTTCGACATCAGCGCCCTGGCCCAGTCGGGCGACGATGTGGTCGCCGCCGTGCTGGCGACCACATGGACGAGCGCGTTCGCCGCGAAGAACGCCGCCGACGTGCTCGCCGAGGAGGGATTACAGCCCCGGCGCAACCACGTGATCATCATGGACGAGATGCACCGCGCTTTGCGCGCCAGCCCCCTCATGGTCGAAAAGCTCGACCTGCTCACCCGTCTGAACAGGCAGTGGGGCGTAGGCCAGATCATGATCACGCACACGTTCAAGGACCTGATGTGCATGGAGACCCCGGCGCAGAACACCAAGGCGCGCGGCTTCGTGGAACGCAGCGAGATCAAGGTGCTGGGCGCTTTGAGCCGCATCGAGGTGGACCGCTACCTGCGCGGCGAATGCGGACTGCCCGTATCCCGGCGCGAGGAGGACATGCTGGAGGATTGGGCCACGCCCGTCAACTTCGGCTCCGACGCCTCGCACAAGGGTCTGGGCCGTTTCCTGATCAAACTGGGAGGACTGCCCGGAATCCCCATCAACGTGGAGATGTGCCCGCTCGAAAAAAGCGGGTTCAACGATACGAACCTCAAATGGCACGCCTAGAAGGGAACCCTGCGATGACAGACCACCTCGCCACCGGCATGAAACGCATGATCCGCGCCGTGGCACGCTCCGCATCCCTCTCCGACCGGCTCGGCGAGCGATCCCGGCTGCTGCGGCTGACGGGCAACCGCAGCACTCTCGACTTCCGCCCCGCCGAGCACGGCGCATCCTCATGGGACTTCGAAATGTCGATAACCCCCACCGAGCCCAAGCCGTACGGCAATGCGGAAACCCGTGAACCCGTATGGCGTGAGACGGTCGATTCCGCCACCTATGGCGAATCGAGGGCGCGGGTCGCGCACGCCGTCGAAACGTTCAGAATATACGACAACACCGGCATCCTGCCGGAAACGGAAAACCGGTGAAAGGACCACGATGAACGACGCCGCACTGCTCGACTCGCTGCACGCCGCGCTGCGCAATCCCGACCTCGCATGGTACACGGAATTCCATGCCGACGAATCCATCGTCGCCGGCTACCTCGATTCCCTGACGGACCCGTATGACGACGATGCCATACAGGTTTCCGAGGGCTGGTTCCGCTACTCGGTCGTCACCCGTGAAGGCGACCACGCCCTTCCATGGATGGAGCACTGGAACGAATACGAGTATTCGATCACCCATCACATCGATTGGAACGGCAAAGGGTTCACGCCATACGACCTGTACTGCACACAGGACCTCACCGGCATGATCGCCGACGGCTCGCTGGCCTCGATCCGGGAGGACGCGCGAACCATATTCAAGGACCGGCCCCTGACGGACGACTGCCTTTTCGCCAACTCCATCTGGCCCGAACCGGAACTCCTCGGCCTCGTGGACGACCTGACCGGCCGCACGGGACGAAACCTGTAAGAACCCTGTAGACGCCATGCCCCACCCCGCCATGGCCTTGGACTGATGATCGGGGTCATGGCGGGAACAGCGGGTTGCCGCCGAGGATTGTCAAGGAGCCGAACATGCCTTTGGAGAACACCGATGCCGAAGAGCGGATCACACGGGAAACGATGATCGGATGGATCGAGCATTGGGGCGAATCGTATGACGACGTGCGACCCGATGACGGTGCCATGCGGCTGGCGAACCGCATCATCGAATACAACGCGGCGACTGAAACCATCGAGGCGTTGCGGAACCCCGATGCCGTGTACGACGAACTGGCATCCATCCTCCAGCCGGTGCTCTCCTCGATGGACGGCACCTATTTCGCGGGCTCCGAATGGTTCGCCGGCGAAGTGGACCGCATGGAAGCGGACCGCATCAACGGGGAGCAGCCGGAAGAAACGGACGGCCTGGCCTCCGAAGAACCCCGCATCCCGTTCATCGTGGAGAGCGAGGCCACAGCCGCCGATACGGACGAACCGCCGTTGGACGAGCTGATCACCGCAGCCACACACGAATATCTGGACTCAGGCATGACCTACGACGGATTCTCGGAACATGTGCGCACCACCTGGCGCAACGCGGCAGCCTACGACTGGTCGAAGCTCATGGCCGAACCACGCTCCACGGGCGAATGGTCGTCCGACGCGAACCGGCTCGCCGTATTGGGCGTGACGATGCAGTTCGCGCCCGAATCAACATGCATGATGATCGCCAGCGACATACTGGCCGAGAACGCTCCCCTATCCCTTCCGGCATTGCGCGAACGCATCAATACGCCGGACGGCATGGTGAACACCGACCTGCTGTTTTCCCGGCTGATCGACAACGGCACCACGCCCGATCCGGCGCGCATCGACATGGCGATGGGGATCCTCGGCCCGTTGGAGGCCAACGCGCCGACGGACGCCTGCTACCGGATCATCGGCCTGAAGGCCATGCTCAGCCTCGCCATGGGCGACGGTGAGAAGGCGCGGGAACTCGCCGAACAGGCCATCGGCTACGACGCCTCGGACCGGTTCGCGTCAAGCGTGCTCGACCGTCTGCCGGAAACCGATCCCGCCATGGAGGCGGCGAACGTGTGGGAGAACGGCGGGCATTTGGGGCGCTGACGTAGACGCCGTACCCCGCGATGCCACCGGTCCGGCCGGATGATGGGAGTCGCCGCCGCCATTGAAGGCGCTGGTATTCCCCGAATGAAAGGACCATCATCATGCCACAGTCAATGCAAGTGGTTCGCGGTCTCCTCGCCGCGAACCCCGATTACTGGCCGGCGAAAACCAACGCGGACGGCACCACGAGCTCGGCGTACCTGCGCGCCACCGTGTATGAGGACCGCCCGCGAGTCCGTCAGAAGGACGGCAGCTATACGGACAATCCGCTCGGCCCGGTGAGAACCACCGTGAAATTCTGGGGCCAGGCTGCCGAGCTCCTGCACGGCATGGATTTCCGCCAGGGTGACGCCGTGGTGGCGACCGGCCGCATGGGCGATCCCGACGCCTTCATCAGCCAGAAGGACGGTAAGGCATACGCACGCCCGGTCGTGATCGGCGATTCCATGCAGATCGATTCCATCGTGTCCCAGCGCATCCAGCTCGCCCGCGAACGCAAACGCCAGAACAAGGAACAGGCCGGTGCCGTGGCCGATGCCGGGCGAACGGATCCATGGACGGACCAGGTTGACGCCTCGCGCGGCGAATACGTTGGCGACGGCGTTCCCCGCACTTTCAACGGCGAGCCCTTCGAACCGCTGTCGGGCTATCCGACACCGGGCGCGGCTCCCGCTCCGGCGGACCCTGCGGCACCGGATTTCCTTTCCACCCCATCCGATTTCACGACGGGCAACGCCCGCTAGCCATGACGCAAGCCCTGGCGCATCGACGGCGGGACCGCTTCCATCGGTTCCGCCGTCATGCTTGAAAGGAGAAATGAATCTTGGCCGACGTCGATCCGAAACTGCAATCGAACCGAGTGAAGGATCTGGGCGGCACGGTCCGTCCCAGCCGCAAGATCGAACTGGCGATCATCGTCGCGGTGTCCCTGATCCTCACGACGTTCGCCCTCGTGTGCTCCCATGCGGGGCATCCCTTCCAGATCTTCGCGCTCATGTACCTGGTCTCCGGCCAATGGTCGCTGACCGCAGGCCAGTGGGCGCTGGCCGTGGCCGTGCTCGTCGTACTGGCCGTGGCGTGCGGCGTGGGCGCGTGGCTGATCGCCAGCAAGGCCGTGCCGTGGGCAACCGGCGCCAAGGCACGCACCCGCGTGGACGTGTACGCGCCTGCCATGGGCCATGGCGAGGCCGTGGAGAAGGTGACGCGCCAGCGCGCCGAGGCCATGGCGTCAAGGCTCATAGAAGCGGACCGCTACCGCAAGGGCATGTCGCCGGGATATCCGCTGGGGCTCAACATCGTGGACAACACGTCGATGTACACCAGCTGGGAGGACATGGCTATCGTTCTGGCGGGCCCACGTTCCGGCAAATCCCTGTGCTACGCGATCCCGGCCGTGCTCTCGGCACCGGGCCCGTGCCTGGCGACCTCGAACAAGGGCGACATCCTCGACGTGACCGCCCCGATCCGCAGGCTCGACCATCCGAACGGCGAAATATGGACGTTCGACCCCGAACGCATCGCGGACCCGAACCGGAAGAGCGCGCCGTGGGTGTGGGACCTGATCGCCTCGGTGCAGTCCATCGCCGACGCGAAACGCATCGCCGACTGCTGGCGTTACGCCTCGGGCCAGCCGCAGACCGGCGGCGACGACTTCTTCCCCGGCACCGCCGCCCAGCAGCTCGCCGACTACCTGTTCGCCGCGCATCTGGGAGGCCGTTCCGTGTCCGACGTGTTCAGGTGGTGCTCCAACGAGCGCGACACGTCGCCGGCCGACATCCTGAGCGAATACCCGCGCTACGCGGGCATCGCCTCGCGCGTGTCCAGCGTGATCGCGCTGACGCCGGAAACCCGAAGCGGCGTGTTCGGCAGCCTTCAGACCATGGTCGCGTTCCTCGCGGACCCCGAGATCATCGACTGGATCGACCCGCACCGGGATACGGAAGGAAACATCGACGAGCGGCGTGGTCTGTTCGACCCCTACGAGTTCGCCACGAGCGAGGACACCCTGTACCTGCTTTCCGCACAGGGCCGTCCCTCCACCGCGTTGACCGCCAGCCTGACGGCGGTGGTGGCGTTCACCGCGTTCCAACGCGCCCAATCCGAGTTCACCGGCAACAACCGCCGTCTGCCGGTCCCGTTGTGCTGCGTGCTGGACGAGGCCGCGAACATCTGCCGCTGGCCCGAACTGGCCGACGTGTACTCGTATTTCGGTTCGGCGGGCATCCCGATCATGACGATCTGGCAGAACCCCGACCAGGGCAGGGCCGCGTTCGGCGAGACGAACTTCGGCTCGCTGTTCAACAACGCGAACATCACCGTCTACCTTGGCGGCATCAAGGACGCGAAATTCCTCGGCGAGATCAGCCAGCTGGTGGGCCAGAGGGAGATCGTGCGAGGCAGCGTCAACATCGACGGCACCGGCCGGCGCAGCGTGAACAACTCGATCCAGAAGGAGAACATCCTCGACGTTTCCGACCTGACCGAATGGCCCGTCGGCCGCGCGCTGCTGCTCGCATCCCAATCCCGGGCGCAGATCGTCAAGACCCTGCCATGGACGGGCAACAGGCAATGGGCCGACGCCCTGACGCAAGCCAAGGCGAAAGCCCGAGAAGAGCAGAGAAAGGCCGCATAATGAGCGAACACACCTCGAACACCACGTCCGGCCCTGATGGGGAGGAATGGGAGCGCGCGGTCGGTGCCGCCAGGACCCTGCTGTCATCGGACTGCGGATGGCTGGAACTGTTCACCCGCGCCATCCTGGAGGAGAAGGGCGTGCCTTACGGCAAGGGACTGCCCAACCCCGAAGCGCCGCACATCCCCGAGGACAAGGAGATCGAAGAGGAAACCATGCCGGGCCAAGGCGAGCCGACGCCGACCGCACCCGAGGTGCCGGCAGGCCGGCACGCGGCGGAACCCATCCGATCCGGGATTCCGGCCGATGCCGGGGAAACCGGCAACGGCTACGAGAACCCGCCGGAAGACGCAACGGACCGTGACGACACCCCTCCAAAGGCCGGTGCGGAGGAATCCGACACCCGTATACTGCCCGCGCCGGAGGGGAAGACGGATCTCGGCCGAGACGAATCCGGCGACCTCGATCCCGCGCGGGCAAGGGACGTGTCCGGCCAGTTCGGCGCGCGAATGCGGCGCAGCGAGACCTACTATCCGAACCTCGCCGCGTTCGTGGAAAGGTTCGTGGCCAACGTGTTCTGCTACCACCAGAGCGCATCCGTGAACATGCAATGGGTGAGCGACTGGTGGCGCTATCCGGCGCTCGTGTTCCCGCTCGACGCCATGTGGCGCGCCTACGAGAACGCGCGCAAGGCACCCGGCCAGATGATGATCTTCTACATCCAGGCGGCGTCGATGCTCGACCGCGTTTTCGACAAGGACCGTGGCATCGTCGCCAGCCTCGACTGCAAGCAGAATCTCACCAGGAAGGGCGAACCGCTGCCCTGCGAACGCCCGAACCGGGCATGGCGCGAACCGATCCTGGAAACGTTGTCGGTCCCCGCCGCAGGCGGCAAGGAAAACAAGGAAACCACCATCACGCCAACAAGGAGGAGAAACAATGGCTCAAACTGATCCCGAGGACGGCTTCGACCAGATCATGGTCCAGAGCTGGAACAGCGTCGCCCAGCAGCTGCGCACCCTGCACAACGAGCTGAGCGGCGACCGCGCGCGACGCAGGGAACGCGCCGAACGCGCCGTCCAGAACGAACGCTACGAGCAGACCAGACGGCAGCAGCAATCCATCCGCCTCGAACAATGGGAGATGGACAACAGGGAACGCCTCAACAAGGGGTTCGAGTCCACCCTGAACGCGACCGTGCTTGCCGACGGCGACGGCTGGAGGAAGATGCGCGACTCGTCCCTCTTGCAAGGATGGATGGTCGCCGACCAACTGGAGGGCAACGACCCCGGCTACCGCAGGCAGATCATCGAGGCGAAGGCCCGGCTGAAGGACGAATGGTCGAAACGCCACCCGGAAACGCACATCGACGCCGCAGCCGACCAATTGACCAACCACGTGAACATCACCTACACCGACCAGTCGCCCGCGTTGCAGGCCACCCTGAACGCCTTCAACACGGCCGGCGTGCCCGTGGACCTGCAACGGGTGGAGGACGCGCAGGCGTTCCAGGCCGCGCACGGCGACGACGCCACGTTCTTCGTGGACTCGCGGCTCACCGGCCAATGGACGGGCTACGACCACGACAGGATCGTCGAAGCCGTGATGTGCGCGCCGGTCAACGGCGTGGACGACGCCGCCTCCCGAATCAGCTTCCTCAAGGACCAGGGCCTGCCGGAATCCTCGCACGCGGACAACAAGGCCACAGGAGACGAGCCCAGCACCATAAGCGAGGTCGAACGCACCGAGAACGCTGACGCCGCGCCAATCGTCGAAACCCCCACACCCGTGCGGGAGCATACGAAGCCCGCCGCCGATGAACGCAAACCGGCATCCGGACCCGAGCCCGAGACCACGGGAGGCGGCGACCTGACGACCGGGGAGCCCGACGGATACGAGGAGATGCCACTCGACCTGAACGAACCCGAGGAATGGAACGGGCCCGACCCGTTCGGCGAATACAGTCCCGCCATGGAATCCTCCATGAACCCCACGGACCAGCCGATACCCGACCAGGCCAACGTCTCGACGCCGCAGATCCTGCAACCCGAGACCAACGGCAACGCACGCTGACGCCGATGCCGGCGCACCCCTTGCCATGAGGTTCGTGGGGTGCGCCGGCATCGGATGGCCGTATCATGGTGTCAACGGCTTTCGGAACCGGAAAGGACGAGCATGGCACACGTGACGTTGGATCTGTCGAAATATGATGCCCTGACCGCCTACAAGGGTCTTCCCGACGAGAAGGAGGAGAACCCGGCGCGGTTCTTCCCCGACACCTCGTCGGTCCGCCGTTGCG
>SKEJ01000635.1_pt1 | contig 21497 bp, 19 predicted proteins | sample 4826721 | NCBI WGS metagenome assembly SKEJ01 (sample SAMN11008812, study PRJNA524170) | human gut metagenome | biome: Human fecal sample; material: Feces; isolation source: fecal sample from pouch patient p31 | host: Homo sapiens | place: Israel: Tel-Aviv | collected 2015-06-02 | reverse complement strand
ATTAAGCGGTTTATTACTGAATATCCGCAATATAAGTCACGTATTAAAGACACAGAATGTACAAAAGGAGAAGAATTATTTGACATAAGAAAAAAGAAATGCTATTCTAATAAATAGAAAGGTGCTACTGATGACGGTTCGCCTGATGAAAAAATGTTTGATTAAAAATAACCGCTCATGTTTTGCAAGGACGATGGGCGGTTATTTTTGCGTCTTGGAATCATGCTTTCCACGCACGTAACCAAGACTATAAAAAGTCGCACACAGTGAGATCACTGCAATCAGGTCAGTAATGGTCAGCATAGGCTAATTCTCCTTTTCAAGATTTCTCAAAAGAGACAATCTATGTAATCGGAGCTATTAAATACTCTCCGCTCAGGATGCGCACTGCGGCGTACAAGGTAGATGTCGCAAGCGACCGCCGCAGGCGCAAGAATGTGCCGAGGCACATTCTTTGTTCATACAGAAATTTAATTAGGAAACAGAGGTAACCCAAAATGTGCTAATTTTAGATAACAAAAAAATAAGAGAAATCCTTGAATCAAAGATTTCTCTTACATTTCATCAATGCGGAAGAGGAGACTTGAACTCCCACAGGATAAAACTCCCACTAGAACCTGAATCTAGCGCGTCTGCCATTCCGCCACTTCCGCTCGACACAAACTATCTTATCATAGAGCCTGCGTTTTGTAAAGTCTAAAAATTAAATTCTATATATTGTTTGAATAATTCAGATTTATCAGAAAACTTTAATAAAGTTTTTATTGACTCCGAGATGGATTTGTATTATAGTTTCTCGTTGATCTTTTGAAGAAAAAATAACAGTGGGAGGAAGAGATATATGACATTTTATCAGGAATTACAGCTTAGTTCAGTTGCATCTAAGCAGCTGATCAAAGCGACAGAAGACAAGAAGGAAAGGTATCGCCACATTCTTATTTATAATTTTAAAGTCTATCTTGTAATGGCATTTTGTGTGGCGGTAGTTTCTTTATACAGTCATTTCACAGGGAATAACAACAGTGTAGTAGGCGTTACAGTGCTTCTTGCGGTGCTTGTTCTTCGGCAGGCGGATTTTGGGATTCGTACAACGCACGGATTGGCCTCCATCGTCGGAATCTTTGGAATATTGATTGCAGGACCGAAGCTTTCGAATATGGTGTCACCGGTTCCGGCATTCTTTATTAATATAGTATGTATTTTGCTTCTTATGATTTTGGGATGTCACAATGTGATCATGTACAATCATTCTACATTTGTTCTTGGATATCTTCTTCTCCAGGGATATGATGTGACCGGACAGGAGTACTTGTATCGCGTGGCTGGCCTTTTGGTTGGAATGGTATTGTGTATGGCAATCTTCTATAAGAATCAGAAGAACAGACCGTATAGAAGATCATTTCTTGATTTGTTCCGCGAGTTCAATATCAGCTCTGCAAGAAACAGATGGTACATTCGTCTTTCATTAGTTGTTTCCAGTGCAATGTTATTCATGTCACTGCTTGGACTTCCGAGAGCAATGTGGGCGGGGATCGCAAGCATGTCTGTTTGTCTTCCATTCCCGGATGACTGTAAAGAACGAGCAGGAAAGAGAGCTGCATTTAATATAGTAGGATGTCTGTTATTTGTTATCCTGTATTTGGTGCTTCCGGAGTCAATGTATCCATACATCGGAATGATCGGAGGAATTGGAGTCGGATATTCTGCAGGGTATGCATGGCAGACAGCATTTAATACATTTGGTGCATTGTCGATTGCATCCGGCTTGTTTGGGATGCCGTATGCGGTAGCGCTTCGTATTGGGGCAAATGTATTTGGCGCGGCATACACGATGGCATGCAATAAGATTCTGCCGAGACTGGCAGCAGTGTTTGAGCAGAGAAGAGCGCAGGTTAGCGAATAATCTAAGTTGTTTGAAATAGTAATTTATTCGAATGAAAATGGAGTGAGAACTGAGGCAATATAATTTACCTCAGTATCTCACTCCATTTTTCGTACAAACGATCCAGTGACCAGGCAGCATTGGCCGGGCTGGTGGAAGGAAGCACAAGGATGTCTCTTTCGGTCAGCGGCTGCTGATATTTCTTATAAAGAGCTCCGGCTTTATTTCCGTTTGCATAGATTTGTCGAATCTGACAATGATCTAAGATTTGTTTCAAATCAGTTGGTGTCACATTCTTGATACTGCTGTCACTGGAGCCTTTGATGTCACAGCTTTGAATAACATCCCAGATGGCGATATGGTGGCGGAGTAACATGGCCGTTTTCTCTTCAACTGTCTGCGGAGTTTCCTCCTCACAAAGTTTCGCCAACAATTTCCAGAATCGATTTTGTTTATGTCCGTAGTAGAAATTATTTTCCCGTGATTTTACAGAAGGAAGAGTTCCGAGAATCAGAATCTTGGAGTCTTCATTATATATTGGTTCAAAGGAATGGGTAATGTGTTCATATTCCATGGTTGTGCTCACTTTCTGATGGTTTGGAGTAAGTTTTATAACAAGTATAGTGTCTTGAGGAGATTGTGTCAATGATACTGTTTGCGTTGCTGGTCGCAAACCGTGTGAACAGTAACTGCTACAAAGCGCAACGTCGCATTTACACAAAGGTTGCTTTTACCTGCGTAATGGATTATACTAGTCTGACAGGGAATTTTGAAACGGAGGATTTTACAATGAAAATTGCAGTAACTTATGACAACGGAAATATTTTCCAGCATTTTGGAAAGACAGAGACTTTCAAAGTGTATGAAGTGGAAGATAATAAGGTGGTTTCCAGTGAAGTGATCGGTTCTAATGGGGAAGGACACGGAGCATTGGCAGGACTGCTTGCAGGACAGAACGTAGATGTTCTGATCTGTGGTGGAATCGGTGGCGGAGCTCAGACAGCACTTGCAGAGGCCGGTGTTGAATTATGTTCAGGAGCACAGGGAGATGCAGATCAGGCAGTAGAGGCATACCTGAAAGGCGAGCTTACATCCAAAGGAGCTACTTGTGATCATCATCACCATGAGGAAGGACATTCCTGTGGAGATCATGAAGAGGGACATTCTTGTGGAAGCAGCTGCGGTGGCGGATGCGGATCACACACTACAATGGAAGGAAAGAATGTTGGAAAGAAATGCCGTACACATTACAAAGGAACATTCAATGATGGAACTCAGTTTGATTCTTCTTATGACCGTGGAGAGCCGCTTGAGTTCGTATGTGGTGCAGGACAGATGATCAAAGGATTTGATGCAGCAGTAGCTGATATGGAAGTTGGTCAGGTAGTGGACATCCATTTGATGCCGGAAGAAGCTTATGGAATGCCGAATCCGGAAGCTATCTTCACAGTAGAGATTGCAGAACTCCCGGGATCTGAAGACCTTGAAGTGGGACAGCAGGTTTACCTGTCCAATCAGTATGGACAGCCATTTCCGGTAAAGGTAACAGCTAAGGAAGAGACAACAATCACTTTCGATGCAAACCATGAGATGGCAGGAAAAGAACTGAACTTCAAGATTGAGCTTGTATCAGTAGAATAAAAAGTAAATAGAAGTAATTAGAAATTCCAGTAAGAAATATCTAATAAGAAACATAGAAAGAGGGCGGTGCTTCAACGATTGAGAAATCGTGAAGTACTGCCCTCTCTCTGTAATTGCAGGTAAAGATTTAAATTGCTACGGATTTACACTATCACTCACAATCTTTCCATCCATAATGCGGACAACACGATCAACCTGATTAGCAATTTCATCATCATGTGTAATGATAATAACTGTTCTTCCAGACTCATGAAGGTCTTTGAGGATATTCATAATCTCGATAGTCGACTTACTGTCCAGGTTACCGGTCGGTTCATCGGCAAGGATGATCGGCGGCTGTGCGGCAATTGCTCTGGCTACTGCAACACGTTGTTGCTGTCCACCGGAAAGCTGGTTCGGTCTGTGATCCATACGATTTTCCAGTCCAACTTTCGATAGAGCTTCCCCGGCAATCTCTTTTCTTTGCTGCTTTCCAAGTCCGCGATAAATCAGTGGAAGTTCTACATTTCCAAGTGCATCCAGGTTTGGAATCAGGTTGAATCCCTGAAAGATGAAGCCGATCTTGTGATTGCGGATATCAGACAGTTCATTGTCTGAGAGATGGGCAACATCTTTTCCGTCCAGAAAATATTCCCCGGAATCGGGTGTGTCGAGACAGCCGAGCATATTCATAAATGTAGATTTACCAGAACCGGAATGTCCGACAATGGCAATAAATTCCCCCTGGTTGATTTCAAGAGAAACATCATCCAGTGCGCGGACTTCATTTTCTCCAGGATTGTAGATCTTGTACATATTTTTAACACGAATGAGTGGCTCCATAATAACCTCCTTAAAAAATAAAATAAATAACTCAATAAGAATTCTAATTTCCAAAATAAGCATTGAGTCCAAGAACCAGACCATCAGCCAGACTATTTAGTGTGGAATCACTGTGGTCAGAGCTTGCATTTCCAAGTTCCATATCAACAGACGGAATTGTACTATAAGAAGTCTGTGTCAGATCAATATTCATAGAACCATTTTGGTAAATGGTCATTCCTTCTGTACGAAGTCCCTCTACAAGAGAGGCCCCAAGTGCATCATGTTCCTGCCAGTGGGAAGCGACAGGTTCCATACTTTTCAGACCATCCGGCACAGAAATGTAGAAACAGCCTTTGTCATATCCCAATCCATCTCCATCCCAGTGGAGTGAGATGTGACAGTCAGCTACATTGTTACAGAGTACGGTGCGGGCAACATTATCAAGCTGGACATCGTCGCTATTTCTCACCATAAGGACATCATATCCTTGAGCAAGCAGCTTATCTTTCAGAATCTGAGCCATCTGAAGTGTAACAGTGCTTTCAGCAGTTCCATCGTTAAATGTCATTCCCCCGGAAACTGCAGTCGCATAAGTTGCACCCTGAGCAGTGCTTCCGCCGGTTGTCTTTGGAGAACCATCCGGGTGACACTGTGTCTTTACAGAAGCACCACCGGAAGTTCCATGTCCGGCATTCACGCCAACGACGATATCCTTGCGGTCAGAATCTGCAAGATAAATAGTAGCTGTTCCAGAATTGATTGCAGAAAAGTCTGCATACTGCCAGGAAGAATCAAAGCTGATCTCCTGTCCATTGCTGTAAAGAGCCGCTGCGCCGGTCAGCAGTTCCTGCTGAGTTACGGATTCAGATTCAGAAGCAGATGGGGTGGTGGCATCAGCAGAAGAAGTTTCATCTACAGTTTCATTTTCAGAATCTGAGGAGATAGAAAAATCATCCGCTGTCTTGGGTGGTGCCTTAGAACTTTGTGCTGTGTCCGTACGGGATTTGTGCTGTATACTACCGCATCCGGTCAGGCAACAACACAGGAGAACGGCACAAGATAATCGAAAAAATGGCTTTCTCAAGTTCAATCTCCTTTATGATAAATATTACTGTTCTCATTGTATCATAATCATTTTCCAAATAGGGAAAATTCAGATAAAATTAAGGTTTCAAAAAGGAAAATATAATGTAAAAAATTCAAGGCGATTGCATAATCATTTTGATTGCGATAGACTACAAGAGAAAGAATATCATAGTTAGGGAATTTTGCCTGCCAATAGCATATAGTGTGGCGGGAGTTTTAGTGCTACGCAATTCGCATAATCATAATATACGAGGACAATATATATGGAAGAACAACAAGAAAAAACGCAAGGGAAAAAACAAGATAAAAAATTGTGGAAGATTTTCTGGTCAACCTTTTACTTAAGTGCGTTCACATTTGGCGGTGGTTATGTGATCGTTAGTCTGATGAAGAAAAAGTTCGTAGACGAATATCATTGGATTGAAGAAGAGGAGATGCTGGATCTTGTGGCGATCGCGCAGTCGGCACCGGGAGCAATCGCAGTGAACGGAGCAATCGTAATCGGATATAAACTGGCTGGGATTGCGGGGATTCTGACAGCAATTGCCGGGACAGTAATCCCACCATTTCTTATTATATCGATACTTTCTGCCGGTTATCAGGCATTTCGAAATAACCAGATCATCAGCTTGATGCTCGAAGGAATGCAGGCCGGAGTGGGCGCCGTGATCGCATCTGTGACATATGACATGGGAGCCAGCATCGTTAAGAAGAAAGATGCTTTGTCATACGTACTTATGGTCGGGGCATTTATAGCTTCCTGCGTATTTGGGGTAAATGTAGTCTATGTGATTCTGATCTGTGGAATTGTCGGAGTACTCCGCGCATTAATTGAGAAAAAGATCACGAGGAAAGGAAGTGAAGAGAAATGATTTATTTGAAATTATTTTTAAGCTTTCTTCAGATTGGACTGTTCAGCTTTGGTGGCGGTTATGCGGCGATGCCTCTGATCCGGGAACAGGTAGTGTCGCAGCACGACTGGCTTACGATGACAGAATTCACAGATTTGATCACGATTTCCCAGATGACACCTGGGCCAATTGCGATCAATGCGGCAACATTTGTCGGCAGCAAGATTGCGGGAGTTCCGGGATCTGTTGCGGCGACCTGTGGGTGCATTCTGCCGTCTTGTATTATCGTAACTTTGATCGCATGGTTTTATTTAAGATATAAGAAAATGAAAATGTTCCAGAGCGTGCTGGAATCCTTAAGACCGGCAGTTGTTGCACTGATCGCATCCGCAGGTATCGCAATTCTGCACACTGCATTTTGGACAGATGGAATTGTGCAGTTTGCGGCGACAAAATGGTCTATGGTGGTGATCTTTGGAATCTGTCTGTTATTGCTTCGTAAGACAAAACTGAATCCGGTGATTGTGATGATGCTTGCGGGAGTGATGAACGTGGCAGTAAGATATGCAGCCGGATAAAATAGCGAATCCATGCAGGTTCCGGTAAAGAAATGTGAATAGGTGAAAAATATGAAGACTTATGTGGAAAACATTTTAAAGATCATGGTATATTGTGAATAACTTTCATGATATACTGTACATACGTTGTAAAGATAAGAACAGGAGAGCGAAATGAGCGAACAGAACAATCAGAACACACAGGAATCACAGACACCGCACAAGCGTCGTGTGAGATATAAAGGAAAATACCCGAAGAAATTCGAGGAGAAATATAAAGAGTTACAGCCGGAGAAATACAAGGATACAATCGCGCATGTAATCCAGAAGGGAAATACTCCTGCCGGAATGCACATTTCCATCATGGTAAATGAGATCCTTGATTTTCTGAAAATCCAGCCGGGTGAGATAGGATTCGACGCGACACTCGGATACGGTGGACATACAAAAGCAATGCTGGAATGTCTGAAAGGTGAGGGGCACATCTATGCAACAGATGTTGACCCGGAAGAGTCTGCGAAGACAAGAAAACGTCTGGCAGATCAGGGATTCGGAGAAGACATTTTAAGTATCCGTCTGCAGAATTTTTGCACGATCGATGAGATTGCAAAAGAAGTTGGAGGATTTGATTTTATCCTTGCGGACCTTGGAGTTTCCTCTATGCAGATCGACAATCCGAAGAGAGGATTTTCCTTCAAAGTTGACGGACCGCTGGATCTGCGACTGAACCAGGAGAAGGGAATCAGCGCAGCAGAGCGCCTTGATAACATTTCCGAGGAAGAACTCGCCGGAATGCTTTACGAGAATTCAGATGAGCCATACTGCGAAGAACTGGCGAAAGCAATCACGGATGAGATTCGCAGAGGCAATCGCATCGATACAACAACAAAGCTTAGAAATGTCATCGAGAAGACTTTAGATTTCCTTCCAAATAATAAAGAAAAGAAGGACATTATCAAAAAGACTTGCCAGAGAACATTCCAGGCACTTCGCATAGATGTCAATAATGAGTTCGAAGTGCTGTATGAATTCATGGAGAAACTCCCGGGAGCATTAAAACCGGGCGGAAGAGTGGCAATTCTTACATTCCATTCCGGAGAGGACAAGCTTGTAAAAAAAGCACTTAAAGCAGGATACAAAGAAGGAATCTATTCCGAATATGCGAGAGATGTTGTGCGTCCGTCAGCACAGGAATGTGCACAGAACGGAAGAGCAAGATCTACGAAGATGCGCTGGGCCGTGAAGGCGGAATAGTTGACTTCAATATAATGAAATGTTATAGTTAGTCAGAAATAATAGCGTTCGGTGCTGTTTGATCAGAGAATATATTTCCATATCCTGATCGAAACAGGTAAAAGGGAAACAGGTGCAAGACCTGTACGAACTCGTCACTGTGAGCAGAGATGCGGTCTTCTTAGAAATTAGATTTCAGAAGACCGCTCCTATACAGACAAGTGTGGAGAGTCCGCACATCCACTGGGAGACCGGGAAGGTGTTCTGTATAGAAGATCTGTAAGTCAGGAAACCTGCCGGCCGTTGGTGCGGGGAATATACGAATTCCAGATCACGAGTAATTGATTGTACCGAAAAAATCATTCATTCGATTCAGGATAATTCTATCCATTTTCCGTATTTTATAATTCACAACTTAAGAGGAGACAAAAAAGAAATGAAAAATAAGAGCAGATGGCTTGCGCTTATGCTGACAGGTTCTATGGTGATTTCACCATTGTCTTATACAAGAACATATGCGGCAGAAAATGAGCAGCAGTGTGAGACAAATTTACAGGAAACTGTAGAGGTGGAAGAAGCTGATTTAGATAAGAAACAAGATGAGAGTCAGACAGAAGACGCAGGAAATGTTAAAGAAGATAAAGGAAATGACGATTTAACAAAAGAAGATCAGACAGAGGAATCTGATAAAGTTGATAATTCTTCGGATAAATCAGATAATCAGAATTCCATCGAAGCAGAAACAAAACCAAATTTAGAGAATAACTCAGAAAATAATTCAGAAGAGAAAGATACAGAAACCACCGGGAAAAATCCAGGCACAACTGTCTCAGATCAGGTTGCAGACGAAAAAGCTAATAACAAGGATACACAGATAAAAGATGAGACAGGAAAGTCAGAACCTTCTACGGATTCTAACGATTCTACGACTACTCCGGAACCGGAACTTCCGCCACTGCAGGAGGCTCCTTCTGTAACAGGAGAATCTGTGAAGGTAGTAAAAGAAAACGCCGAAGAGTTCAAGATGTTCAAGGTCAGTGAATCAACAGTTGTTGAAAAGGATGGCGAACTTGATATTACGATCAAGACAAACAACACAGGATTTGATGCGCTATATCTTGGTTCAAAAGATGATTTGTTGAAGGCATCTGTTATAGAAAGAACACAGGATGAAGAAGGTGCATGGACATTTCATTTCAATGTTCCGAAAGAAAAGGCAGGCCAGACAATTCCGGTATCTTTGAGAAAGTCAAAAGATCAGACCTGGTATGACAAACAGTACTTATGGATGTACATTCCGAATCCGGGAGAAACTTCAACACCGGATCCGGCACCAACGCCAACACCGACACCGGAAGCAACAGTAGCAAACGGAATCTACAGTATGGACGTAACTTCCAGTTCTTCCATGTTTAAAGTAGTGGATTGTATTCTGACAGCAAAAGACGGAAAAATGAGTGCCGTGCTTACATTAAGCGGAACCGGTTACGGCTATCTGTACATGGGAACAAAGGAAGAGGCTGCAAGCGCAGATCAGTCATCCTGGATTCCATATCAGGTGAATGAAGAAGGAAAATATACTTATACTGTTCCGGTAGAAGCGTTGGATAAGGAAATCGCAGTAGCAGCATATTCCATTAAAAAAGGAATCTGGTATGACAGAATGCTGACTTTCCAGTCAGAGACAATGAAGAAGATTGCCGATCTTAATTCCACAGACTCAGAGAATAAAGGTGATTCCGGAAATACAGGAAACAACGGAAACACAGGAAATTCCGGAACTACTGGTGGTTCCAATAATACTGGTAATACAGGAACGAACAATTCTGCTTTCCCAGGCGGTTCTGTATCTGGAACTAATTCAGGAAAAACAGATGGAAATGACGGAAAAGCAGATAATGTATCAAAATACGAATCCGACACAAGCGGCTCTACTTCTCATGTAGACAGTGGAACAACACTGAAAGATGGTGTATATACTCCGGATCGTTTTACCTGGTCAGGTGGAACAGGTAAGGTTCAAATCACTTGTAATAAAGTAACGATTAAGAACGGACAGGCTTATGCAACACTCGTGTTCAGCAGTGATCATTATCAGTATGTGAAAGCGAACGGAAATAAGTATTACACAACAAAGGGCGGCGGATCAGCGACAGTTGTTATCCCGGTTGCATTGAATCAGAATAATAAGATTATTGGAATGACAGATAAAATGTCTGTCGCACATGAGATAGAATATACGATTTTCATTTATCTTGCAGCGGCGATTGGAGGAACATCTGCAAACGGAACGGAAGTTTCAACAAGCAGTAACCAGAAGCTGGATGAAAAAGCACCTGAAATCATAGGTTTGGAATATCAGTCAGAAACAAAGCTTGACTATGCAGAATATTTCAAGATTTATCATTATGATCAGGGAATTGTACTTCTTGAAATCGATATGACGAAGGACACAGCAAGAGACCCGGAAAAAGCAGAGGAAACAAAGTCTGAAAATGAGAAGTCCGCAGAGGATAAAGAGAAGTCTTCCAAGAAGAAAGTAGCTTCTGTTACGATCAATAGATCAGAAGATTCTAAGAACTCAGATGCAGAAAGCAAAGTAGATGCTTCTGCCGAGGAATCCGCAGCTTCGGATAACAACGGCACAAGCGAACAGGAACTGGCAGCAGAGCTTTACAAGGGAAATGTTGTGAAATATCTGATCGTTCCGGAGGATGTGGAAGTTCCGGTTGGTCTTGAGCAGGATATGATCATTGTGAAGAAACCTGTGGATCATACTTATGCAGAGTCTGATGAGATTCTGAATACGATGAAAGATCTCGATCTTCTTGACAATATTGCGGCAGTTGGAATGAAGAGCAAAGACTGTACAGTATCCGAGATTGCTGATAAGATGAAAGCAAAAGACGGAGAGAAGAATGCTGAAGTTGCATATGCAGGAACAGCGGACAAGCTGAAGTTGAAGAACCTTGTGAAGAGTGAAGTGAATCTTGCTTTGTTTACAGGAGATATTCTTCCAAGAGAAGATTCTGAGGAAAATGCAGCGAAAGATACTGACAAAATAGCAGATAAAGACAGTAAAGATACAAAAGAGACTCTGACAGTAGAAGAGAAGACGGAACAGTTCGAAGAGCTGACAGAAAAGCTTGCAATGCTTGGTATTCCGGTTTTTGTTGATCGTTCTTCCGAGGAAAAGACAGAACTTGGAAAGCAGGAGTGGATCAAGGTTTACGGTGTTCTCTACGGATGTGAAGAGCTGACGAACGAGAAGTTTGATGCGGCAGTAGCAGCGGCAGAGAAATAGGAGAGAAAAATAGAATGAAGATAAGAAGATGCAGAATCACAGCGTTAATGCTTTCAGCTGCACTTCTGCTCGGAGGCTGCGGTTCTACCGCAGCCTCCGGTGGAAACAGCGGTAATAATTCAGCAGGTACAGATGTAACAAAGGATAAGACCAAAGATGCAGCCGACAAGACAAAAAAAGCACCGGAAATCGAAGGGCTTACCTATGAATCTACAATGGATCTGACTTACGCGACAGAATTCGATGTATACTATTATAAGGATGGATATAAGTTGATCGATGTCCATGAAGATAAGCAATATCTGATCGTTCCGGAAGGTGAAGAAGAACCGGAAAATCTGGCGGATGATATTGTTGTGATCCAGCAGCCGACAGAGAATATTTATATGGCGGCGACAGCATCCATGTCTCTGTTTGATGCAATCGGCGGAATTGACAAGGTGAAATTCTCCGGGCTTGAGGCTTCCGGCTGGTATGTAGAGAGTGCAAAGGAAGCAATGGAATCCGGAGCGATGACATTTGCGGGAAAATACAGCGAACCGGATTATGAGACTCTCGTTGACGGAGACTGTGATCTGGCAATCGAATCAACGATGATCCTTCATACACCGAAAGTACAGGAAATGATCGAAGATCTTGGGATTCCGGTATTTGTAGATTACTCCAGTTATGAGTCACATCCGCTTGGAAGAACCGAGTGGATCAAGCTTTATGGGGCGCTTCTGAATAAAGAGGAAGAAGCGGATACATTTTTTGACCAGCAGGCTCATGTAATCGAGGAACTGAAAGGCTTCGAGAACACGGAAAAGACGGTTGCTTATTTCTATGTGAGTACGGATGGTTCAATCGTTGTGAGAAAATCTGACGATTATATTCCGTCAATGATCGAAATCGCAGGTGGAAGATATGCGTTCAAAGATCTGAAGAATCCGGACAGCAACGCACCATCTGTTAAACTGACGATGGAGGAATTCTATGCGACTGCTGTAGATGCAGATTATCTGATCTACAACGGGACGATCGACGGACAGATAAATAGTATCAGTGAGTTGGAAGCAAAGAATGAATTGTTCTCTGAATTCAAGGCGGTGAAAGACGGAAATGTCTGGTATACCGGAAAGAACTTATATCAGGCAACAGATACAGTCGGAGAGCTGATCAAAGATATGCATCTGATGCTGACAGACAGTGATGCATCTCAGATGACATTTCTTGAAAAGATGGAGTAGAAGAATGGAGCAGACAAGTTTTCATCAGGAAAATTTCAGACGGCGTACAAGATACACAGCGGTATTTCTGATTCTTGCAGCAGTATTTTGTGTTGTGACAGTGCTAAATATCAATACCGGAAATGTTCATATTCCGGTGCCTAAGATTCTGCGCATTCTCTTTCTGAAAGAAGGAGCGGCGACAGAGTACAATATTATATGGAAGATCCGTCTTCCGAGAATTCTGATGGCAGCATTGCTTGGTGGTGCATTGTCTCTTTCAGGTTTTTTGCTGCAGACATTTTTTTCCAATCCTATTGCCGGACCTTTCGTTCTCGGAATTTCTTCCGGAGCGAAAATGGTCGTGGCACTTACAATGATCGTGTATTTGAAATATATCGGAAGATTTTCTTCGTATACACTGATTCTTGCAGCATTTATCGGGTCGCTGATCTCGACGGGATTTATCCTTCTGATGTCGAAAAAAGTGCAGCATATGGCGTCTCTTCTTGTCGGGGGAATCATGATTGGATATATCTGTTCGGCTATCACGGATTTTGTTGTGACATTTGCGGATGATTCTGATATTGTGAATCTACACGGATGGTCACAGGGAAGTTTTTCCGGAATGAGCTGGAGCAATATTCGTGTGGCAGCAGTGGTTGTCGGACTTGCGGTGCTGTTTACATTTTTCCTGTCCAAACCAATCAGTGCATATCAATTGGGAGAAGCATATGCGCAGAGTATGGGAGTCAACATCAAGACGTTTCGCGTGATTTTGATTTTGCTTTCCAGTATTCTGTCAGCGTGTGTGACAGCATTTGCGGGACCGATTTCCTTCGTGGGAATCGCAGTTCCGTTTCTTGCAAGGAAGGCATTTGGAACGTCAAAACCGATCGTGGTTATACCGGGAACGTTCTTTATGGGAGCTGTGTTCTGTATGATCTGTGACTTGATCGCACGAATGGCACTGGCACCGGTGGAATTGAATATCAGTACGGTGACTTCTATTCTGGGTGCACCGATCGTTATCTATATGATGATACCGAAGGGAGGAAGAAAATAAGATGGCAGATTATTATTTTCAAATGAAAGACCTGTCGGTAGGTTATAATGGAAACTCCCTGATCCGTGATATTAATATCGGGATCAACAAGGGGGAGATCGTGACTTTGATCGGGCCGAATGGTTCAGGAAAGTCAACGATTTTGAAAAGTATTACAAGACAGCTGAAAGTCGTTGGAGGAAATGTATTTTTTGACGATACTTCTCTTCTGAAACTGCCGTACAAAGAGCTGGCGTCTAAGATGGCGGTCGTGTTGACGGATCGGATCAAGACAGAGTTGATGACTTGTCATGATATTGTGGCGACCGGACGCTATCCTTACACAGGACGACTTGGGATTCTGACGCAGGAAGATGAATGTCTGGTGGAAGAGGCGATGCAGGCGGTGCATGCGCAGGAGCTCGGCAACCGTGATTTTAATGCGATTAGTGACGGACAGAAGCAGCGCGTTCTGTTGGCGAGAGCAATCTGTCAGGACCCGGATGTGATCGTTTTAGATGAGCCGACTTCGTTCCTGGATGTAAAATATAAGTTGGAGCTGTTGTCTATCCTTGAGCGGATGGCAAGGCAGAAGAAGATTACGGTGATTATGTCTCTTCATGAAATCGATCTGGCACAGAAGATTTCAGATAAGATCATCTGTGTCAAAGGCGAGACGATTTCACATTACGGAAGCCCGGAAGAAGTATTTACAGAAGAAATCATTCGCGAATTGTATGGAATCAATAATGGATATTTTGACCCGCTTTTTGGAAGTATTGAACTTCCTGCGCCGGAGGGTGAGCCGGAAGTGTTCGTGATCTCTTCCGGCGGAACTGGAATCCCGGTTTATCGAAGACTTCAGAAGGAGCACATCCCGTTTGCGGCAGGTATTTTATATGAAAATGATATGGATTACCGGCTGGCAAGATTACTTGCGGCAGAAGTGATCACGGAAGAACCGTTTGAGGAGATTCGGGAAGAAACGCTTCAGAAAGCATTTGAGACAATAGGGAAATGTAAGCGTGTGATCAATGCCGGAGTGAAGATCGGAACATGGAATATAGGGATTGAGAGATTGCTTGAACGAGCAGAAATAGAAGGGAAATTATAAATACGTATAAAAATGAGCCGAGATAGCATTTTAAATGTGTTTTAAAAAGCGCTGTCAACGCTCTTTTTTGTTGCTATTCATGATTGTGAATGGTAGAATAGAACAGTATAGGCTATAAAAAAGATGGGAAAATAGCAGTACAGACTGTTATGTGATGGGAGGCAATTTATGAGTAACAATGGACAATCAGCAAAGAGAGCAAGCTTCTCGGGTAAAATTGGATATGTGCTTGCTGTTGCAGGCTCAGCAGTCGGCCTGGGAAATATCTGGAGATTCCCGTATCTGGCTGCGAAATATGGAGGGGGAATCTTCCTTCTCGTTTATCTGATTCTGACCGTATCTTTTGGATATGTTCTGATCATGTCAGAGACAGCACTTGGAAGAATGACAAGAAAAAGTCCGGTTGGAGCTTTTCAGACATTTGGTAAGACAAAATCATTTAAGATCGGCGGATGGCTCAATGCAATAATCCCTATGCTGATCGTGCCGTATTATAGTTCGATCGGTGGCTGGGTTATCAAGTACCTTGCAGAGTATTTGAAAGGAAATGTGCAGACTGTTGCACAGGACGGATATTTTACAGAATTTATTTCAGATTCTTTTCAGGTAGAAGCATGGTTCATCGTGTTTTCTATTCTTGTATTCTGCGTTATCCTGGCAGGAGTTGAGAATGGTGTAGAGCGAGTATCTAAGATTATGATGCCAATCCTTGTTATCCTTGCGGTTATCGTAGCAATTTATTCTGTAACAAGACCGGGAGCAATTGAAGGTGTGAAGTATTTCCTGATTCCGAATCCAAAGCACTTCTCAGCAATGACGGTTGTTGCGGCAATGGGACAGATGTTCTACTCCCTGTCAATCGCGATGGGAATTTTGTATACATATGGTTCTTATATTGGTAAAGACGTTGATCTTGAGAAGAGTACAACACAGGTTGAGATTTTCGATACAGCAATCGCAATGCTCGCAGGACTTATGATCATTCCGGCTGTATTTGCATTCTCTGGTGGAAACCCGGACAATCTGCAGGCAGGACCATCTCTGATGTTCATCACACTTCCGAAGGTATTCGCAAGTATGGGCGTTGGAAGGCTGGCTGGTATCCTGTTCTTCATATTGGTACTTCTTGCAGCAGTGACAAGTGCAATCTCACTTCTGGAGACAAGCGTATCTACATTCCAGGATGAACTTCACTGGAGCAGACCGAAATGCTGTATCCTTATGGTTGCTGTTATGCTTATAATCGGAACCTTATCTTCTATGGGATATGGAGTATTGAGCTTTATTCAGATTTTCGGAATGGCATGTCTGGACTTCTTTGACTTCCTGACAAATTCAGTGATGATGCCACTTGCAGCACTTGCAACATGCTTCTTGATCGTTCGTACCGTTGGATTTGACAAGATTGCAAGGGAGATTGAGCAGTCATCTGCATTTAAGAGAAAGAAATTATACATGTTCTTTATGAAATATCTGGCACCGATCTGCCTGATTATTATATTATTAAGTTCTATTGCAAATGTATTGGGAATTATTTCTATGTAATGGAAAATGCTTGTTAAAATAGACAAGTAATCTTGCTGTAAATCTACCTGCATGGTATAATATGACTAGACTTGTAAAGTTTAGAAACAGTTCAGCCATACAACGAAGTGGTCATAAACTGACAGTCTTACGTTGTATGGCTGAATTGCAATAATTTTACATTTTAAGTAAATGATAGGAGTGATTAAGATGTATCAGGAAGAGTATAAGCGCTGGATGGCAGCAGACCTGGAAGACGCAGATCTGATGCCGGAGTTAACTAAAATCGAGGGAAATGATGACGAGATCAAGGAGCGTTTCGCAGTTGCTCTGAAGTTTGGAACAGCCGGACTTCGTGGTGTACTTGGAGCAGGAACGAATAGAATGAATATCTATGTTGTTCGTCAGGCTACACAGGGACTCGCTAACTGGGTAAAGACACAGGGCGGTACACAGACAGTAGCAATCAGTTACGACAGCCGTCTCAAGAGTGATGTGTTTGCGAAGACAGCAGCAGGAGTTCTTGCAGCGAACGGAATTAAAGTAAGAATCTACGATGCTCTGATGCCGGTGCCGGCACTTTCCTTTGCAACACGCTATTATAACTGTAACGCAGGTGTTATGGTAACAGCATCCCACAACCCGGCGAAGTATAACGGATATAAGGCATACGGACCGGATGGATGCCAGATGACAGATGATGCAGCAGCAATCGTATATGAAGAGATCCAGAAGACAGATGTACTTACAGGTGCGAAGTATATGTCCTTCGCTCAGGGAGTTGAGGAAGGTCTGATCCGCTTTGTAGGAGATGACTGTAAGGATGCACTGTATGAGGCAATCGAGTCCCGTCAGGTTCGTCCGGGTCTGTGCAAGAGCGCAGGACTTAAGCTCGTATACAGCCCACTGAATGGATCTGGATTAGTACCGGTAACACGTGTACTTAAAGACATCGGAATCACAGATGTAACAATCGTACCGGAGCAGGAGTACCCGAATGGATATTTCACAACATGCAGCTACCCGAACCCAGAGATCTTTGCAGCACTTGAGCTGGGACTGAATCTTGCGAAAGAGACAGGCGCAGACCTCATGCTTGCAACAGACCCAGATGCAGACCGTGTAGGAATCGCTATGAAGTGCCCGGACGGATCTTACGAGCTCGTTTCAGGAAATGAAGTCGGAGTTCTTCTTCTTGACTACATCGCAGCAGGACGTATCGAGAAAGGCACAATGCCTGAGAAACCGGTAGCAGTGAAATCTCTCGTATCTACACCACTTGCAGATGCAGTTGCAGAGCATTACGGAGTAGAACTTCGCAACGTACTGACAGGATTCAAATGGATCGGAGATCAGATTGCGAACCTCGAGGCAGCAGGAGAAGTTGACCGTTTTATCTTCGGATTTGAAGAGAGCTACGGATACCTTGCAGGACCTTATGTACGTGATAAAGATGCAATCATCGGATCTATGCTGATCTGTGAGATGGCCGCTTACTACAGAAGCATCGGAAGCTCACTGAAACAGAGACTGGAAGAGATCTACGCACAGTACGGACGTTATCTCAACAAGATCGATAGCTTTGAATTCCCGGGACTGAGCGGAATGGATAAGATGTCAGGAATCATGGAAAATCTTCGTAAGAATCCTCTGGAAGAGATCGCAGGATACAAAGTAGCCAGCGTGATCGATTACGAGAAGACAGAAGAAACAGGACTTCCGAAGGCTAACGTACTTGTTTACAAACTGGAGAACAACGAGACAGTAATCGTTCGTCCATCCGGAACAGAGCCGAAGATCAAGATCTACTACACAACACTTGGTAAAGATCTTGCAGAGGCAGAAGCTGAGAAAGAGAAGCTTGCAGAAGCACTGAAACCTATTATGGAGTAATAGAAGATGGAAAGGGGATCAGATATCTGGTCTCCTTTTTCACTGTCGCAAAAAATAAGTAGTAAATATGTAGCATATATGTTAAAATCAATACATTACAGTAAAGTAATAAAGTGATTAGAGAATGAAACAGATGGAGGAATATTACGATGTATATAACATGTCTTGATGTAGAGGGAGTACTTGTACCGGAGATCTGGATTGCATTCGCAGAGGCGAGTGGAATTCCGGAACTCAAGAAGACAACAAGAGACGAACCTGACTATGATAAACTGATGAATTGGAGACTTGGAATTCTGAAAGAGCATGGTCTCGGACTGAAAGAGATCCAGGAGACAATCGCAAAGATCGATCCGCTTCCGGGAGCGAGAGAGTTCTTAGATGAGCTCCGCACATTCAGCCAGGTAATCCTGATCAGTGATACATTTACACAGTTTGCCACACCGCTGATGGAGAAACTCGGATGGCCGACACTGTTCTGCAACAGTCTGGAAGTAGCTGAGGACGGCGAGATCACAGGATTCAAGATGCGCGTAGAGCAGTCTAAACTGAGTACTGTGAAAGCACTGCAGTCTATCGGATTCGACACGATCGCAAGCGGAGATTCCTACAATGACCTTGGCATGATCCAGGCAAGTAAGGCAGGATTCTTGTTCCGCAGCACAGAGCAGATCAAAGCAGATCATCCGGAACTTCCGGCATATGAGACTTATGATGAGCTCCTGACAGCAATTAAAGACGCAATGAAATAGAGGATGAAAATACGAAAAAGCATCTGCACAGCCTGAATTGGCCGGTTGCAGATGTTTTTTTATATGTTAGGAAAGTTCTTTCCTAACATATAAAAAAGCGCTCCGCTTAGGATGCGCACTGCGGCGCACAAGGTAGGCGTCGCAAGCGGTCTACGTTTCCACTTCGGTCCTTGCTAAACAAGCGCCACTGGCGCTTAGCAACGCCGCAGGCGCAAGAATGTGCCGAGCACATTCTTTGTTCTATATAGATTAATGTAGAAAATCATGATAAGATAGAAAGACAAAGAAGTATTAGCAGAATCAGCAGTATAGAAAAATGGAATCTGTAAGATTGGATGAATAAACAGGAAAGGACTACAACCAACATGTTATACGATGAAATCATGAAGATAGTGACACTGGCAGGGGAACTGATGCTTCAGGCACAGGACGAGGAACTGACAGTTTTTGATAAAGAAGGAACCGCAAACTTTGTGACAAAGCATGATAAGGAGATTCAGTTTTATCTGATTCAGAACCTGCGTCAACTCATACCGGAAGCGACATTCCTTGCAGAGGAAGACGGGATGCAGCAGGAACTTGGAGATGGCTATTGCTTCATTATAGATCCGATTGACGGAACGACGAACTTTATCTTTGATTACAAGCACAGCTGTATCTCAGTCGGATTGACAAAGTTTGGAAGAATGCTGTTTGGCTGTGTTTACAACCCTTACACAAGAGAAATGTATTCCGCTGTGAAAGGCGAAGGGGCGAAGCTGAACGGAAAAGAGATTCACTGTTCGGATAAAGGACTTGCAGATAATCTGGTTGCATTCGGAACTGCACGGTATCAGACAGAAGATACAGACAGAATCTTTGACCATGCGAAGAAGCTGTATCTGAACAGTCTTGGAATTCGTGCAGGTGGTTCTGCAGCACTTGATATCTGCCGTGTGGCATCCGGTGCAAATGGAGTCTATCTTGAACTGATGCTGTATCCGTGGGATTATGCGGCAGCATCTTTGATCGTGATGGAAGCAGGAGGATTTATCTCAACAGCAGAGGGCGGAATGATCACGTTGGATCAGCCGTGTTCCATCCTGGCAGCAGGACGGCAGTGCTGGAAGGAAGCAAGCCAGTTGTTGAGTGAATAATCAGAAGAATGGAATAGAGAGAAAAAATAGAAAGGAACTGAATTCATATGTTTACGCATGAGATGATAAAATCTTTTAATCAGTTAGAGATGGATGTATATAATTACATCATCAGCAATGAAGAGAAAGTAGTATATATGAAAGTACGTGAATTGGCAGAGGAGGTTCATGTTTCGACAACAACGATCCTTCGCTTTTGTAAAAAGGTAGGATGCGAGGGATATTCTGAATTCCGTTTGAAATTAAAACAGGAAGTTAGCAGCAAGGAACAGAAGAAAATCAATATGGATCTTACTGCGGTTAAAGATTTCTTTGAGAGGGTGCAGACACAGGCATTTGCTGAGAATATCCAGGAAGCTATGAAGTTGCTTACAAAGGCATCGTCAATTATATTTGTAGGTGTGGGAAATTCTTCTATTATAGGAAAGTATGGGGCAAGATATTTTAATAATGTAGGCTGGTTTTCATTTGCTATTGATGATCCGTTCACGCCAGTATTTCGTGGAAAAGGTGAGAGAACAGCTACAATCGCATTGTCTGTATCAGGAGAGACGGAACAGACACTGATGTTGGCAGAAAAGTTGAAAAGAAGAGGGAGCAGCCTGATATCTATTACAAATAAGGCAAACTGTTCTTTGGCGAAGATGAGTGACTGCAATATAAATTATTATGTTTCAGAGTATAAAAATAAAGAAGACGAAAATTATGATCTGACATCCCAGATGGCAGTCGTTTTTATTTTGGAATTAATCGGAAGAGAATTGAAGGGCGTCCATAACGATACAGATGATCTGTTTCAAAATGATATGGAAGATTTATTTCATTAAGGTCATAGGGTGTAATGGTACGAATAGTAACCAGATTAGTAACAAAAAAAACAGAATATACGAAAAAGCATCATAATACACAAAAAAGAAAAGAAAAACAGTGCATTTTACACAATAAAGTAGAATGTCCTGTTTTTTTTATGTAACAAATTCTGTCTATATGTAACAGAAACCAGAAACAGGAAAAAGTACTGACAAAACGGAAAATGCTTGTTATACTAGCACCATCAAAGCAAATGAGAAATAGGGAGGAAACAATCATGGTAATTCGATTATTTTGTGCAGCAGGAATGTCAACCAGTCTTCTCGTAAAGAAGATGGAAGAGGCAGCAAAGGAAAAAGGAAAAGATGCGGATATCGCAGCATATCCATTTACAGATATGGAACGCATGATTGAAGGTGTGGATGTAGCACTGCTCGGACCACAGGTAGGATATCAGCTTGGCAGAGCAAAAGAAATCTGTAATCCAAAAGGGGTTCCGGTAGATGTGATTCCAATGCAGGATTATGGAATGTGCAATGGAATGAATGTTTTGAAATTTGCATATAAGCTTGCAAAAAATAAATAAGAGAAAATAAAGATACACAATTTAAAGAAAAATAAAACAGAGCAAAGGGTAGTAGCAAATGAAAGAAAAAT
>SKEJ01000628.1_pt1 | contig 21735 bp, 16 predicted proteins | sample 4826721 | NCBI WGS metagenome assembly SKEJ01 (sample SAMN11008812, study PRJNA524170) | human gut metagenome | biome: Human fecal sample; material: Feces; isolation source: fecal sample from pouch patient p31 | host: Homo sapiens | place: Israel: Tel-Aviv | collected 2015-06-02 | reverse complement strand
TTACAGATGAATGCAAATAACTGAAGAGAATCTCTGTCATCTTCCGGGACCTCGACAAAGCTTTTTTTTGAAGTATTATAGGAACGGATGATTTCTTTTTCGAATTCCGGAATCCGTGATTTTTCCAGTTCACATACTTCTTTATAAATAGAAGTGATATCAAAATCTTTGTCGGTATCGAAGTATTTATCTGTAATAGGTGTTAACATGGTTTCAATATCTTTAATAGAAAGAAAATTCTTAAAATAATAGATAAAGATCATTACCAGTAAATGTTCTTTGGAATACTTTTTCTTCACCGGTGGTGGAAGAAGATTATTCTTGGCGTAATTATTGATCATTGTCTTGGTAAGAATCTTATCATCTTCGTGGCGTTTACTGGATGCCAGTTCTTTTTCCATAAAGGTAGTAACCTGATCCATGTACAAATCTATATTCGGAATGTCATCCGGCCTCACGTAATCAATTCGTGAGATGCTTGATAAAATGCTGTTCAGCATATCTTTTGTGTCTATTGTCATTCTTATCACCTCAATGTAATTATTATATAGTTTTGAAAACTAGATAGCAAGCATTTTTTTGAATACAGAAAGGGAAAAATGTTGAAAAAATTTTCTGAAATTTGTGGAAAGTGTTGACATTCTTAAGTATGATGATAAAATATGTTTGAAAGCAAACAATTTGATAACGAACAATTCGAAAACAAACATTTTTTGACCAATAGAGAAAGGATGGTAATGTGAAAGAAGAAGACAGAAAGATTGGCCCGGAAATTCATTGTACAGATCTGAAACTGTCAAGAAATCTGTCAGCACATGTCAGAAAATCCGGAGTGGATGAAGTGACGATGATGCATGGCTGGATCATACGGTATCTGTATGAGAACCGGGAGCAGGATATTTTTCAGAAGGATATTGAACAAAGATTTGCAGTAGGTAGATCTACAGTTACGAATCTGATCCAATTAATGGAAAAGAAGGGATTCGTAAAAAGAGAATCGGTAAAACAGGATGCCAGGTTAAAAAAAGTAATCCTGACAGAAAAAGGGATTGCAAGCCAGGAATCTTTTGAAGATATTGTGGAGCATATCGAAGAAGAGCTTTCCGAAGGAATATCAGAAGAAGAACTTCATATTTTTTATAAGGTATTAGACCGGATCAATCAGAATGTGAAGAAATATGAAGTCAGGTAATCTGGAAAATCGGAGTTATAAATGTAACTATAAAACAATTAATGAAACAGAAAGGGCGTAAATGGAATGATTAAGACATTAGCAAAACAGATCAAAGAATTCAAAGCAGCATCCATTGCAACTCCGCTCTTTATGATCCTTGAGGTATTGATGGAGATGATCATCCCGTTTCTGATGGCATCGATCATCGATAAAGGTGTCAATGCCGGGGACATCCAGCATATTTACAAGGTCGGCGGGATCATGGTCGTTGCAGCGGCCATCGGATTATTCGCCGGAATGATGGGCGGAAGATACGGTGCAAAAGCATCGGCAGGATTTGCAAGAAACTTACGAGAGGCGATGTTTAACAATATTCAGACATTTTCATTTGCGAATATTGATAAATTCAGCACGGCGGGACTTGTAACCAGAATGACAACAGATGTAACCAATATACAGAATGCATACCAGATGATTCTGCGTATGTTCACCAGAGCACCGGCAAGTATGATCTGTGCGATGGTCATGGCATTTACGATCAATGCAAGACTTGCATGCATCTATCTTGTAGCGGTTATTATTCTTGGAATATTGTTATTCCTGATCATGAGCCATGCGACAAAATATTTCCAGCAGGCATTTCCAAAGTACGATGACCTGAATGAGTCTGTACAGGAAAATGTATCTGCGATCCGTGTCGTAAAGGCATATGTAAGAGAGGAACAGGAGACATCCAAGTTGAGAAGAGCAAGTGAGAATATCTATAACATTTTTGTAAAAGCAGAGACAAACCTGGTATTCAATGCCCCGATGATGCAGACAGCGGTATACACGTGTATCCTGTTAGTGAGCTGGTTCGGAGCAAAGATGATCGCAAGTAATTCCCTGACGACAGGAGAACTGATGAGTCTTCTTACATATTGTATGAATATCCTGATGAGCCTGATGATGCTTTCCATGGTATTCGTTATGATCACGATGAGTATGGCAAGTGCGAAACGTATCTCCGAAGTGTTAAATGAGACGAGTGATCTTAAGAATCCGGAACATCCGTTCATGAAAGTGGAAGACGGAAGTATTGAATTCCGTCATGTGGACTTTGCGTATAAAAAGGACAGTGACGAACCGGTACTGGAAGATATTGATCTGAAGATCCGTTCCGGTGAGACGATCGGAATCATCGGAGGAACCGGAAGTGCCAAGACGAGTCTGGTTAACCTGATCAGCCGTCTTTACGATGTGACGAAAGGCGAAGTACTGGTTGGTGGCAAAAATGTCAAAGACTATGATATGGAAGTGCTTCGTAATCAGGTATCAGTAGTCTTACAGAATAACGTGCTGTTTTCAGGAACAATCCTTGATAATCTCCGCTGGGGAGACAAGGAGGCAACTCTGGAAGAATGCAGACACGCGTGTGAACTTGCATGTGCGGATGAGTTCATCGACCGTTTCCCGAAAGGATATGAGACCTATATCGAGCAGGGCGGAAGCAATGTATCCGGAGGTCAGAAGCAGAGACTTTGTATCGCAAGAGCATTACTTAAGAAGCCCAAAGTACTGATCCTGGATGACAGTACCAGTGCGGTAGATACCGCAACGGATGCGAAGATCCGGAGAGCATTCCGTGAAGAGATTCCGGATACGACGAAACTGATCATTGCACAGAGAATCTCCAGTGTACAGGATGCGGACCGTATCATCGTTATGGAAGACGGTAAGGTCAATGGATTCGGTACACATGAAGAATTACTGGAACAGAATGATATCTACCGTGAAGTCTATGAATCACAGACCAGCGGTGGCGGCGATTTTGACGAGAAGGAGGGTGAATAAGATGCCGGGACCGGGAAGACAGCCTAGAGGAATGAAATCACAGGTAAAAAATCCGGGTGAATTATTCCTCCGCCTTATGAAATATGTATTGAAAGACTATAAATTCCACTGCATCAGTGTCGTAGTACTGATCGTTGTCAGCGTACTTTGTAATGTGCAGGGAACGATGTTCATGAAGAACCTGATCGACGAATATATTACACCATTTTTATTATCGGATAATCCGAACTTTACACCGCTTGCACATGCGATCGCCAAAGTAGCAGCATTTTATGCGCTGGGTGTACTTGCAACGTTCGGTTATAACCGTCTGATGGTAAATGTGACACAGGGAACACTCCGTAACTTAAGAAATGATCTGTTTTCACATATGGAAAAGCTGCCGATCAAATACTTTGATACCCATGCACATGGTGACATCATGTCGGTATATACGAATGATATCGATACATTGAGACAGATGATCAGCCAGAGTATGCCACAGCTCTTAAACAGTGGGATTACGATCGTCAGTGTATTTATCAGTATGTTGATCTTAAGCATCCCGCTTACTATCGTAACGATGGTCATGGTCGGAATCATGGTATTCTGTTCGAAGAAATCTGCAGGACAGAGCGGGGCATATTTTGCAAAACAGCAGAAAGACCTGGGAACTGTGAACGGTTACATCGAAGAGATGATGAACGGGCAGAAGGTCGTAAAGGTGTTCTGTCATGAAGAAGAGAATATGCAGAATTTCAAGAAACTGAATGATGAGTTATATATCAGCGCAGACAGAGCGAATACATTTGCCAACTTCTTAGGACCGATCAATGCACAGATTGGAAATATCAGTTATGTAATCTGTGCGATCGTCGGAGGTGTGCTGGCACTTGGAAAAGTCGGAGGATTTACGCTTGGAGGACTGGCGAGTTTCCTGACATTTAATAAGAGCTTCAGTATGCCGATCAATCAGATCAGTATGCAGATGAATGCAATCGTTATGGCAATGGCCGGGGCTGATCGTATCTTCCGTCTGATGGATGAAAAAGAAGAGCTGGATGAAGGCTATGTAACACTGGTCAATGCGAAAGAAGAAGACGGAAAGCTCACAGAGTGTGAAGAAAGAACCGAGCGCTGGGCATGGAAACATACACATCAGAATGATGGCAGTGTGGATTATGTGGAAGTCAAAGGTGAAGTTGTATTCAATGGCGTGGATTTCGGCTATAATGATGAGAAAATTGTATTGCATGGTATCAAATTGTATGCGAAACCGGGACAGAAGATTGCTTTCGTCGGCTCGACCGGTGCAGGTAAGACGACGATTACCAATCTGATCAACCGTTTCTACGATATTCAGGACGGTAAGATCCGCTATGATGGAATTAATATTAATAAGATCAAGAAAGCAGATCTCAGGCGTTCACTTGGAATCGTTCTGCAGGATACACATTTATTCACCGGAACGGTGCGTGACAATATCCGCTTTGGCAAACTGGATGCGACCGATGAAGAGATCGTGGCAGCAGCAAAGCTTGCCAATGCCGACAGCTTTATCCGCCGGCTTCCGGATGGTTATGATACGATGCTGACCGGAGATGGAGCGAACTTAAGCCAGGGACAGCGCCAGCTTCTTGCCATTGCGAGAGCAGCCATCGCCGATCCGCCGGTACTGATCCTCGATGAAGCGACCAGTTCCATCGACACCAGAACAGAACGGATTGTACAGGATGGTATGGATAAGCTGATGCACGGAAGAACAACATTTGTCATTGCTCACCGATTATCAACGGTCCGCAATTCCGACTGCATTATGGTACTGGAGCAGGGAAGAATCATCGAGCGAGGTACACATGATGAGCTGATCGAAGAGAAAGGCAGATATTATCAGCTGTATACGGGAAATGCAATCAGCGCATAAGAACATAAAAAAATAAAGAAAAATAAAAGAGCTTCCTTTGGGAAAATAAGAAAAATCTTATGATCCGGAAGGAAGCTTTTTATCGCCATACGTTCATAAAGAGCTGCCAGGGGCAGGTTTTCTGTAGTGTCATGTATTCGTAAGGATTTAAAATGTGCCTTGCAGAACACACCTAAAATCACTATAATGGAAACAGACATTCGAAAAGAGGTAGAATGCATATGAAATCAATCATGTTATGTTATAATCTGAAAGGCACGAAAAAAGGCAGAAAGATCGGGATGTTGGGAAGCTTTCTCGGATTTCGTGTAAAATATGTAGAAAAAGAAGAGTATTCTAAGACAATCGGAGTACTGACCGGACTGAAAGAAGAAGTGGCGGAAGAAGCATCTGTGGAAGAAACTTCCGGGACAGACAATGCAAAAAATGAAGAAATGACAGATTTTGAAGAAGAGATGATTGTCATGCTGCTGGCAGACAATCAGACACTGGATAAGTTATTATTCCAGATGAGAAAAGAAAAAGTACAGATTCCGCTAAAGGCGATCGTTACTGCAAAGAACCAGAACTGGACATCAACGGCTCTTTATAAAGAAGTAAAAAGAGAACATGAATCCATGACGAAAGCAGAACAGGCCGGAAAGAAAAAAGAAGAATAGAAAACCGGAAAGAAAGGAAACTATAAGATTGAGTATATACGATACATTAAATGAACAACAAAGGGAAGCCGTATTCCATACCGAAGGACCACTTCTGATCCTTGCTGGTGCGGGATCCGGGAAGACCAGAGTGCTGACGCACAGGATTGCTTATCTGATCGAAGAGCAGCAGGTGAATCCATGGAATATCCTGGCGATCACATTTACGAATAAGGCAGCAGGAGAGATGAGGGAACGTGTCGATAAATTAGTCGGCTACGGTTCCGAAAGCATCTGGGTAAGTACCTTCCATTCCATGTGTGTGCGTATCTTAAGACGCCATATTGATCTGCTTGGATACGATACCAACTTCACGATTTACGACAGTGATGATCAGAAGACACTGATGCGTGAAGTCTGCAAGCTTCTGCAGGTTGATACGAAGATGTTCCGGGAAAGAGCACTGCTGTCAGAGATTTCCAAAGCAAAGGATGAACTGGTGACACCGCAGGAATACAGAATGCGTGCAGAAGGGGATTACAGCCGGAAAAAAATTGCAGAAGTATATGAAGAATATGAAAAACAGCTCCGTTCAAATAATGCGTTAGATTTTGACGATCTGTTGTTTAAGACGGTGCAGCTTTTCCAGACGCAGAAAGATGTACTGGAATATTATCAGGAGCGTTTCCGTTATATCATGGTAGACGAGTATCAGGATACGAATACAGTACAGTTCGAACTGATCCATCTGCTGGCATCCAAGTACCGTAACCTGTGCGTGGTTGGCGACGATGACCAGTCCATTTATAAATTCCGCGGTGCGAACATTAAGAACATCCTGGATTTTGAACATGTATTTGATGATACCAAGGTGATCAAACTGGAACAGAATTACCGTTCTACGGGCAATATCCTGAATGCTGCCAATGCCGTGATCCGGAACAATCATGGAAGAAAAGAAAAAACTCTCTGGACAGAGAACGAAGATGGAAATATGATCCAGTTCCGCCAGTTCGATTCTGCTTATGAAGAAGCAGAATATGTAGTCGGGGACATCAGACGTCATGTCAATAAAGAACTCTGCAGTTACAAAGATAATGCAGTACTTTATCGTACCAATGCACAGTCCCGTATGTTCGAGGAACGTTTCGTCCGTGACAGTATTCCATATAAAGTCATCGGCGGCGTGAACTTCTATGCGAGACGTGAGATCAAAGATCTTCTTGCGTATCTTAAGACGATTGATAACGGAAGAGACGATCTGGCTGTCAGACGAATTGTAAATGTTCCAAAACGCGGTATCGGACTGACCAGTATCAACCGTGTGCAGGAATATGCATCATCCAGAGAATGCAGTTTCTATGACGCACTCCGGGCCGTAGACCTGATCCCGAACATCGGAAGAGGACAGGCAAAACTGGAATCATTTGTTGCGATGATTGAGCATTTCAAAAATGATGTACAGGATATGAGTGTATCCGAACTGATGGAAGAAGTCATCAAAGAAACTGGCTATATCGATGCGCTGATCCATGAATGTGAAAGTGAAGAAGCAACATCAAGAATCGAAAACATAGACGAGCTCCGTAACAAGATTGCAGCTTACGAAGAAAACTGTGAGACACAGAATGAGGCATCGACACTCAGCGGTTTTCTTGAAGATGTAGCGTTGGTGGCAGATATCGACAGTCTGGACGAAAGTACGGATTATGTAGTACTGATGACACTGCACAGTGCGAAAGGTCTGGAATTCCCACATGTATATCTGGCAGGAATGGAAGATGGTCTGTTCCCAAGCTACATGACGATCACAGCCGACGATCCGGCAGAACTGGAAGAAGAAAGACGTCTCTGCTATGTGGGAATCACAAGAGCTGAGAAAGATCTGACTCTGACCTGCGCAAGGAAACGTATGGTGCATGGCGAGACGCAGTATAAGAAAATGTCCCGTTTCTTAAAAGAGATTCCGTTAGAACTTCTGGAAACAGGACCGTCCACAAAGAAAGAGAAGAAAGAAGAAAGCGAACCGGTAAGAGTGAAGACTTCTTTCATGCAGGCAAAAGAAGCTTTCAAGACCAAAGCATTTACCGCACCGAAGCCGGTACAGCAGTTCGGTACACCGAAGGGCGGAAAGCTTCCTTACGGAGTCGGGGACCGTGTGAAACATATCAAATTCGGAGAAGGAACCGTGACTGCGATCACGGAAGGCGGAAGAGATTATGAGGTCACCGTTGATTTTGACGGACCGGGAACGAAAAAGATGTTTGCAGCATTTGCCAGACTTCAGAAAGTGTAGAAATCAGATAAAATATTACATACAATTAGAAAAATGTGTATAGATTTCAGAATAAAAATCTAAAAAAAATAAGTAGTAATACATCATGTAAAGTGATATAATAAACGCAGAATTGATTTGCCAAAAGAGCAGAGGAAAGGACGTGGAAGCATGAGTAAAGTAGAAGATATTATTGCAGCATCCAAGCTTAGCGAACTGATGAATAAAAAAGAAGAGGACAAACACGGCAAGACCGTACTCTGGATCCTGGCATTAGTTGGAGCTGTAGCTGCAGTTGCAGGAATCGCTTATGCAGTATATTGTTTCTTCACCCCGGATTATCTGGAAGATTTCGAAGACGATTTCGATGATGATGATTTCGACGATGACTTTTTCGATGATGACGATCAGGTATAAGAACCGGGCGAATGAATAAGTGAAGAAAGAAGCAGGTTAGAAACCGATCTGATATAAGAAAGGCGACTGGCCTGCTTTTCTCTTGCGGTCTCGAGTGCAATCCAATACAATCCGAAGATATAAATCTATGAACATATAAAATAAAAGGCAAGGTTATATAGATATATAAATAAGTAACGGGAGGGAAAGAATGGAAGAACAGTGTTATGCACTGCTGATCGATGCGGATAATGTATCAGCAAAATACATCAAACCAATATTGACAGAGTTGTCAAAATACGGGATTATTACATACAAAAGAATATATGGAGACTGGACCAGCACGCAGCATTCGAGCTGGAAGGATGAACTTTTAACGAATTCAATCACGCCGATCCAGCAGTTTAGCTATACACAGGGGAAGAACTCAACTGATTCGGCTATGATCATTGACGCAATGGATATTTTGTATACCAATGATGTCGACGGTTTCTGTATCGTATCCAGTGACAGCGATTTTACAAGGCTGGTAAGCAGATTAAGAGAAAGTGGAAAGATGGTCATCGGTATGGGAGAGAATAAGACGCCGGAGCCATTTCGAAAAGCGTGTGATAAATTTACAATCTTAGAAAATCTGATGAGTGAACAGAATCCTGGAACCACAAAGAATGAGACATCACATGACAAACGTAGCAAGGAGAAGATTGAAGATGCGATCATCAAGATGATCATTGAAAACCAGGATATTAACAAGCCGACCGGACTGGGCGAAGTCGGAAGCCGATTGGTAAGTCTGTATCCGGATTTTGATGTACGTAGTTACGGATATAATATGTTGTCCAAATTCCTGGAAGAATTTACAAGGATACAGATGGTAAAGCATGGCAACATTGTGTCTGTTACTTTAAGAGAAGATCAGGATCTGAAGGAAAATATCGACAGCTATGTTGTGCAGATCGTAAAAAAAGCCGGAAAAGCAGGAGTAGAACTCAGTACACTTGGTAATAAAATGTATGAGAAATACAAAGATTTTAAAATTCGCGATTATGGATATTCCCAGTTTAACCAGTATGTGAAGAGTCTGAAACATGTACGGGTAGAGCAGGAAGGAACGATACTGAAGGCCGTGTATAAAGGATAATATGGAAGCTTTTATAGAATACCGGAACAGTAGATGATTTGAAATAAGAGAATAGAAAAAGAGTTACAGCAGAAAGGATATATATGAAAAAAGGACAGGTATACGAAGGAATTATAGAATCCGTGGAATTTCCAAATAAAGGGCGCATATACGTGCCGGAAGAAGACAGATGGGTAGTCGTAAAGAATGGCGTGCCGGGACAGAAGGTAAGATTTTCTGTCAATAAGATCAGAAAAGGAAAGGCAGAAGGGCGTCTTCTGGAAGTACTGGAACCGTCAGCCAGCGAGATTCCGTCAGCCTGTCCACATTTCGGACATTGCGGAGGCTGTACTTATCAGAATCTTCCGTATGAAGAGCAGCTTGCCATGAAGAATGAGCAGGTGAAAAAAATGATGGATGAAGCGGTAGACGGGGAGTATATCTGGGAAGGCATCAAACCAAGTCCTGTCAGGACCGAATACCGTAATAAGATGGAATTTTCATTCGGAGATGAATACAAAGACGGACCACTGGCACTTGGGATGCATAAACGCGGAAGTTTTCATGATATTGTAAATGTGACAGATTGTCAGATTGTAGATGAAGATTACAGAAAGATTCTTGCATGTACACTGGAATGTGCGGGAGAATCGGGACTTCCATATTATCACCGCATGCGTCATGTCGGATATTTCCGCCACCTGCTGGTAAGAAAAGCAGTAAAGACAGGAGAGATCCTGGTGGATCTGGTCACAGCATCCGATACGGCAGAACTCGGAGTTGACCCGGCAGAGGCAATGAAAAAAATCCAGACATTCAAGGCTGCATGGTTGGAAAAGATGACAGCAATGAACTTTGATGGAACATTGGTCGGAATCCTGCATACAAAGAACGACAGCCTTGCAGATGTCGTAAAAGACGAAGGAACAGAAGTCCTGTTCGGACAGGATTATTTCTACGAGGAATTACTTGGATTAAAATTCAAGATCACACCATTCTCATTCTTCCAGACTAATTCGCTGGGAGCGGAAGTCTTGTATGAGACAGCCAGAGAATACATCGGAGATACGAATGAAAAAGTTGTCTTTGATCTGTACAGCGGAACGGGAACAATCGCACAGATCCTCGCACCGGTTGCGAAGAAAGTGGTTGGTGTGGAGATTGTAGAAGAAGCGGTAGAGGCAGCAAAAGAAAATGCGAAGTTAAATAATCTGGACAATTGTACATTCTGGGCAGGCGATGTATTGAAAGTCATTGATGAACTGGGCGAAGTTCCGGATCTGATCATGCTCGATCCACCGAGAGACGGCGTGAATCCGAAGGCACTTATGAAGATCCTGAATTTCGGAGTGGAGCGTCTGGTGTATATCGCATGCAAACCGACCAGTCTGGCACGGGATCTGGAGATGATACAGGGACGTGGATATAAAGTGGAGAAGATCAGCGGGGTGGATTTGTTCCCGGGAACTTATCATGTGGAGACGGTATGCCTCCTCTCTAAGAAATGCCTAGTTTAAGCGGGGGTGAGGGGTATATCTGCTAGAACATATTATGAAAATAAGCCTATAAAATATGTGCATGAAATGAAAAATAGAATACGGGTGTAGTGAAAATCAACCTTTTGGCGTAGTTCGTATAGAGTACGCTGAAAGGTTATTTTTATGGGATTTTGTACGCGGAGAAGTAATAGACTGTACGCCGAAAGTTATGTAGGTTTAGATTGATTTTCGGCGTCTTGGCGCTTATAATAGAAATTAGGATAAAATGTCGCATTTTATAACTTTATTGAGGTAAGAAAATATGGAGTTTATGACTATTAAAGAAGCAGCAGAAAAGTGGAACCTATCAGTTAGAAGAGTGCAGACAATCTGCAATGAAGGAATGATAGAAGGGGCTATGAAGTTTGGTAATACTTGGGCTATTCCAAAGAATGCTGTAAAACCAGCGGATAAAAGAATTAAGTCCGGGAAGTATATCAAGTCCTGATTTTGGGACAACAGATATGGGAGAATGGATTAGAAAGGAAGAGTATGCCTATGTTACCGGAAGAAAAAGCTCGTGTAAAAATTGATAAGCAATTAAGAAATGCCGGTTGGGATATAGTGACTCGAAATGAATATCTGCCTAATAGTATTGATGGAACTGCTATAAGAATTCAATTTAAGATAAGTGGCTTAAGTAAAATTAAAGATATATTAACAGAAATAAACGAAGAAGGAAAGCATGATAGAAATGATGGGTTCAAAACTGCATCAAAAGCATCTCAGTTTGATTTTTTAGATTAAGGCGACTTACTTATAGCTTAAAAAGTTTTTCTTGTTCAGGGCGGAAAAATATTTTTATTAAAGGAGATAAATTATGCTTAAATACACAGATGAAGATATTAGAAATATGAGTAAAATAACATGTAAGATAGCGGCAGATTACCTAGGCATATCCCCTATGGCGGTTAGTATCGGCATGAGAAATGATCTTTTACCGATCGGTTTTGCAATTCACAATGAAGAAAGAGATAGAACATATTCTGAGAGTTGGTCCTATCACATAATTGGTGAGAGATTGATTGCATATAAATATGGGAAAACATCAGAAGTACAAGTTCAAAATATAGAAAAGAGTCTAAATACTATAATAGAACAGTTTGAAGAAATGAAAAAAGATTTGGTTTTTCTATTAAGCGAAAACGAGGATCAGCAGAATTAGAGCTTTATGAATATGCGTTTTCGCTGGGAAAATACAAAGATGTTGACAAAAAATATGCAGGAAAGGAGCTGCCAGGATGGAGAATGAAAAAGGAATAGTTAAATTGACTCGTAAGCAGCTCTATGATGAAATATGGGCTCTTTCAGTTGCAGGGGTAGCCAGAAAATATAACTTGAATTATGGTAAACTGATAGCAACTTGTAAAGTAGAAAATATATCTTTTCCTTCTTCTGGTTATTGGACTAAGAAGAATATGGGAAAAGATGTATCGAATGAGATTGTAGAATTTTCTGGATTGGAAGATACAGAAATTTCATTAATAACGAAAGACGCGGTTGTTAAGCGTATTCGGAAAGCTAAGGCAGAAGTAGTAGAGAAAGTGCATACTGATGTAACAGAAGAATTGGACGTAGCAGTCGAGGAAGATTTATCGCAGAAAAAAACGGAGAATATACCTAAGTGGCCGGATGGAATTCTTGATTATTTGGATGCGACGGAAAGAAATAAAGTATTAGAATATGCGTGCAATCTGCAGATAAGTCAAAGTACACGATTGCATAAAATGTTGGTCCAATACAAGAAGGATATTGCTGATTATAAGTCAAAGCTGAAAGAAGTACAGAGTAGACCATACTATAATTCAAGACATAACAAACCAGAAAACGAGCCTGAATTCTTTAAGGAAATGTCTGATGAGTGTATGTCACGTGCAATTGCAATATTAGATACCGTATTCAAAACAATTGAATCTTTAGGTGGAAGTATTAATAGTGATTTGTCTGTAAAAATTAGAGGAGATATTGTTAGATTTCGTATGGTTGAGAGTCAAGACCAAGTGAAGCATGAAATGACTAAGCAAGAGGCACAGGCGCTCGTAAAATATAATGATGATATCAAAAATCATAGATGGGCTTCAAAACCGCAAATTAGAAAGTATGACAAGGTATATAATGGTAAACTTCGTATTGTGTTTGGGGCGCGAAGCTACATAAGAGATAACGATTCTGAAAAATTAGAAGATAGACTGGGTGATATTTTGGTTACCCTGTATGAGAAGGCAGAAGAGAATAGAATTGTACGAGAAGCACGTGAAGAGGCAGAACGTAAGAGAGTTGAAGAAGAGAGACGCAGAGAAGAAAATAGACAAAGAAAAGAACAAGAAATTCGTCTTGTAAAAGAACTTGTAAATAAAGCTGAAGACTATAGAATTGCAAAGGAAATAAGAGAATATATTCAGGCTATGATAGATAGTGGAAATGAAGATATTACTCCAGAATGGATTGAATGGGCTCTGAAGAAAGCTGACTGGTATGATCCGTCTATAGCGACTGAGGATGAATATCTGGGAAAACGTCAGCATGAAAAAAGTGCTGAAGAAAAGGAAAAATCTTTACAAGACAGTATCAGAAAGAGCTGGTATTGGTAAAAATGAATGGAGGCAATTTGATGGATAAAGATCCCTTTAAAGAGTATATGAAACAATCAGAACCGAATAAAAGAGACAAAGGTTATGCATGGCATACAGCTATCGGACTTCAAGCAGTGGATGGATTAAAGACTTCGAAGTATTTGATTGATACTGCAATAAAGAATATTGAAGGTGATATTTCGATTGATGAAGCGCAAGAACTTCTCAACACGTATTATGAAGAAAATCCAAAAGCAGATATAGAAGACCGTACGGAAGAGGCCGACAAAGTTGCCGTTAGAATAGCAAAAATTTTGTCGGAGAAAGCATTTAGTTTTACTCCGAATGAGTATATCTCTATTCATAAAAAGTTATTTACAGGGATTTATGGACATGCCGGAAAACTTAGAGATTATAATATCACAAAAAAAGAGTGGGTGCTGAATGGAGCAACGATTCTTTATGGAAGTGCATCAGAACTTCGTGCAACCCTGGACTATGATTTTGCAGAGGAAAAGAAGTTTAGTTATAAAAACTTGAGCATGGAAGAAATTATTCACCACCTGGCGTTTTTTGTATCAAGATTATGGCAGATACATGTATTCGGAGAAGGAAATACACGAACTACGGCAGTATTTTTTATTAAGTATCTTAGAACACTTGGATTTGATGCAACTAACGATATTTTTGCGGAGAATGCATGGTATTTTAGAAATGCACTTGTTAGGGCCAATTATAACGATTTGAAAAATGGTGTTCATGAAACAACCGAGTATTTGGAATTGTTTTTAAGAAATTTATTGTTGGATGAGAAGAATGAACTTCATAATCGTACGATGCACATTAGTGGAAGGTTTGCAGAAGTGGACATTGAAAGAGTAAAAGTGGACATTGAGAGTGGAGAAGTGGACATTGAAAGCACAAAAGTGGACATTCGAAATAAATTACTTTCTTTCTCAGATACGATTTCAGAAAAAACAATAAATCATACAGTAGAAATATTTTCAAAATGTGGAAAAGAAAATTGTTTCGGAAGAACGATAGTTGAAGAAATTACTGGATTAAAGCCATCAGGAGCTTCCAAGTTAATAAAACTGTTGGTTGATAGTGAGGTAATCGTACCTGTAACAGGACATGGAAAAGGAAAATATCGGTTTCAATAAAAGTGAACATTGAAAGGGTGTTAATGCCATTCGCAAAAATGTCCAAAACAAATCGGCGTACTGATATATTACCAAATTTGGTAGCAGTATTTAGAATAATTTTGTATTATAAAAGTGTTACAAAATATCGGCGTACTCGCCACACGTTTACAAAGTTAAACGGTCTGTACGCCATGTCTTAACCTTATGATTGCAGATATTAGCAACCTGTCAAAGGGTGTAAAAACTCAGTAACTATGCGGGTTCGCGTACTGTTAAAGCAGTGAAAAACGACACCGCACGTCGAGACGGTAGTTTTGATGTCAAAGGTGAACCCTAACAAGTAAATATAGTGTAGAAAACAAAGGACTTTCTCAAAGACTATCGTTAAAAGGTATATGAAGTCTTGTGGAAAGTCCTTTTTTGGTGCTTGAAAATAGTTAAGTGAGAACTAGTTTACTTGAGAGGGTTGACACTAAGGAATGGTTAGAAAATACATCGAACAGATAAAGATACATGAAGATAAATTCACGATTTGTTTTAAGGCAAAATTGGAGATTGATATTGAACGATAAGGAAGACTTACATTTGGCAGGGTGAATCCCTGTCTTTTTGTTATATATATGAATTGATTTTATTCGTAGTTTGGAATATACTGTTGCTAGTGAGTGCAACTGTAAAGTTATTTACGGAGAGATTATGATGGAATATTTATCAATAAAGCAAACATCAGAAAAATGGGGTATTACAGTTAGAAGAATACAGGTTCTCTGTGCAGAGGGACGTATACCCGGTGCCACAAAGATTGGATCATATTGGGCTATTCCGGCAGATGCAGAAAAACCAAATGATCAAAGGATTAAGAGTGGGAAATATATAAAGAGCGTGGAAAACGGTAGGTAGAAAAACATACAAGAAAGGAAGCACTTAAAATATGGAATATACAATAGAAGAAAAAGGTATATTAGATTTAATGGGAAGAACAGATTTTAGGAATCTTTCTAAAGGTGATGTTATCAGTTATGCATCAAAATTGGCAGAACTGCGTCCTGAAGTTGCAAGGGATGTTTTGGCACAGTATCCACAGTTTGTGGATCTTATGAAAACTGCACTTTCGGAATACCGTCAAGAAATAGATAAAATCATTGAAAATGATGATGCAAGTATTGAGCATTATTACACATATACAGAGAAGGATCAAGCTGAATCGTCAAAGAGTCGTACAGAGTATTATGATTTTTTGAAACAAGTGCAGGCAGACTATAGCAAGTGTTTAGATAATCCTAATTTAACACCTGAACAGATGATGGAAATGCTCAAAGAAGAAACGAAGCTTGCAGAGATGGCTGCTGCAAAAGATAAAGAAATCAGAGAGCATGATGAGAAAATAGAAGAAAAAGTAAATGCTAAAGATAGTGAAAAAAGAGCATTTAATTGGAAACTTGCTGGAGGCGCAAGCTTAGCTTTGGCTGTTACAGTTGGTATTGCAGCGAGTGTTTTGGGCGGAGATTTTAACTTCAAACTGCCTACAAAAAAGATCTGATAGGAGGAGCAAATTATAATGGCGAATGAACTACAACCACTATCGTTGCTATTTCAAAATAGACTATTCAGAATACCAGACTACCAGAGAGGCTATGCTTGGCAACAATCACAGTTGATTGATTTTTGGGATGATATCATCAATCTCCAAGATGATAGATACCACTATACCGGTCTCTTATCTTTGAAGGAACTGAAGAAAAAAGTTATTTCATCCTGGGGTGAGGATATATGGATGGTAGATGCCGGATTCAAGGCATGTCATATTGTAGATGGTCAGCAACGATTAACTACCTTTATTGTTCTGCTGAATGAGTTGATAGAAATAGCAAAAGCTGAAAATAAAGATTTAACTGAGAATGATATTGTTTTGGGTTTTGAAACTTTGAAAGATATACGATCAAAATATATTTGCCGCCATCGTCCACCGAATAATCAGATTACCACGTATCTCTTTGGATATGAGGTGGATAATCCTAGTGCAGAATATTTGAAGTACAGAGTGTTCAACGAACCGTATTCCGGTAGTGTAAACGAAACATATTACACAAAGAATTTAAAGTACGCTAAGGAGTTCTTTAAAAAGAATATATCGGAATTGTATGCAGATGAAGGTATGGAAGGACTCAGTAATCTGTATCTGAAACTCACGCAACGTCTCATGTTTAATATACATGAGATTGACGATGACTATGATGTTTTTGTTGCGTTTGAGACAATGAACAACAGGGGTAAGAAACTTACAAACCTCGAACTTTTAAAGAATCGTCTTATCTATCTGACTACTTTATATGCCAATGATAAATTTGATGAGTTGGATAAATCTAATTTGAGAAAGCAAATTAATGATGCCTGGAAAGAGGTTTATTATCAGTTGGGAAGGAACGAAAAAACACCGCTTTCTGATGATGAATTCTTAAGGGCTCATTGGATTAGCTATTTTTCCTATTCACGTAAAAAAGGCGATGACTACATAAACTTTTTGCTTGGTAAATTCTCTGCGAAGAATATATTCAAGAAAAAGACGATATATCTTAGCAGTGGTGAAGAGGAAACATCTGATTTAAATTATGATGAAGATGATCTGAATGTTGAGATAGAAGAAACGGAAACAATGGAAGTTTCCAAATTGGAACCATCTGAAATATCGTCATATGTTAACAGCCTTAAAGATTTAGCTAAGTATTGGTACGACACATATTTTCCGTTGCAGAGTGAAAATCTTACCCAGGAAGAAAAACAATGGGTTGATAAGCTGAATAGAATTGGTATCGGATATTTCAGACCGCTTGTTATGGTTATCATCAGCAGAAGAGATTTTTCTGAGGAACAGAGACTTAAAGCATTCAAAGCAATCGAAAGGTTTATTTTTATATGCTTTCGTCTTGGAACATATCAAGCAACCTTTCGCAGCAGTGAGTATAACCGTGCTACAAGAAGCGTGTACTTGCATGAGATGAATCTTGAAGATTTGATTGAAGACATTGAAGACACTACAAATAGCAATATCGAGTATGCTATTCCGAACTTCGTGACAAGAATTGAGAAGAATTTTGATAATAATACTGGATTCTATACCTGGAACCCAATTCGATACTTCTTATATGAGTATGAAGTTTTTTTATCACAGAAGAATAACATTGATAAATTAAACTGGATGCTATTTACGAAGAGCGAGAAGGATAAAGTTTCCATTGAGCATATTCTTCCGCAAACACCGTCAAAGTATTATTGGAAGAATGCCTTCAGACAGTTTGATGAAGATGAAATCAAATTGTTGTCCGGAGCACTTGGAAACTTGCTACCGCTGTCACAGAGCATCAATTCATCACTTCAAAATGATAGCTTTGAAGACAAGAAAACATCCAAATCTAGCGGAAGACGTGGATATGAAAACGGATCTCATTCTGAAATTGAGATATCCAAAGAATCTGACTGGTCTGCGGATAGAATTTATAACAGAAGTAAACAGTTACTTGAGTTTATGGAAAGACGTTGGAAGTTCAGCATGACCAAAGAACAGTTGGATAGACTTGTTTATGTATCCTTTGCAGTTGATGGGAGAGAAGTTCCTGATGAGTTGCCTAAAGAAAAGTTTGTAGAAACGACTGTAAAATCTAATGATGCACAGAATAAAGAGTCAAATGATGAACTTGGAAACAAACAATTACAATTCTGGACAGCATTCGTTAACTACTGTACAGAGGAAGGCAGAGGTGATATAGGTGCAAGAAAGCCTCTGCAGCAAAATTGGTACGATATTGCTGTGCCTAATGCAGAATTTCACCTGTCATTTACAGTTACGAGAAGTAAGTATATAACACTTTTGCTGTATGTATATAATCCCGAAGCTTTTGCTCAGTTGGAAGAGAAGAAGGACAAGATAGAATCCCTGTTTGGTGATAAGTTTGACTGGTATTCATCAAAGGCAGGCAGCATCGCGAAAAGAATTCTTTACCGAAAGGAATATGATATTTTCAATCCGTCAAAGCATACAGATATTTTTGAATGGATGATTGAAAAATATGATTTGTTGCATAATGCATTGATAGCTGTCGGAGAAATCGATGCAAACCAGCGTACGGAAAAGAAGTTTGATCCCTTAAAGGAATTTTTGGTTAACTCGACTGAAGCTGAAATGACCCTATCGTTTAGGCAGATAGAGGATATCATCGGTGAAACTTTGTGCAAGTCAGCGTATAACTACAATGCATATTGGAATCCATCTGCGACACATATTCTGCCTCATACAATTATTGAAGCTGGATACGAGATTGTTAATGTGGATTTGATTGGTAAAAGTGTGGAACTGAAAAAGAATAAATCGTGTAAAATCAAAACGAGGAACACAGTTCAGAATTTGGGCATATTCAATTAAATTAATCGTAAAATACAAGCGGCTTCTGGCGATGAACCGGAAGCCGCTAATTTTTTAATCTTTTTTATAAAATTTGGTCTCGTAGCCGTCGCCTCGGATCAGGATATCCGGCATCCAGGCGGGAGATTGACCCATGATGGAGGTAATGCTGCTGACATAGGTTCTTTTATGGCATGCTTCCAACTTGTCACCTTGTTTGATAAAAATGTGGCATATCCGATTGGTACAATAGAAGATTATACAGTATGAAAATTTGTAAGAAAAAAACAGACTTCGGGTAGGTTCTGTAAAATAAGCTTAAAATATCATGGATGGGTGGTCCGGAGTTGGGGAAACGCATATGCACAGATTTGGCACCAAATCAGGCCTCAAGTGAAATATTCAGTGTATTGCAGGATGCCGACAGATATATGTGATACTCATTCAGAGATTTGAATAAATTCGGTGTTGTGATATCGTAGGCAGAAGTTTTGAAATTTAGTTTGTATATGAGAGACTGTATAGAGAGGGCACGTTTTTTTTCGCCATACGTTCGAAAGAAACTGTCACCTACAGGAATTACTGCCAGCAATTCCTTGCGGATGCGTTTGCAAATAGCAGGTTCTGTAGATAAAAATGTAATTTTATGGAAAAAGTTTTTGCAGAGAGACAGTTTCTGACATTTGTGAAACGTATAATAGTGATAGTATGAGCCAATACGGGAGGAACAAGATGGTAGAAGTAGAATACAAGAATGGCAAAATCGAGCGTGTACTCGGGATATATACGAAGCTATTGAATGGATATATTGTAAATAAAGCGGCGGAGGCAAATGAATACGGAGTTAATGAACGTAGTATCCAACGTGACATTGATGACATCCGGAACTATCTGGAGTTTGAAGCGGTCCGTAGTGGGTGTATGAATAATGTCATTTATGACCGGGTAAACAAAGGATACAGACTTGAAAAGATACATAAACGGGGACTCACAACAGAAGAAATTACGGAAATATGTAAACTATTGTTGAAAAGTCAAGGGAAGGATAAAGAGGAAGTATCTGAGATGATAGAAAAATTAATTGCCAGCTGCGTACCAAGAAGTAACAAAAAAATAATGGAAGAATTAATTGATATGGAATAAAATTCTGACAATAATACGATTGAAAGATTTGAAAAAAGAATTTGTAGAATGATTGACTGGAATTGTCGGGAAATGTATAATCGTCTTATAGGTTATCAGAAAAACGGAGAAAATAAATGAGACGGTTTGGAAAAACACAAGATGACAAACAGAACAAAATAATGAACGATAAACGCATTGTAATGTAGCAGTGCGTTTTTTTCTTAAAAAAATCAGATAGACAGAATCTGACATTCTCAAAACATATAATGACAGTATAAGAAAACAGACAGGGAGAAAAATGTATGGACGAGTATAAAAATGGCAAAATCGAACGTGTTTTAGGAATATATACAAAACTGCTCAGTGGAAATGTCATTAATAAATTCGATGAAGCACAGGAATATGGTGTGAATGAACGTTCCATTCAGAGAGACATTGATGACATCCGGAATTATTTGGAGATAGAGTCAGAAAAAACAGGCTATATTAATTCTGTCATCTATGACCGCATGAAGAAAGGATATCGTCTGGAACAAATCTACAAAATGAAGCTGACCAACAGCGAAGTTCTGGCAGTATGCAAGATTCTTCTGGACAGCAGGGCATTTACCAAAAAAGAAATGACGGATATGTTGGACAAGCTGATCACGTGCTGCGTGCCAAAAGAAAATCAGAGGATGATCACAGATCTGATTGACAATGAAGAATTTCATTATGTAGAACCAAGACACAGAACGAAGTTCATTGATACCATGTGGAAAATCGGACAGGCAATCAGAGAAAGCCGTTACATAGAAATTCAATATTTCCGGAACAAAGACAAATCGATCGTGACCAGAAAAGTAAAACCAGCGGCAATCATGTTTTCAGAATACTACTTTTATCTGACTGCTTTTATAGAGGATGAAAAGGTAAGAAAAGATTTTGATGTGCTGAACGATGCATTCCCGACAATTTACCGGATAGACCGGATAAAGAAGCTTAGGGTGTCAGAGGAACGTTTTCGCATTCCATATGGGAATCGCTTTGAAGAAGGAGAATTCCGGAAGCGGATACAGTTCATGTACGGCGGCAGGCTTCAGAAAGTAAAATTCCGGTATTATGGAAATGATGTGGATTCGATATTGGACCGTCTTCCAACGGCGGAGATCGTTGGAGAAGAGGAGGGAATATATACAATAAGTGCGGAGGTGTTCGGAAAAGGGATTGAGATGTGGCTGAGAAGTCAGGGAGATATGGTGGAAGTGGTATAAAAAGAGAATAGAAAAATATTTGAAATTGTAAAAAAGGAAGTAATGAATTGAAGAAGAATGGAAAAAAATATAGGAAAATAAAGAAAGAGCAAGAACTAAAAAGAGCATTGTTCAGCAAGAATAAAATAAGTATTTGTCAGGAGGTGGATGATATTAATATTTCTATGTTGGCGATAGCGCATATTGTTGAAGAAAATCCAATTTTACAGGAAAAGGAGGCGGTAAAGGAGGAATATCTTTCCAGATTGACGAGATTGGTCAAAAGCGGAAAATGGAATACAAGAAAGTTTGAAAGTTCGGAATTATCAGCATATAGAAAAATAATATTAGATTCAGAAAAAGTGAGAAACACGCATGAGATAGAGT
>SKEJ01000618.1_pt1 | contig 21929 bp, 15 predicted proteins | sample 4826721 | NCBI WGS metagenome assembly SKEJ01 (sample SAMN11008812, study PRJNA524170) | human gut metagenome | biome: Human fecal sample; material: Feces; isolation source: fecal sample from pouch patient p31 | host: Homo sapiens | place: Israel: Tel-Aviv | collected 2015-06-02 | reverse complement strand
ACGGCGTCGTTCATGTAGGACGTCATCTGGGTGAGCTCGTCATCGGTCAGTGCGATCTTTGCGTACTCGGCGATGCCGCGCACGTCTTTCTCGCTGAGTGCCATAGGCGCTCCCTTCCGCATAACAGATAAACCGCTCTAGTATACAAGGCAACGCCGCTTGGAGCAGGTGCTTTACCCAAATGCAGCGAAAACGTAACGAGGGCGGCGAACGCGGTCCGGCAGCTCTGCGGCGAAAACCGCATAGCTCACAACAAAAACCATCACAACATTCGACGTTTATCGTCAAAATCGCGATTTTCATCGAATGTTGTGATGGTTTGGAAGCCCCGGCACCACAAAGGCGCCTGTCCCCATTGTGGTGGTTCTGGACGATGTCTTATGCCGAGGCCTTGGCCTTGCGGCGCTTGCGGACCGCGTGGATCACGATGTCCAGCAGCAACAGCACAATGGCTACGACCACAATGAGCACGGCAAACTCGCGCTTGCCCCAGTGGCGGCCGGCCAGCGACTTTTGCTTGTCGACGTCCTTCTTGTTGTACTTGGTGCGCACGCAATGCACCAGCAGGCGATGGTCGTTCACGCCGTAGGGCGTGCAGGTGACGAGCGTCACCTTGTCGGCGCCGGGCTCGATGGTCAGCGACTCCATCTCCTCGGGCAGCACCACCTCGGAGTCCACCATCTTGTAGGCGAGCGTCTTGTTCATGGTGTGCAGCAGCACCAGGTCGTCGGGCTCCAGCGAGTGGATGTCGTCGAACATGCTCAGGTTGCGCATGCCCGAATGCGCGGTGAGCACGCAGTGCGTCGAGGTGCCGCCCACCGGCAGGCTCGTGCCCTCCAGGTGGCCGACGCCCGCCATGAGGACTTCCTCGCTCGTGCCGTGGTAGATGGGCATGCTCACGTCGATGGAGGGGATTTCGACCCAGCTCATCATGGGGTCGCGGTCAAAGATGAGCTGCTGGGCGTAGGGCTCGATCTGGTCGGCGGGAAGCTCGGTGGCCTCGCCCGCCAGCTGCTCGTTAAAGGAGCGCGCCTGGAGCAGGATGCGCTCGCGCTCCTCGGCAGACAGCGCGTCCACGGTGCTGGACACGGTGCTGATCTGGTTGAACACGCCCGAGGCCTCGAGCCGGTCCAAGATCCACGGCCAGGTCATAAGGCCCACGCCGATAAGGATGATGACGATGGTGATAAGCCGGTCGGCCCAGCGTGGCAGTCGTTTGCGGCGACGCTTGGGCTTTGGTTGAGGTTTGAACTGAGGTTTGGCTGAGGGCTTGAGCCACCGTTGGCCGCGGCGTTATTGCTCTTCATATGTTTGGCGCCCTGCACCATCGCCGGTCACTCCTCTACAACTCAAGTTGTCTAAACAAATAATAGCCGATTAACGAGCTCATGCGCTGCGCAACGCAGCCTGGCAGCATTGCGCAGCGCAAGTATGGGCCCGCATTTGAGTTTTCAAAATGTCCCGAATCGGCGGGGCGATTCGGGATACAATAACTACAGGAAACGACGCACCCCGCGTAAGTACTTAGGAGCGCGGGCGACCAGTTTCCGACGTTGTTAAATGCCCGGGCCTCTAACCCCGGGCATTCTTATTTGCGCTTTTTGCGCCGCAAATGCCTTCTACCGTCCGCACCGCGCGTGCGCCTACGGACCTTAAACCGAACCTCATACGAGTCAAGAAACGCGATGACGAACGTGCCCACCGCCGCGAGGGCAGCGAGCGCGTTAAGGAATTTCAGCATTTGGGGACCTCCGATCGAGTCGTCGGCCGCCCGCGCACGGGATGCGTCGCAAAGCCATTTTACTGCGAGTTTATGCACCCACAGCTGGTAAACGCAATAATTGCAAACATCTGTTCGATAGTCATACGCTCGATCCATCGGGCAATGGAACCTGGCTGCGTTATCCAAAAAAACGGGGCAAACTCCAGTGCGGAGTCTGCCCCGAAAAGAGAATGGCAAAGCAAGAACGTAGATGGACGAAAAAAGTGTCCGCAAGTCTCATGGCCATCACATTCCACCCGCCAAAGGGATGGGTGAGCGAGCGTTACTCCTGCTCGGACTCCTCAGCCTGCTTACGGCTACGAATGAGATGCGCCACGCCAATGCACAGCACCGCGCCGCCAGCGATCCAAGTGAAGGTCACGCCATTGAGACCGGTCAGCGGGAGACCGGAGCCCTGCTTGTTTTTGACAATCAAAGCAGCAGTACCGTTGTCCGTGTTGGTCGTGTCAACCTCGACCAAATTGGAACCCGCGGTGCTCGTCTTGACCGTGAGCTTGTTTTCTCCCACGCCCTCTGCATTGTTGAGGCCAGTGGCTTTGATGGTGAAGGTGAAATCGGGGATGGTGTTGTAGCCGGCGAGCGTATGGGTTTCCTTGACGGTGTAGGTGCCGGCATCGAGGCCCTTGACGTTAATCTCGCCGGAGTCGGTGGTCGTGAACTCATAAGGCTCCTTATCGAGGGAGCCATTATCCTGAACATACATGCCCTTGGATGTAGTATCGTCGGGATTAGTGGCACAGATGGTGAACTTTACGCCGGCAAGTGCCTTACTCTCATCAGTCGCGTCCTTCTTGACGAGCTTGAGCGCATAGGTGTAGTCGCGCACGGTGTCGGACACAGACTCACCCTTGGTATCGTGCCCAGGGTTGTTGGAGTAGATGAGCTTGACGGTGTTGGAGTTGCCCGTGTCACCGACAACAACATGCTGGGACATCTTCGGGTCGAGCTTGGCGCTGTACGTGACAATGACCCTTGTGTTTTCGCCGACAGGGACATCGGCCGCCTTGGCGGCAGCCTTAAGATCTTCAAACTTTACGCTCAAGACCGTCTTGCCATTTGAATCGGGATCAGACACGGTCACAGAAGTAGGCGTAATCTGAGTCTTATCAATCACGACCTTGACAGAGGACTCATCAACAGTCAAACCGGCAGACAGCTCATCGTAGAACTCATAATAGTAGGTGCCGAACGTGTCGACATTGTTTGCAACCGTGCCGGTCAGCTTGTACTGAACGGTCTGACCCATCTGGGAGTCCGCCTTGACCTCCCAATCGACGCCATTAGCATCGTCCTTGATCTGCTTCGTCACGGTCGGGATGCTCGTCTTCTCGGTAACGCTCACTGCGCCGCCGCCCACGACCGCAAAGATCGGCGAGGTACCGGTCTGCTTCTCTTTCGTATTGAGCGAGTCGGTATCGGTCATGAACAGGTAGTAGCCGGCGCTCGTAGTGGTGAAAGTGCAACCGGCAGCAAAGGAATTGCCCGTAGCGGTAACATTCTTCTCTACAGCCAAGGCAATCTTGTTAAGGATGCTGCCCCGCGGCAAACTCGTGGTATCAGTGGTATCAGTGATCTTGGAAAGGTAGTCGGCAACATCAGAAGCGGTCGAGTCTTTGGTAATTCCAGTGGCTTTATTATTAACAAGCTCGTCCAGGACCGCAGTCCTTGCGGCAGGACTCGCCCACTCAACGTTGGACGTAACCTTACCGGACTTTCCGTCCATAACGTCAGCAGTAAAAATCTGATACGCCTTGAACGAAGTGGGGCCATTGTCCGCGTCCTGGTTAATCGTGAGCGAATAGCTGGGGGCGGCACCCTCCTCAGCAAACGCCATGGTCACCGGGGCCATCACGCCGCCGAAGCTCAGCGCTACCGTGAGGCCGGCGGTTACTGCCAGGCGTGCGATGTTCTTGTTCATGCTCATCTTCTTTTCCTCCGTTTTCCGGTTGGTTCTCATTCGATCGATCATCATCTGTCTGTGTCTTAGCATCTGCTTCGCTACGTCTCGCCCCGCTCTCTGTGGGGCTGCCAGCTACTCTTTATGGCTGCCACCTCCCCGCTTGATCAGGAGCGCGACCACGATCAGTGCAGCTCCGGCGACCGCTGCGGCGGCCACGGCGTACATTGCCATATCGCCAGTCAAGGGCATAAAGCCTCCGGTGGTAATGCTAGGGGGTGTGCCGGTGGGCGTATTAATGATCGACGCCTCCAGGCTGCCCGTCGACCCGTCCGCGCTGTCGGCGCGCAGGGGCGACTCGGCCGTGATGGTGAGCTTGGGCTTGGCGGCGGCCACCTGGTCGACATCCAGGCCCTCGGCCTTGACCGTCACGGAGCGCGTGCCCTCAAAGGCGGTGTAGCCCTTGGGCGCCTTGAGCTCGCGGACCTCCAGCTTGCCCGAGTCCACGCCCGAGACGGTCACGCGGCCGTCCTCACCCGTGGTGACGGTGGCCTTGCCCTCCGCATCCCACGTGCCGTCGGCCGCCAGCGTGCGACCGCGGTCGTCAGCGATGCTCAGGACCGCCCCGGCAAGCGGCTTGTCGCCGTCGCTGCCGCGCTTGGTGAGCGCGAGATCCCAGGTGTAGGCGCACGCATCGTCGCTCGGCGTGCGGGTGAAGCCGGCGTCGCCGGACTGGTCGGCAAAGGGAGAGCGCGGGTAGCGCAGGTAGACCTCGTTGGGGTTGCCCTTCGCGATGCCGTGGTTGCACGCGCTGTTGAGCGGCGCGTTGTACACGGCGACCACGCGGGCGCCCGCGGTGAAGGCGTCGGCCCCGCCGAGCGCGGCGATGAGGTCGCCGGTGCGCACGGTGAAGGTCTTACCGTCGGCCGCTACCTTGGTGGCGCACTGGGCCGTGATGTCGGTCCAGCCCTTCGCGGGCTCGGTGCCGGCGCGCCCGTCCTTGCCGGCCGAGACGGCGTCGAAGCCGCCGTCCGCGCCCGCCGCCACGTACCCGCGCACGCTCGTGGCGACCTTGGAGGGGTCGAGCCCCGCGCTCATGGTGTCGACGAACCGCACCGTATAGGTGTCGTAGGCGGTGAGCCCGGCCGGGACCGTGGCGGAGAGGCGCCAGTACAGGTCGTCGGCGACCGTGGCGTCGGCGGCCTTCTGCCAGGCGGCGGTGCTGTCCTCCAGCACGTGCTTGGACACCTTGGGGGTCGCCGCCTTGGGCTTGACGGTGACGGCGCTGCCGCCCACCAGGGCCATGATCGGCGCGGTGCCGGCCTCGCCCTCGGCGATGGCGTCGTCGTCGGCGACGATGAGCCAGTAGCCGCAGGGCAGCTCGGCCTCCGTGCCCGCGTTAAGGGCTACGGGCACGGCGCCAGAGCTCTGGAGGGAACGAGCGAGCTGTGCGCTCAGCGCGCTCGTAAGGTGGGAATCGGTGTTGAGCCACTCGGCAGCTTCCTGCGCGGTGGTCTGGGAATTGGGCATGCCGGCGCTGTGCAGCACAGGCAGCGCGGCGTCGCGCACGGCGTCGCTTGCCCAGGCGAGATCGGTGGCGGTCTTGGCATCGCTGTCGCCGTCGACGACGTTGGCGCTAAAGATCTGGTAGGCGTCGTAGCTGCTCGCCACGGTGCCGCTCACCGTGATGGAACCGGTCGAGGTCGGCGCGGCCTGCGCGGATGCGGGGAACACAACCGCGCAGGTGCCGATCAGGAGGGTAAGCAGCGCAAACAAGATCGGGAAGGAGCAAACTTTCTTATTCACGACGCTCGCCTCCCTTCGCATTCGCCTTGCGACGAATGTGCATCCAGGCCGCAGCAGCGCAAAGCACCGCCGCGCCGGCAAGGTACGTCAGAGTGACGCCCGACATACCAGAAAGGGGCAAAGAGGTGGAGTAGGTGTTGGTGAAGGTGGGAAGGCTTTGGCCAGCGTTGGCGTCCTCGCCGTATGCAAGCGGTTGCTGGTCCGCATCAGCGATCTCCTCGCCAATCTTGGTGTAGGTCATTTCACATTTTATCGGCTTATCAGGCTGAACAGTTGCCTTGACCGCAATCTTGTAGACCGAGTGGTCGTACGTGTAGTTCGAGAACCTTGAATCGTCGGTTTTCTCGCGTACAAAGTACGTAAAGGTCTTGGAAGGGCCGCCCGTGGAGTCGCCCTGCTCGTCGGGATTACTCATGATATCAGAGAGCGAGTACGTGATCTTGAGCTCATTCTCCTTATTAGAGGCGTCCCTGAACGAAAGCGTCTGCGTCTTATCAGGACCAGCAGAGGTCACGGCAGTTCCGATGATTTGATTAAAGTCTCTGTCTGTCGCAAGCTGAAGTGTAAACTCCTTCATCTCGCCACCCTCAACGACCTTAGTCGCCCTAGGAGTCCAGGAAAAACTGGAGTTATACGTGTTGGTGAAGGTCTTTAATCCATCGGAGTTGACAATCGAATAATAGCCTTGGCCGTCATCTTCCAGAGCGCCCAGCGAGTTAATTGAATCTCCGGAGTGTTTAATCACCCTCGTGTTTGTAAGCGTGTAGTTATGAACACTGATTTCTTTAGTCTTGCTCTCGTCATTCAGCGTCGGAACAGACATAAGTACAGTCACGTTATCCTGGAGCGTCCCCACAATCTCATACACAGCAGGGTCGTACTTGATGTAGGGATCATTACCAGCATCTTCAACCAGATAATATGTAATCTTGCCAGCCGAACTGCTCGGAGCAGACTGTTCACCAAGGTTAAACGTGATGTTGCCGTTTGCATCATTACCTGCATTTCCTACCTCAGTGCAAACGCCGCGATCGAATGTCCCATTAGCGAAAGGATCTTTCAAATCCTTGCGGTAGACCTTAAAGGTGAACTCATTCTCAGTGAGTGGTTTTTTCACACCAGTCTGCGAATCGATTAGCTCCTTGGTCGCCTTAAGGCTTGGGTAGACATACGCGTCCGCTGGCTGACCCAAGTACAGGTCACCATTCGACATGATGCCGCCACCATGGTCCCAGGAATAGTTGCCCGTGATGAAAGTTGTCGCTTCATTCTGCGCATCATTCCGCGCTTTAATCGCCGCCTTATCCCCGGCCGTAACACCCGACATAACACCCGAGGTCAGGCCGATGCTATTTTTTACCCCAACAGCACCATTGGCGGGGATGTTGATAGCTTTTTCAAGTTCGATGCTTCCCGAGTACCGGGCGTCTCCACCACCAAGCATCTCACCAGTCACAACTGCGATCGGCGCATTGTGACCCCGCGCTGCGAGGAAGAAATCGGCATGACCGTTCTCGCGGAACTTGTCCGAGTTGTATGCATCTTGATCTTCAGTCTTATTAGTATCATCAGCACCACCAGCTGAAAGATGGGGCGTACCATCATTACCCGTGTTTTCTGCCGATTTGTACCCGTTGGCTTTTTGCTCACTGTTAGCAGACGAATTGCCAAAGATTGCCGTGCCCTTAGTGTTCGTTACCAACGTCTTGCCCGTCGGGCAGACTGCAACGCCGCCACCATAGCCGCCAGCGGTATTGCTGCTTATATACGAGTTGTATACAAACAGCCTGCCTGCGTTCTCCGGGATTTTCGAATCACCCTGAACAAAGATGCCGCCGCCGCCCCAGTCAAAGCGAGACATGCAGCAGTTGTTAGTGATGTAGACTTTGCTGCCTGGAGTGCCGTTGTTGTCTGGAGTGTCGCCAATCATCGCGTCAACCTTCTGGCCCACTCGGATGCCGGCACCTTCAGATCGGTAGCTCACGTTAGAGGCAATAATTCCTCCCGTAATGTTGAGCCATGCCATAGAACCGTTTCCCCACTGATCGGAAACGTAAACGCCGCCACCGGCTTCCCCGGAGTAGTTGCCGGTAATCTGGCCATCGGAAATGGTGACATGGGCGCCGTTTATGGCAGCAAGCCCAGCGCCACCATGGCAACCATAGCCATCCTTACCGCAGAAATTGGCATAGCGATTGTTCGTAATGTAACCGCCGGAAACAGTAACGCTGCCGTCATGTTCGGCCATGATGCCGCCACCAAATCCGTTACTGTTAGTGCTGTTACCGGAGATTACGCCACCGGCCACTGTGACTGTAGACCCATCGGCATATACACCGCCGCCACTAGGAGCGCAGTTGCCGGCAATTACGCCGTTAGAAATGCTAAGAGTCGATTTTTTGACAGATATTCCTGCGCCGGCACCATTCCACCGACAATAACCTCCACAAACGTAACCACCGTTCATATTGACGGTCGACTCATTCTCCGCGTACACCAGGTTTTGGACATGGCAGTCTTTCTCTTGTGTGAGCACGCCGTTCTCAAGACTGAAATGACCACCATTGATGTTGATGAGCTTCAGGTTTCCATTGCCACCGCATGCCACGATGGCGCCTTTAATATCGACGCTATGTTCGTAAAGCGTCTCAGTTGTCTTGGTTGTGTCTGTTGCACTCGGGGACGATTGGGTCACATAGTAGGTAAGGTTAGACGGAATGCCATTGTCGTAAGACAACACTGCTTCTTTACCATAATTGGTGGGATTTAAGTTCTGGCCCTGATCATTTAGCTCCTGGACTTTGATGACCTTTTCACTCGCTTTCTCAGGATCTTTCTCAGAATCAGAATCCTTAATTAAATCCTTAATTGTAAGTGTCGCGCCACCGGTGATGTTAAACAGGGGCTGGCTCTGATTCGTATATTTAATCTTGTGACCGTTTAGATTTAGTGTGATATTGCTGCCGCTCTTATCGAGTTGGATTGTTGAGCTGCACTCAACATCCATCGTAAGGTCAAAGCTGGCTTTGCCATTCTCTCCAACGGCCCTGAGCTTGCTATCCAGGTCATTAGCACTTGCTATCTCATTAGCTGCCGTTTTGGTTTGCCCGCCTTCTGCAGCTGCCATTACGGCGTCGTCATTCGACGAGCCACCATCTTCGACCTGCAGCTCGTCCTCGAGCTGATCCTCAGTCTGAGCCTGCTCATCGCCATTTGAAGAGCCAGTCTCGCCACCCTCACCGTCGTCGCTAATCTGGTTTTTGGCGTCCCCGTTGTTGGTGTTTTCTACATCAGTAGACTCACTTGAGGAACCCCCCCCCATCACAGTTTCCTCGGTAGAATCTGTCTGGGCGTCGTTGGCAATGGCCTGCGAGATCGGAGGCATGACGAGCGACAGTACCAGGCTCAACACGGAGGCTCCGCACAAAACGCCTGCCAGTACACGGCGCGTCGCTTTTTTACTCTGCTTAGTTTTTTCTGAATTCGCTTTCATCGATGTCTCCTCCCCAAGAGACCGCGATCTTGCTCTTTCACTATCAAACGTATCTGCGCAATCTGTAATTACGCACGCTTGTAGTTCATATTGTAACGATTGTTTGAACATCTGAGCAAGAAAACCGATAGTTTTGTAGCGAATTCTCAATTCTCTTGACATTTGCTCGGATTTACCTTCGTTTATTCGCTATGAAATATCTATTTCTACTGGTAGTTAAGCTAGTTATCATTTTTTAATAGCATTTTATTTATTTGCACAACATTTTGCTCAAGAGCATGCGTCCTGTGAACGGTAGATCATTAACCGGGAGGAATAGACTACCAAATTGATGGGAATATCTTTAACCCATCGGTGGTTAGAAGCATGATGTTCAGACAACGTTATTTGAATTTTCGCGCAGATTTTCGTATCAATTCACCCAAATCGCCAGAGGCCACTGCAAAGGAGCCTGCCCCCTTTGCGGTGGTTCTCCCCCGGCGCTATAGCAGATGTTCCTCGATAAAGATCGCGATGCCGTCTTTGTCGTTGCTCGCGGTTACAAAATCGGCGGCGGCACGGGTGGCATCGCTGCCATTTGCCATGGCCACGCCCACGCCGGCGTCAGCCACCATGCAGGTGTCGTTGTCGGCATCGCCAAACACGCAGATGTCCTGGAGCTCCATGTCGTTGAGCTCCGCCACGCGCACAAGGCCGCGCGTCTTGGACACGCGCGGATCCATGAACTCGTAGAGCCGCTGCGTGGTCTGCAGAGCCGCCGCCTTAACGGTATCGTCGGCGAACGTCGACGCCCGTTCGATGACCTGCGGCATCACCTCGGGCGCCATGGTAAACATCACCTTGGTCTGCGGCTCGCGCAAAAACTCGGCAAAGTCGACCACCTGGTAGGGCACGCCGTCGACACGCGACAGGTGCTCGACGCATGCATTGCTCTCGGGCACATAGAGCACGCCGTCCCGAGGGCAAACGGGCGTTGCCGGCAGGCCTGCCATGTGCTCGCAGATGTGCGCGATGGTCTCGCCCGGTAGCGGGTAGCTCAGCTCGTTGATTCCATGCGCGCGGTCGATGACCTCGGCGCCGCCGCAGCCCACGAGCACGTCTACCAGGCCTTCGATACCCCAGAGCCCAAACATGGCCTCGGTCGCTTGGGCGTCGCGCCCGGTGCACAGGCCAAAGAGCACGCCGCGCTCGCGCAGGGCGTGGATCGCCGCCACGGTGCGCGGGGACACCGTGTGCTGGCTCGTGAGCAGCGTGCCGTCGATATCGCAGAACACGGCTTTGATGTGGCTGAAGGTGGTGTCCATGGGGGCCTTTCTGGGTTGTGTGGCGGTGTGGGGCGTATTCGTGAACGGCGTACATGGTATACCAAGGCACAGGCGCGGCCCCTCAAAGCAAAAACCACCACAAAGGGGCCAGGCCCTTTGTGGTGGCCGGACCCGCAGGATGGCCTGGCTCGGGACGCAAACCATCACAACATTCGACGCTATTCGGCAAAATCGCGATTTTCATCGAATGTTGTGATGGTTTTACTGCCTTGCGGCACAATCAAAATGCCAGTGGCCAAACAGCAGCAACGCCACGGGAACCGCCGTCACGACCATACCCGCCCCTACGAGCGTCTGCTGCACGCCAAATGTCGCCGCCAGCCACGGGGCAATCGCCAGCGGCGCCACGCCGGCGAACATATTGCCAAAGTCCATGACCGAGTTGACGCGACCGAGCTGCTCGAGCGGAGCCGTCGTTTGCACGATAGTGTTGTGGAGCGGGTTGACGACGCCCCAGGCCACGCCCAGGACAATCTGGCCGATAAGGGCCACGCCCACGTACGGTGTCCCCACATAAATCAGACTTCCCACGCCCACGGACATGAGTGCCACGAGCAGCGTTTTGAGGCTGACGAAGCGCGGCGGCAAGCGGAGCGCGACCACGGCGCCCAGCACCGCGCCCACACCGCTGGCCGACGAGAGCCAGCCCATCCATTCGACACCGACGTGCAGGACATCGCGGTAGAAGAACGACTCCAGCGGATCGAAGGCACCGTAGCCAAAGTTTGAAAGAAAGATGATGCAGAACAGCAAGGCGAGGATACTGTTGGTGAAGACTGTCTTGATGCTTGTCGCGAAGGTGGCGCGGGCGAATGTGCTGGGGTTGGAGCTTTGTCCCACACGCTCCCCTTCCTCTGCCGAATCGGTATCCGCATGCCCGGCGACATGACTGGTCTGCGGCCTAAATCCCCAACCGGCGACGAGCGCCAGTACGGTAAAGATCATCATGAGCACGAACACCGCGCGTGACGATGCAGCCGCCGCAACAAAGCCGCCCAGCGTGGGGCCGACGATAATGCTCACGTTGGAGAACATGGTTATGGCGGAGTTGATGTCTTTGAGCTCGACAGGATCGTCGGTGAGGTAGGCTGGATAGGATGTGGCGATGGGCTGTGCGAACCCCATCACAAAGCCCAGGAGTACCGCGCCGGCAAGGACTGTTCCGGTCGCGCTGCCAAAGGCGATGATTGCCGCACCCGTCGCCAGCGTGCCGACGATGCTCAACAAGAAATGGCGACGTGGGCCCCAGGCATCGAGCGCCGCACCGCCCGCAAAGGACCCCAAGATCACAAAGACGTTCATAAAGAGGACTGCCAGCGATGTCGCAACGACCGAAGCGTCGTCCGCATAGGTGAGCGTTCCGATGACGCCGATAAAGTAGCTGGTCTGAAAACCGGTGTAGATGAGAAAGCGCATCGCCACCAGGCGCTTAGCCCGCACGGACAGCGATGATTGAGGCTTTGAGAAAAGAGGGGCGAGCATGGAGACTCCTTGTTTCATACGAATGCGGACGGCGGGCATTCGCCACCATCTGTCAAATCAATCTATCCGCATGAAACATTAAGGACACATCAAGCCCCTTCTCTCCGTTTTTCGCCCGTCATGAACTACTTGGTAGATTGTAAGGCATGTCCCACACATCTAACAAAGCAAAAACCACCACAAAGGTGCCTGTCCCCTTTGTGGTAGAAATAACGTTTGCCCATATAAAACCTGCCAAAATAAACCTGTCCCTTTTTGGCATGTTATGGCAGCGCAGCGAGCCGGTTCCAAGTGCCCCAGGTCGCCCCGAAAGAGGAGCGACGCGTACTTTGGTACGCGAGCGACGGCTTGAGGGGCGAGATGGGGTGCTTGGGGCCGGCGCAGCGTCAAGCCTGAAGGGGATCTTGGATAAGGTCGCAGATGGCTCGGGCGTCGTTGATGTTGATGGCTCGGATCGCAAAGCCGGCGTCGAAGGCCTGGCGTGCCAGGGCTTCGTTGCAGGCAAGGGCAAGCGTGCGACCGTCGACCAGGTCGAGCGAGCTCTTGCCGCGCAGACGGTCGACACCGGAGCGCGCGACCACGATATTGTCGAAGCCCTCGGTCTTGTAGCCCTCGATGATCACCACGTCGACATCGTTGTAACGCGACAGCAGCTCGCGCGCGGGCATCTCATCCTCCTCGCGCGTGTCGGCGTACTCCGCCCAGCGCGTGGCGCAGATGAGCCCCACGTGCTTGGATCCGGCCTGGTGATGGCGCCAGGTGTCCTTAGCGGGCACGTCGATATCAAAGCCGTGATGCCCATGATGCTTGAGCGAACCCACGCGCAGGCCGCGGCGGGTGAGCTCGGCAATAACCTTCTCGACAAGTGTGGTCTTGCCCGAGTTTTGGTAGCCGATAAACGCGATCGCGGGGACGGCCGGGGCCGGAACTGCGGGCGCGACGGCGACGGGCGCGCCCGCGGGCGCATTGCCCGCGGCCCCCACGGCCTCAACAGCAGCAACCTGACGCTCGGCACGATCCCACACGCCCGAGCGGCCGCCTTCCTTGTGCAACAGACGAACGTCGACGATCTCCATGCCGCGGTCAACTGCCTTGCACATGTCATAAATCGTTAGGCACGCGGCACTCGCGCCGGTCAGAGCCTCCATCTCGATACCCGTCTTGCCCGTTACACCGGCCGTAACCAGCACGTGAAAGCCAACCTGCCCGTCCGCGCGCGCCGGTGCCCAGCCCTCGGGCACGTCCTCGGTCGGCGTCCCCGCCGGAGCGATGGGCGCAATATCGCACTTGCTCTTGGTAATGAGCAACGGATGGCACATGGGAATGATGTCGCTCGTGCGCTTGATGGCCATGATGCCCGCCACGCGTGCGCAGGCAAGCACGTCGCCCTTTTTGGCGCGGTCCTGCAGCACCATGGTCTGCGTCTCGGGATGCATGAGGATGGTACCCTCGGCGATGGCAATGCGATGGGTCTCGGCCTTGTCGGACACGTCGACCATGCGCACCTCGCCCTTGGCGTCCACGTGCGTCAGCTCGTCGCGACGGGCGTCGCGGGCGGGCTCGGTGGCAGCACTGGCAATCGGCTGCGCGCCTGCAACGGCATCGCTGGCCGCAGCCGTGACTTTGTGGGCAGACATCGCGGCCCTGCGAGCGGCCTTGGTGGCATCGGCGTACCTGCTCTTGGCCATATGATCATCCTCCGATTTGGGACATAAATCGTTGCGTGCCCTCAATTATCGCGTGTTCCTGCGGTTTGTGGGCCACGGCATCGCGCCAAATCGAAAGTACCTGCATATCATCACCACGGCGCAGCGCCTCACGCACCGAATACTCGGCATCGCTGAACAGGCACGGGCGCACGTTGCCATCGGCCGTCAGGCGCAGACGGTTGCAATTCGCGCAAAAATGGTTGGACATGGCGCTAATAAAGCCGACTGTTCCCGCCGCGCCCGGAAAGTGCCAATAGCGCGCAGGGCCCGCGCCGGCAGGAGCGTCGTTGATGTCGAGCGACTCGAGCTCGCCCAGTCCCGTCGCGGCGGCCCCGGCATTGATGCGCTCCCGCAGCTCGTCGCTCGGCACGGTGTCGCTCGCGTCCCACAGCTCGGGATTGAGCGCGGGCGCATGCGGGTCCACAGCGCAATGCGAGCTCGTACGCTCGTCGCCAATGGGCATGTATTCGATAAAGCGCAGGTGGATGGGGCGATCGAGCGTGAGCCGCGCGAGGGCCGCCACATCCTGGTTGAGCCGGCGCACAACAACGCAGTTGACCTTAACGGGCTCAAAGCCCCAAGCCAGCGCCGCATCGATGCCAGCCATGGTCTGCTCGAGCCGACCCAGGCGCGTGATCTTTCCAAACAGCGTAGGGTCGAGCGTGTCGAGCGAGATGTTGACGCGGTCAAGCCCGACATCTTTGAGCTGCGGCGCCAGGTTGGGCAGCAGGGCGCCATTGGTGGTAAGCGAGATGTCCTCGATCTGCGGGATTGCGCGGATGTCGCGAATGAGCGGGATGATACGGCGGCTGACCAGCGGCTCGCCACCCGTCAGGCGCACGCGGCGAATGCCCTCCCCCGCCACCAAGCGCACAAAGCGGGCGATTTCCTCGGCGCTGAGCAGCTCGTCGTGCGCACGGGGCGCCACGCCGTCGGCCGGCATGCAATAGATGCAGCGGAAATTGCACTTGTCGGTAACGGCAATGCGCAGGTAGTTGATATCGCGACCAAAGCCATCATGTTGCACGAGCCCGTCCATGCAGCCCTCCCCTCGTGCAGCGATTTATTCTTCGGGAAACATAATACCCCACGGGAAGAATGGGTCGACATGCGTACGACAGGACAGGTCGCTTCGAGCAAAACGGACTTCCCAAGCCCATCCTCAACATCCAAACCGTCCCAAAAATCGATGATTTTCTTCAATATCAAGAAAAGCATCGATTATTGAGACGGTTTGCCTGCTCACAATGCCCCGCAGAAGGGTCAGAACGCCCCTAGAGGCCACCATTCCAGTTGCGAATCACGAATTCCCGCAGGTCATTCTGCCGTTTCTGGAACACCTCGCTTCGGTCGCACTTGAGACCCATAGCGAGCGCAATGGCATTCATCGCCCGGTGCAATTGCAGCTGATGGGCAAACTGAGTCCCGGTGAGAACGATCATCCTAAAGCCCAGCGCGCTCAGCACGGTCATACGCTCCGCATCCGACGCGCTGCGCTGTTTATCAAGATGGTCCGAACCGTTGTATTCAATCCCCGTACCGCTTGCAGGCGCATATACGTCGATCTCGAAATACCCGGCCTTAGCGAGATATTTGAACTCGTTGGGAACATCGACCCGATGGTTGAACTCGACCCTGGTGTACCCTAGCCCGCCCTGAGAACGCTTCGCGACGACCATGATTGCGGTGGCCGTCTCCATAGGCGAACGAGCAGCGTCCTTTACACGCTTGAGCAACGAGGCCGCGCGTTTCACGCCTCGACGCGAAGGATTCTGCTCGCAAAAAGCACGCAGGTCGGCGACGGCATATCGCTGCGAGGCCTCGACATAATCATCGCTCGACAGATGGTTAAGGTGATACCGAGCACACACTTCAAATCCGTACTCAAGCTGCTCGAGCTCGCTCATCCACGAGCCCGCCTGGACAAGGCATATGGCCTCATCAACCACCAGAAGACCCTCTGCCACCTCGATAAGATGATCCGAAGGTATGGGCGCCCCAAACACATGGCGTCGGAGACCCGCCGGCCGAGAGCGTTCAAAATCGAAGCTAACCAGCGTATCAATACGGCCGAGTTCCTCTTGAGGAATACCAAGTGAGACCAGATAGTCGGCGACAATCTCGACCGCTGCAGATATCCTCAATCCCTTGGCATCGAGCCCCAATTTGGGGAGGCTCGCAGTCGGCTCCACCTCGCCAGCAAATGAGCCTTCGTCGTATAGGCTGCTTGCCCGTGAGAGCGGCTCTAACGGGCGCGCCGCGTTGTGGTACAGCCAGGCAGTCTTATGGGACAGGACGATCGGCAGGTCCATGAGCCCTCCAATGGAGTCGGATAACCAACCTTATTCCCCTGCCCGCGGGTCCGCACACCTTCGTGCGCAAGAAAGCGATCCCACCCGATCGAGTGGCAGAAAAACCATCACAACATTCGATGCTTTTCCCGATTTTGGCAAAAAGCGTCGAATGTTGTGATGGTTTGAGGCGAGGTGAGGGGCATGGAGGGGTCAAAACATCGCGCTCGGAGCGTGACTTTTTTCGCCCGTCGTCAACACAAACCTTGACTCTACAATCGTTGTAGGGTTTTCACTACACTGGTAGCTAAACGAACCAAGCCAGAAAGCCCCGCCCATGGAACACGACCTCACTCGCGGCAATGTCCTCAAGACCATCGCTGTCTTTGCCCTGCCTTATATGCTCTCGTACTTTTTGCAGATGCTCTACGGCATGGCCGACCTGTACATGATGGGGCAGTTTAGCGGCGCCGCCGGCATCACCGCCGTGGGCAATGGCGCGCAGACGCTCTATATCATTACCGTGACGCTTGTGGGCCTGGCCATGGGAACGACGGTCATCGTCGGCCACGCCGTGGGCTCGCGCCGCTTCGACCGCGCCGAGACCGCCATCGGCAATACCATCACGCTGTTTATGGGCGTCTCGGTAGTACTGGCCGTCATCTTGTTTGCACTTTGCCCGCAGGTTGTGGCGCTCATTGGCACGCCGCCCGAGGCGGTCGAAGGCACCGCCGCCTACCTGCGTATCTGCTTTGTCGGCATTCCGTTTATCGCCGCATACAACATTCTCTCGGCCATCTTTCGCGGGCTGGGCGATTCGCGCTCGCCTATGTACGTGATTGGCGTGGCATGCATCATCAACATCGCGCTCGACTTTCTATTTATCGGCCACATGGGGCTCGGCCCCGTGGGCGCGGCGCTCGGCACAGTGACCGCCCAGACGGCCAGCGTTGCCCTCGCGCTCGTGTGGCTCAAGAGCCGCCGCACGAACATCCACGTTAAGCGCAGCGACCTGCGCCCCCAGCCCGAGGTGCTCGGCAGCATTCTTAAGATCGGCGTGCCTGTGGCTGTACAGGACGGCTGCATCCAGGTGGCGTTTATGTTTATCACCGTCATCGCCAACCATCGCGGCCTGGTCGATGCCGCTGCCGTAGGCCTGGTCGAGAAGATGATCAGCTTTTTGTTCATTGTGCCGAGTTCCATGGGTGCCACCGTCAGCGCGCTCACGGCGCAAAACGCCGGCGCGGGCAAGGGCGATCGTGCACGTCAGGTGCTCAAAGATGCCATGACAATCTCGGTAGTGTATGGCTGCCTGATCACGGCGCTGATGTGGCTGGTGGCGCCGGCGTTTATCGGCTTTTTTGCCAAGGACGCCGCGGTGGTCGCCGCCGGCACCGGCTATATGCGCAGCTACATTTTCGACGCGATTTTTGCCGGCATCCACATTTGCTTTAGCGGCTTTTTCGCTGCATACGGCAAGAGCTACATCGGCTTTGCGCACAACGTGCTGGCCGTGGCGCTCATTCGCGTGCCGGGCGCGTGGCTGCTGTCGAACGCCTATTCCGACACGCTGTTTCCCATGGGCATCGCTTCGCCGTGCGGATCGATTTTGTCGGCAGTCATCTGTGTTGTCGCGTTTACCGTGCTCAACCGCCGCGGAGCTTTTGACAAACTGATGGCGTAGCGAGGTAACGCGAACCTGGCTCCCCTCCTCTGCTTTTTACCGAAAGGAGCGGTCCCATGACCGACTCGCCAACCGAACATACCGAGGGCCTGCTCCGTATTGGCGAGGTGGCGCGCCTGTTTAACCTGAGCGTGGGCACGCTGCGCCATTACGAGCAGATGGGCTTGCTGGACCCGGCGCACATCGATCCGGCGAGTGGATACCGCTACTACGGATCGCGGCAGCTCTCCACCCTCAACACCATCAGTCACCTGCGTGTTCTCGACCTGCCGCTAGCGCAGATCCGTGAGTTTGTGACCACGCGCGATGTAGACCTCATGCAGCGGCAGCTGGCTCAGCAGCAGGAGCTCATCGAGCGCAAGCGACGCGAGTTGGAGCGCGTGTCGCGCAAGATCGATAACCGGCTTGCTCTACTGCATGATGCCTTGAACACCGAGCTCGATACCATTTGCACAATCGATGCGCCCGAGCTTCGCTGCGCCGTGTTGCGCGAACGCGTCAACCCTACTGACGCCTATGCGTTGGAGTGGCAAATTCGTCAACTGCAGAAGGGGCAACACGAGACCTTTGTCTTTCTGGGCAACTTGGGCGTTGGGATTAGCGCCGAGCGCCTGGCCGGCGGCGACTTTGACGGCTACGACGAAGTCTTTCTGCTGCTCGATGACACCGATGAATACCTGGGCGATATCGAGGTGCGGCCCGCCGCGCGCTGCCTGACCATGAGCTTTCGCGGCACGCACGGGCAAGCGGACCCGCGCTATAAGCAGTTGCTCGGCTATATGCGCGAGCACGGCCTGACACCCGCCGGTCCCTCACGCGAGATTGCCCTCATCGACGACATCATCAGCGACGACCCGGCGACCTACGTGACGCAGATCACGGTGCCGGTTACTGTGCTCGATTAAGAACCTCTCGGAAAGCTATGAGGTGCGGCTCAACTAACGAGCGTCGGCTACAGGAGGACTATCACGCCGTGGGCAGTCCCCGGTGTGGCGGTTTTACTCCTCCGGGATCGGAAACACACGGATGAACTCTGCGGGCGAGAAGGTCTTGATGGTCGAGCGCACAAAAGCGGCGCGATCGCGCGTGATGATAAAGTCCACGCCGGCACGCTCGGCCATCGCACGGATACAGCCGTCCTCGAAGTCCGGCTCATCGGAATAGGCGGAGGTAAAACAAGCTTCTTGGTCGAGAGGCTCTGCCGAGTAGCTCTTAAGGCAGTCGCGCACTACCTCGCGGGCGCGCGCCTCGCCGGCCTGTTTAGTGAGAATGTAATACGCGTCCTTGAGAGAGCAGGCCGAAACAACCCCCTCGATAAGCCCCACGTCAACAAGCCCCTTGATGGTTTGCGCCGCCCCATGCTCCGGCCGACCCGGAAGCACGCAATCGAGCAAAAAATTGGTATCGAGAAATGCCCTCATAGGTAGCGCTCCCTCGCGATGCGCTTTTCATCTTCAACCGTCATCGTATCGAGCGGCGTTCCCTTTGGCATGTTAGCCACGATATCGAGATACTCCTGGTAGTCCTCATTCTCCGCGAGCATCTCACGGATCTCCTTCCAGGTGATCTTGGGATGCCACATCGTACCCACGTCGCGCTTGGGCTTGCCCGTGCCGCACGTCGGTTTTGCGCCCCCACGCTCCTGGGCAGCGTCATATTCCACCGTAACTGGACCTTCATAGTCGAGCGGCACGATCTTGAACAACGGCTTGCTCCGCTTGAAGACCACAACCTCCTCGCCCTCATTGGCAACCTTTTCGGCCACCTGCGTAAGGTTTTGGCGCAGTTCCGAAAACGCGACGCTAACCATAACTGCTCCTCTCAACATATATCTTCACTGCTAAGTATACACGTTAATATTAATGTTAAAGTGTATAAAACTCATCACAATGGGGCAGCCCCGTTGTGAGACCTCACTGCGGGGCCCCTTTGCTTTGAATGAATCTTCTATCGCTCCGGAACGACACCGCTCCGCAGGGTCACCCTCAGCAACCTACATGACGCAGATCATGCTGCCCGCCACCACGCCCAAATAAAAACCTCCCGGAAAGTATCAACCTTTCCGGGAGGTTTTCTAATTTGGTCATCGACGCACTAAGCCTGGGGCACCTCACCGGTAGCCAAGATCTGCTCGAGCGCGTCCTCGTCCAGCACGGGTACACCCAGCTGCTCGGCTTTGGTGAGCTTGGAGCCCGCTTTGGGGCCGGCGACCAGATAGCTCGTCTTCTTTGACACGCCGCCCGAAACCTTGGCGCCGAGCACCTTGAGCGCCGCGCCCGCCTCGTCACGCGTGCGGTTGACGAGCGTGCCGGTGAGCACGAAGGTCAGACCCGCGAGCGGCTGTGCGTCGGCGAGCTCGCCCGCCACGCCAGCGTCGGCCGCAGCTTGCGCGTGTGCGGCACCCAAGTCAACCTCGAGCGACAGGCCCGCCTGACGCAGGCGCTCCAGCACGGCAAGGTTTTCGGGCACGGCCAGGAACTGCTTGACGCTCGCCGCAATCTTAGGACCGATGCCCTCGCACTCGGCGATGTCCTCTTCGCTCGCCAAGATGAGCTTGTCGATCGACAGGAATCGCTCGGCGATGACCTCGCCCACGCTCTTGCCCACGTGGCGGATGCCCAGAGCAAACAGCACGCGACCGAGCGGCTGGCTCTTGGACTTGTTGAGCTCGGCGATGATTTTCTCGGCCGTCTTGAGGCCTACCGGAATGGGGTCGCCCTTCTTGACGCCTTTTTTGCTGTTGGAGCTAGCGTACACGCGCCCCGTGTCCAGTCCGGCGATGTCGTCGACGGTGAGCTGATAGAAGTCCGCGACGTCGTGAATCAGCCCAGCGGCGATCATCTTGTCGACGATCTCGTCGCCTAGGCCATCAACGTCCATGCAGCCGCGGCTCACCCAGTGAAGCAGGCGCTCCTTGAGCTGTGCGGGGCAGTCGATGGAGACGCAGCGATAAGCGACCTCGCCATCCTCGTGGACCACGGGGCTACCGCACACGGGGCAGACCTCGGGCATGTGCCAGTCGACCGAATCGGCCGGGCGTTTATCGAGCACCGGACCTACGACCTCGGGAATCACGTCGCCTGCCTTGTGCACGATGATGGTGTCGCCCTCGCGCACGTTTTTGCGGCGGATCTCGTCGATGTTGTGCAGCGTGGCGCGCGCGATGGTGGAGCCGGCAACCGTCACCGGGTCGAACTCGGCGACCGGCGTGAGCACACCGGTGCGGCCCACCTGGATGCGAATTTCGCGCAAGACGGTCTGCTTTTCCTCGGGCGGGAACTTAAAGGCAATGGCCCAGCGCGGCGCGCGGGCGGTAAAGCCCAGGTCGAGCTGCTGCTGGAAGCTGTCGACCTTTACGACCACGCCGTCGATGTCGTAGTCCAAGTCGCCGCGGTGCTCGAGCGCCTGGGCACAGAACTCGTGGACCTCGGCCGGCGTGGCGCAACGAGCCACGTTGGGGTTGACGCTAAAGCCGGCGCTACGCAGCCAATCGAGGAACTCGCGCTGGCTGTGGACGTGCAGCGGATCGGTATCGGCGATGGCGTAGATAAAGGTGGCCAGATCGCGACGCGCCGTGACCTTGGGGTCCTTTTGGCGCAGGCTGCCGGCGGCAGCGTTGCGCGGGTTGGCGAAGGGGTCGCGACCCTCGGCATCGGCCTCGTCGTTCAGGCGCACAAAGCTGCCCTTGGGCATATAGACCTCGCCGCGCACCTCGATGGTGCGCTCGCGGTCGGCACCCATGTGGGCGAGCGCCGGCTCGGACAGGTGCATGGGCACATCCTTGATGGTACGGACGTTGAGCGACACATCCTCGCCCGTGGTGCCATCGCCGCGTGTGGCTGCGCGTACGAAGGTGCCGTTTTGGTAGGTAAGGGCCACGCCCAGACCGTCGATCTTAAGCTCGCAGGTATAGGTGACGCTGCCGGCACCGAGGGCATCCTCAGTGCGCTGGAGCCACGCGTCGAGTTCATCCAGATCCATGGCGTCGTCCATGGAATACATGCGTGCCATGTGCGTGACCGGCGTAAACTGCTCGCTCACGTACCCGCCCACGCGCTGGGTATAGCTATCGGGCGTCACCAGGTCGGGGTAGGTCGCCTCGATTTCCTGCAGCTCAACGAGCATTTTGTCGAATGCGGCATCCGTAATCTCGGGCGCATCGAGCATGTAGTAGCGATAGGCGTGGTAGTCGAGCTCGTGGCGCAGCTCGGCCGCGCGCGCGGCGGCTTGGGCACGGGCATCGGCGGGTGCGGCGGTGTCCGCGCTCGCGGGCGTTTCGGTATCGATGTCCACGCCGTCACCAAACAGGCTCGATTGCTCCATAGCGGCACTCCTTCGCTCGATTTCAAACGGATACAAGAGTACCACCGGTCACGATGGGGCCGAATAGCGGTCTCAAACCGCACCGAATCGGCAGCCGCCAGACCAAAGTGGATAGCGCGATCAACTCATGCCCTTG
>SKEJ01000617.1_pt1 | contig 21935 bp, 15 predicted proteins | sample 4826721 | NCBI WGS metagenome assembly SKEJ01 (sample SAMN11008812, study PRJNA524170) | human gut metagenome | biome: Human fecal sample; material: Feces; isolation source: fecal sample from pouch patient p31 | host: Homo sapiens | place: Israel: Tel-Aviv | collected 2015-06-02 | reverse complement strand
CCCTTTCCGAACCCGGAAGCTAAGGCCTGGCACGGCGATGGTACTGCACTCGAGAGGGTGTGGGAGAGTAGCGCGCCGCCGCATTCTTTCGTTGGGGGTTCCCGTCGAGCTTCGGCTCCGGGAACCCCTTTTTTTGTTTTTCTTCCGGTGTCCGCTTCCCGCGGCGTGCGGGAGGCTCCCATTCCACAACACCCCCCGCATCACATGGTCTGCCAGCGTGACTGTTATTAATGATGTGATGAGGCTCACGCGTTACGTCCGCGCGGGTTCCAGAGAATCACGTTACGATGGAAAAAGGCACAAGCCCGATGATTGACAATCAGCGAAAGGACCGATGATGACTCTTCTGCAGCATGAACTGACCGATTTTAAGTTGAACGCGTTCCAGAACAACGAGTTCCATGAGGTGACCAAGGCTGATGTACTCGGCCACTGGTCCCTGTTCTTCTTCTACCCCGCTGATTTCACCTTTGTGTGCCCTACTGAGCTTGAGGATCTGGCCCGTAACTACGCCAAGTTCAAGGAAATTGGATGCGAGGTCTACTCCGTCTCCTGCGACACCCATTTCGTGCATAAGGCATGGCATGACGCCAATGAAAAGATTGCCAAGATTCAATATCCGATGCTTGCCGACCCGACCGCTCTATTGGCCAAAGATCTCGACACCTACAACGAAGTTGATGGCATGGCCGAACGCGGTGACTTCATCGTGAGCCCCGAAGGCAAGGTCGTGGCCTATGAGGTCATCTCCTCTAACGTAGGACGCAATGCCGAAGAACTACTACGCCGTGTGCAAGCCTCTCAGTTCGTCCACGAACATGGCGATCAGGTCTGCCCAGCTAACTGGACTCCGGGCGAGGACACTATCGAACCTAGCCTCGATCTTGTTGGCCAACTGTGATCGTCGCTTGATGGACGGATTGTCAATCTAATCGACAAGGTTGTCCGGAGAACCTCCGGGCAACCCCATGAACAGCCAGATCAAGGCACGAAGGGAGTCGTTATGTCTCGAGATGATTTGTACGATGTCATAGTTGTCGGCGGCGGTCCCGCTGGTCTGACGGCGGGATTGTATCTGGCCCGCGCCCGATATCGCGTGTTGATTCTCGAGAAAGACGATTTCGGCGGACAGATCACCATCACCAATGAGGTGGTCAACTATCCGGGCGTCGGTCGCACCACTGGCCGTGCGCTTACCCAGACCATGCGTCAACAGGCGCAGGACTTCGGTGCTGAATTTCTTTCCGCCGAAGCCATCGGCCTCGATGTGCATGGCGACGTCAAAACCGTGCATACCTCGCGCGGCGACTTGAAGGCTTTTGGCATTCTCCTTGCCACTGGTGCCAGCCCACGTAAACTAGGATTCGAAGGGGAGTCCGAATACGCTGGTCGCGGTGTGGCCTACTGCGCCACCTGCGATGGCGAATTCTTCACCGGCAAGGAAGTGCTGGTGGTCGGCGGAGGGTTCGCCGCAGCCGAGGAATCCGTGTTCCTGACCACATACGCCTCCAAAGTCACTGTTCTCGTGCGGGAACAGGACTTCACCTGCGATGCCACGGTAGCCGCCGCAGCAAAAAACAATCCGAAAATCGACGTGCGTTACCAAGTCGAGCTGCAAGGCGTCACTGCTGGGCAAGGCGGTTTACGTGAAGCTGCGATCCTGAACCGGGCCACCGGCCAGACCGAAACGTGGAGGCCTGCTGACGGTGGTACGTTCGGCGTGTTCGTGTTCGCAGGATATGTGCCCGCCACGGATTTGGTGCGCGGCGTGGTGGAGCTGGACGATTATGGTTACGTGGTCACGCACGGCTATCTTGAAACCTCGGTGCCAGGTGTGTACGCGGCCGGTGATCTGCGGGCCAAAAACCTGCGGCAAGTGGTTACTGCCACCGCTGATGGCGCTATTGCCGCGGTGGAGTTGGAACGATACGCCAAGCGGATGAGCGAGAAAACCGGCTTGATGCCACAGCGTCCGGCCTCTTACGTCTATGAGCAGTCCACAGCGAAGGCAAATGCCGCCTCGTTGGACGACACAGCGCCCGCGCCGGCACCCGCTAAACGTAGCGCCGATGCCGCTGCCGCGGCGAACGCCGTCAAGAAGTCCAGCGAATTGTTCTCCGACGCCACCAGACAGCAGCTCAACGTGGTCTTTAGCCGTATGTCTCGGCCGGTTACGCTTGCTCTGGAGCTGGACGATACGCCGCTGTCCACGGAACTGCGGGGATTCATTGATGCGTTGGTCGCGTTGTCCGGCGGCAAGCTGAAATCGACGGTGGTTGATGGCGAGTACAAGAAGGACGATACGGGCCGTGCGGTGTTCGACGTTGACAGCGTGCTGCCCGCCGCGCGCCCATGTGTGCGCATGGTGGTGGACGGCGAGCCGACCGGCCTCGCCTTCCATGGTGTGCCTTCCGGCCATGAATTCAATTCGTTTGTGCTGGGTCTGTACAACGTGGCCGGTCCTGGTCAGCCGTTGGGCGATGATCTGATCGATCGGTCGCGGTCCATCACGGACCCGTTGGACATTATGGTTCTCGTCTCGCTCACCTGCACGATGTGCCCGGAGACCGTGCTCGCTTCCCAGCGTATCGCCTCGCTGAACCCGGCCGTGCGCGCCGAGGCCTACGATGTTGCGCATTTTCCCGAGCTTAGGGACCATTATGGTGCGATGAGCGTGCCCTGCATCGTCATTACACGGGCTGACGGCACGCAGCAGGTCGAGTTCGGCAAGAAGAGCATCCCGCAGATGCTCGAATTGGTCGGCGCGTAAATACGATTTGTTTCGATTTGTCGCCGGACGGTCCAAGGTATATGGGAACGCCTCGGCTGCTGGACCGGTTCATCACAGCAGCCGAGGCGTTTGATAAAGACTTTTTATGGAATCTTACTTGCTGAAAGCCTTCTTAAACAAGGTGGAGGAGGCCTTGGCGAAGGCGAACTGGCTGAGGCCGGCATCCATGGAAACGGTGTTGGCGTTGGCGATCTGGTCGAAGGTGTTGTTCTGCATTTTTTCTTCCTTTCACGCGGCTCGTCGTTTCGTTTGTTGGTTCATGCTTCGTGTGGAGCCGTTTGTTCTGTTGTGGCTTCATTGTAAGCATTCCTCTGGTGCGGGGTCTCGCCGGTTTCGTCGCTTCTTTTGTATTTTCATCTGGTAAACAGAAGTAAATGCTTGTGACAGAGGCGGATTGCATATGCATGGGTGCTTCGTGGAAGCTGATTCTGAGTGCCGTTGCATGTTACAGCAGTGATGGCGATGCGCAGCTGTCGCGTTCGACAAGCTGCGTGGGAAGAATGAAGTAATTCTGGTCCACCTTTCCTTCCCGCGCTTCGAGAATCAGATCGATGCATTGTCTGGCGATGAGATCGAATGGCTGTCTGATGGTCGTCAGGGATGGACACATGCTTGCTGCAGGATAGACATCGTCGAAACCGATGATCGATAACTGTTCGGGCAGACTGATGCTGTGCTGTCGGGCGGCGCGATAGACGTTGATCGCGCCGAGATCGTTGAACGCGAAGATGGCGGTCGGTCGGTCCTGCTCCCTCATTTCCAAGAGATCGCATGCCGCCTAGTGGGTTGCGTTCGATGACGTTACGGAGACAGCTGCTGGCCTCGTTTCTTGTTGAGTATTCTTCGGAATCCGGTCCGGCGCAGCTTACGGTGATGCCGATGCCAAACTCTCTGGCGTATGAAGTTGTCTCCTTGACCATCTCCATGGATTCGTTGTTGGTCATTTCGCTGACGACCAGTTCGCGGGAACCTTGGATTTCCGGCGGCCCTGTCGGAGATGCTTGTCCAAAGCCACGATGGCTGGATTCTCCCCTGCAACCGTATTGAGGATACTCAATGACGATCCCTCGCTGTCGGTCAAGGAGGCTACCCGTCAAAAAGTTCTGAACGCCAATCTTGAATTGGGATATGAGAATGTGCCGCGATACCAGCGTGTCACCATGTCCTCAGGACATCGCCTTGTTGGACAATGCCGTTCCGGACAAGAACTTGTAAGACAATGCCGTCCCTCCTCCACAGGAAGGAGTAGAGGAGGGACACGCTATCCGATCGTCAGATCAGTTCGAGATTGACATCGAGGCTGATCGGCTGATCGGCGGGGATGTGATACTGGGAGTGGACCGGAGACATCCAGGAGTCGTCGCCGCCGACACCCATCTGCGCGGCGAGCACACGGAGGAACATGTGCTTCGGAGTCGGCAACTCGTCCTGGTGCTGGGCTTCTTCGATCATGAAGCTGGAATACGGCTGCAGACTCACAGCGAACGGTGCGGCACCGTTCGCGCGGCTGACTCGCAGACCGTGTCCATTTTCATCGGTGATCTCCGCCCAACGGACCTCTTCGTGGTTGCCTGTCTCCTGCGGCATGAGATACGGAGCATGATCCTTGAACGCGTCGGTGCTCCACACGCCCAGCTTGGCGTGCTTGCGATCCTGGTACGTTTCCTCGGGACCAGCGCCGAAGAACCTCAGGTTCGAATACTGGACCGGCAAAGTCCATTCGATGCCAAACGCAGGAATGGTGGGCAGTTCGCCGGACTCGCCCGGATATTCCACATGCAGGTTCAGACGGCCAGTGGTATCGGCGGTGTATCCGACGGTGACCTTGGTGCGTTGCGGCGTGGCAAGCTCATACGTGTATACGGCCTTGAGCGTGTCTTCATCGACCTGTTCGATGACATTGTCCACGCAACGGGCGTAACGGCCGGCCACCATCCACTGGGCTCGCTCGAATCCATGGCCGGCGCCACGATCGTTGTCCGTCAGCGCGCGGAATGTGGTGATCGCCGGGCGACGCAGCACGAATTCGTGACCGTCGAACGTGTAGGAGACCAAGCCGCCCTGGGTGCGAGAAAGAAGAATCTCTCGTCCGGAACCCTGAACACCCGCATTCCAACGGCCAACAGTGACGATGCCGTCCGCAGGCAGGGCCGCGTCTTCGGCTGCCTTCGTTCCGGCCACAATAGTCTGGCCGAAGGCGAGTTCGTACCCGGCAGGAGCCCAATCGGTCGCCTCGGCGAGGCGCTGGGACACTTCAAGCACCAGCTCATCGGCATTGGCGCGGTAGAGATCCACCGGCCATTCGACATCGAACGTGCATGCTGAATCGGCGGGCACGTCGAAGCGGCGCTCGGACTGCCACACCGGCTCTCCGTCAGCGAGGATGCGCAGCACGAACTGGTATCCGCCGGTCGAGATGAACAGGTTGTCGTTCTTGATGGACACCGAACGATCGGTCACGTCGATATGGACGTTGGAGTACAGCTGCTTGACTTCCTGGGCCTTCGGCGTGGGAGTGCGGTCGGCGAAGACCAGTCCGTTGCCGGAGAACTCGTAATCGCTCGGACGATCGCCGAAGTCTCCGCCATAGCACAGACGGGTGGAGCCGTCCGGCTGGGTGGCATAGATCGCCTGATCGATGAAGTCCCAGATGAAGCCGCCCTGATAGTGCGGGTAGCGCTCCAGTGCCGTGTATTCGTCCAGATTGCCGACCGAGTTGCCCATTGCGTGCATGTACTCGCAGGAGATGTACGGCTTCTGCGGATCGTTCTTGAGATATTCCTCAACCACATCGGCATGCTCGTACATGCGGGTTTCGATGTCGGTAACGTCGTCGTAGTCGCGGTTCTTCGTCACGCCCTCGTAGTGCACGGGACGGTTCGGATCGATGTCGTGCACGTGCTTGTACATGGCACGGAACACATCGCCGGTGTAGGACTCGTTGCCGAGAGACCAAATGACCACGCTCGGGTGGTTGTAGTCGCGGCGCACCATGCTGTTGACACGGTCGACGCAGGCGCCTTCCCAATGTGCCTTGCTTCCTGGAACCGCGGTTTCGGCGGTGACCACGTCGCCGGGCAGGCACCAGCTGCCATGGGTTTCGAGATTGGTCTCATCGATCAGGTAGATGCCGTACTCGTCGCACAGATCGTACCAACGTTCCTGGTTCGGATAGTGCGAGGTGCGGATGGCGTTGATGTTGTGACGCTTGCAGAAAATCACATCATCGATCATGTCCTGCTCGGTGATGGAACGGCCGCGCTTGGCGTCGAACTCGTGACGGTCCGCGCCCTTGAACACGATGCGCTTGCCGTTAAGGGTCATGATGCCGTTTTCGATGCGGAAGCGACGGAAGCCGACCTTCTGAACGGCGGCTTCGACGATGTTGCCGGCCTGGTCGATGACGTTGACTTCAAGTTCGTACAGAGATGGGCTTTCGGCGCTCCACGGCTCGAGGCCCTGCAAGGAACCGCTTGCGAACGTGGTATTGGCGTCGGCGTTGGTCAAGGCCTCCCATACCACGTTGCCTTCGGAATCCTTCAACGTGGCCGAGATGGTAGCGGCATCGGAGGCGTTGCGCACGGACAATGCGGCATCAAGAGAGGCGGTGCCGGACTCGGCGTCCCAATCGGCTTCGAGCTGCATGTTCTCGACATGGACGTGGGGCTGCGCCATCAGTTCGACAGAACGGAACAGACCGTGCAGACGCCAGAAGTCCTGGTCTTCAAGCCAGGATGCACTGGAATACTCGTAGCAGGCGACCGCTACGACGTTCTCTCCGTCATGCAGCAGGTCGGTGATATCAAACTCGTTGGGAGTGAATCCGTCTTCGCCGTAACCTGCGAACAGGCCGTTGACCCATACGTAGATTGCGGTTGCCATTCCATGGAAGACGATGGAGACGCTTCCTCCGGACTCCTTGGTGTCCGCAAGACGCTTGGACACAACGAACTTCCTGCGGTAGAGCGCCACGTGATTGTTCTCCGGAACATTCGGCTCCAGCGGATTCTCGTGGCCGTCCCACGGATACTGGATATTCACGTACTTGTTCTTCAGCAGGCCTGCCATCTGCAGATGGCCCGGAACCTGGGTGCGGCAGAAAGAGGAATCATCGAAGTTCTCAGCAACGAATGGCTCTTCGTTGAAGTCGATGTCGGAACCCTGTACGATTTCGACGCGCCATTCTCCGTCAAGGCTTTGCGTGAGATCGGAGTGCTCGTCACTCTGCGGATCATGCGTGAAGCACTTGTGGTTGGAATGTGCCGGAGTGCGGTTGACTTCGAACACAGTCGCGTCGGTCAGCCACGTCTCGGATGCGTGCTCAACACGATTGCTGTTTGCCATGTTTCCTGCTTTCTTTCATTACTTCGTTGTGAATGATGTGGAAGCTAAACTTCCTTTACTGGTAATGATAAATGTTTTTTACTGAAAAAGCAAATCGTATTTACCGCCACGGTTTCCTCTGTTTTTCAAGCACTCTCACAAATATGTTTAAGCCGGTGACGGATAGGTTTTGCGTTATGGAAACTACTGCAACACGCCGGTAAAAGCCTTGATTACTAATGTTTTTTACTTCCGTTTATAAAACGGCGTATAGTTGCAATACAAGATCAATGGGTGATCTAAGCTCCAACTATCTTAGAGGAGAAGAAAAATGAGCAACGCAACAGCCGCGGACGGTGGAGTCCGCAAGGGGAAGCTCGGCCAGCGCATCGCCTACGCATGCGGTAACTTGGGTCAGTCTGCCTTCTACAACGCTATGAGCACGTACTTTGTTGTGTACGTGACCAGCTGCCTGTTCTCTGGCGTCGACAAGGCGCTGGCGGCCAAGCTCATCGGCGTCATCACCAGCCTTGTGGTGATTATCCGTATTGCAGAGATCTTCATCGACCCATTGCTGGGCAACATCGTCGACAACACCACCACCAAGTGGGGACGCTTCCGTCCCTGGCAGTTCATCGGCGGTGCTGTCTCGGCCGTGCTGCTCGCCATCGTCTTCAGCGGCATGTTCGGTCTGGTGAATGTCAACACCACGCTGTTCATCGTGCTGTTCGTCATCACCTTCGTCGTACTCGACGTGTTCTACTCCCTGCGTGACATCTCCTACTGGGGCATGATTCCGGCGCTGTCCTCCGACTCCCATGAGCGTTCCACCTACACCTCTCTGGGATCTTTCACCGGTTCCATCGGCTACAACGGCATCACTATCGTCGTCATCCCGATTGTCACCTACTTCAGCTACATGTTCACCGGCAAGCATGCCGAAAGCCAGAGCGGCTGGACCGCATTCGGCATCATCGTTATGCTGCTCGGCATCCTCACTGCTTGGACCGTTGCCTTCGGCACCAAGGAAAGCACCAGCGCCCTGCGCGCCAAGGCCCAGAAGAACGGCAACCCGCTCGAGGCGTTCAAGGCACTGTTCCAGAACGACCAGCTGCTGTGGGTCGCCCTGTCCTACCTGCTGTACGCCATCGCCAACGTGGCCACCACCGGCGTGCTCCTCTTCCTGTTCAAGTTCGTGCTCGACAATCCGGCCGCCTACTCCGCGACTGGCGTCATCGCACTGGTGGCCGGCCTCATCATGGCTCCGCTGTACCCGATTCTGAACAAGCGCATCCCACGCCGCTACCTGTACATCAGTGGCATGATCTCCATGATTGTCGCTTACGTTCTGCTGGGTCTTTTCTCCACCAACATCGTCGTAGTGTTCATCGCACTGGTGCTCTTCTACGTGCCGGGCACGCTCATCCAGATGACCGCCATCCTCTCCCTGACCGACTCCATCGAATACGGCCAGCTGAAGAACGGTAAGCGTAACGAGGCCGTCACTCTGTCCGTCCGCCCGATGCTCGACAAGATCGGTGGCGCTCTGTCGAACGGCATCACCGGCTTCATCGCCGTCGCGGCAGGTATGACCGGCAGCGCCACTGCAGCCGATATGACCCCTGCGAACATCCACACCTTCGAAGTCTGCGCCTTCTATGTGCCGCTCGTTCTGATTGTGCTCAGCCTGCTGGTGTTCACCTTCAAGGTGAAGATCAGCGAGAAGATGCACGCCGAAATCGTCGAGCAGCTCGAAGCCAAGCTCACGGCCGGTGAGGTCTCCGATGAGGAAGCCAAGACGGTCGAGACGGTTGAAGCCGTCAACGAGAAGGCTAAGACTCTGACTGAGTAATAACCAATACTTGCCACTCCTTCCTTTCTCTCTGATGGAGGCCCCAATTTCGGTTGGGGCCTCCATTGGTATATGCACTGTTTTATAACCGCTCAAAGTTTGTCAAATGAACAAAATGACAGATGCCCCGGAGCATAATGCAACCAATGTTGTTTCGCTTTTTCGCTCAAGGCATATCTTGCCATGTTCTGAGGTGCACCATGTATTTTCGTGAATGGCCAATCGAAGAATCGAATTAGATTTCATTGTTGCGGATGAGAAGGTCCCAGCTTTACAGGGGGTATTAATGACATTCATCTCACGGGCGGCGCGCTATGTGTTCAGAAAACGAGTGCGTACCGCGGTGCTGTTCATTGTGCTGACCATCATAACGGCGAGTATGCTGTCCGCGACCGCAGTTTCTCAGGCAGCTCAACATGAGGCTGGACAGATTGAGAAACAGGCGGTCGGCGGATTCGTGCTGGCCAGTAACCTGCAAGGCAGCATGCTGACACCTCGCGGAGGCGGAATGGTTCGTCCCGCTGATGTGCAACGAATCTCGAAGATGTCCGGGGTTGACTCGTACATGGTCAGGCAGAACGCCACCGCCGATCTCGTGGGAGCCAGCGTGGTGAAGGTCCCCGGCGGCGATGATTACGATGCGGAGAAAGAACAGCAGTTCGGTAATACGGCCAACGTCATAGGCACAAACGATTCGTCAAAACTCAATGTGTTCACGTCTCACACGCTCGGCATGGTCGAAGGACGTCATCTAAAGGCATCCGATAAGCATATGTCGATGGTCCATGAGGATCTCGCCAAAACCAATGGGCTTAAAGTCGGCGATACCCTCACGCTCAAGGCCAATCCATATGATGCCGACAATGAGTCGCATTCGACGGCAACTGTCAAAACCACCATTGTTGGAATATTCAAAGGGGACAGCGACAGAAAGGTATCCAGCCGCGCGGAACTCACCTCTAACACTGTGTACACCGATTTGGACACTACAAGTACTCTGTACCAGTACAAGGCCGGTAAGGAAATATACCAGGATGCCACTTTCGTTCTGGACAAGGGCGTCGACGTGGAGAAAACCATGGAAGAGGCGAAGAAGCTTCCAGTGGATTGGAACAACTACCAGATCACGCGCAATGACCAATATACGTCGAGCATGCTGAATGCCGCCCGAGGTGTGCGTTCCATGATGCGCAGCGCTTTGATCGGCGTGACTATTTCGGCCGTGATAGTTCTCAGTCTCATGCTCTTACTGTGGATGAACGACCGACGCCAGGAGATGGGCGTATTGGTGTCCCTCGGCATCGGCAAGCCATCCCTGATCGCCCAGTATCTAACCGAGATGATTCTGATTGGCCTGCCGTCCCTGGTCCTCGGATGGTTGTGCGCACGAGGAATGGCCCAATGGCTTGGCACTTCGGCCCTCCGTTCCGTGAACGCCTCCGCGGCGAAGGAGCTGAGCAGCATGGGACAGGTCGGCGGCGATCTCGAGTCCAATATGTCGGTTCGCACCTTGGATTCGCTCACGGTATCAATCGACACAACCGCCGTACTGTATGTATCGCTCGGACTGCTGGCGGTGATGCTGGTATGCGTTGCCATATCGTGCATACCGATGCTGCGCAAGTCGCCACGAAGTCTGTCGGAGCTCCGATGATGGGCATGAACGTGTGGAAGCGTGCCACGCTGGCAATCGTACGTAAACCGGTACGCAGCGGAATCATCGGACTGTTGATGCTGATGGTTTTCACCAGTCTTGTGGCTCAGGTCGGAGTGTCAACGGCGCTTCAGGAAATGTCCGACGATATCGGCAGAAGCATGGGAATAGGTTTTACCGTCGACACAGGCGAGAATCCTGCAAGTCTAAAGGAAGCGAGCCGGTTCTCGCGCATCCCCGGCGTAAGAAAAACCGTTTACGAGCGTAAGACCCTGGCAGGGGTGGATGGCGCGCATCCGGTTGTTCCCGAACATGGTCCTCGACTGGATTCCGGTCTATCCACGCAGGTCAGCGTGCTGGGCACCACTGACTCCTCGTTGTCCGAAGAGTTCCAAAGCGGTCTGTACCGGTTGGAACAAGGACACCACATTTCAGGTAATGGCCGGAACGTACTGATTCACCGGGATTTCGCACGTGAGAATGGACTATCGGTGGGATCAACACTCCGGCTCAGTCAGGAAGACCGCGATTCCACCGTTCGCGTGGCCGGAATCTTCTCTGGCAATGTGCAGGCACAGAGCCCTATGCCATCGGACGCGTCGGAGAATCTTATCTATTCGGGCGTTCAAGTGGTTTCCGCGCTGACTGGAGAGGAACGGGTCGGCACGATCCGGTGCCTTTCGGATAATCCGCAGACGCTTTCCGCCGCAATGGCCCAAGCAAAAAAAATCGCTGGAAGCAAGTATGGCGTCACCGATGACTCGGCGCGGCTTTCCGGCGTGCTGCAGTCAGTGGAAACGGTGCGCGATCTGATCCGCATGGTGCTGTTGTCCGTTTGCCTGGCTGATGTGTTGGTACTGGGCATGGCGCTTGTTTTCTGGATCCGCTCACGTATCCATGAAATAGGCACCCTTCTGGCTCTCGGCATCGGCAAGATGCAGATTATCGCCCAGTTCGCAATCGAAACCGGTCTCATGGCTGTGGTCGCCGCCCTGTGCTCGCTGGGCACAGGCTCCCTATTGTCTGGTTACGTGTCCTCGCTCCTGCTGCACGATTCGGGAGTCGCGCCTCTTGAATCATTGCAGGTGGAGGCTCTGCCGCCAGAACAGACGCTGCTCATTCTGCTGCTCGGATGCGCGGTCATCGCAGTCGCGCTTGCCGTGTCGTGTGCCGCAGTGCTGGCCAAATCCCCGAAATCCATTCTTTCCTCTATGCGTTAGGAGATATTAATCATGACTATCTGTCTGCAATTGGACCATGTCAATTACTCATATGGCGCGGCGAAGATTCGCGTTCTTTCGGACGTGAACGCAGATTTCGAATCCGGAAAGATGTATGCGATAACCGGCCCATCGGGAGCGGGGAAGAGCACTTTGTTGTCTCTGTTGGCCGGTCTGGATGCCCCCTCTGATGGAGTGGTTCGTTTTGAGGGCAAGGATATAGCTACGACGGGTTACTCAAAGCACCGTCGCGAGCACGTGTCCTTGGTGTTCCAGGACCATAATCTGATCGACTATCTCACCCCCGAAGAGAATCTTCACCTGGTCAATCCCAAGGCCGATATGAAGATCCTCGAGGATCTGGGGCTGAGCCGTGAGGAATCGAAGCGCAACATCATGCACTTGTCGGGTGGCCAACGCCAGCGGGTGGCGGTCGGCCGCGCCCTAGTGGCGCCCGGCCGTGCGATTCTGGCGGATGAGCCGACTGGCAGCCTGGATCCGGAAATGACTGATGAGGTGATTGATCTTTTGCGGCAGGCCGCTCATCAACTCGGTAAATGTGTCATTGTGGTGACGCATTCCAAGCGCGTCGCCGATTCCGCCGATGCCGTTTACACTCTCAGACATAAGAAGCTAGCCAAGGCATAGCTCGTTCGCATAGACCGTGTCTTCCGTCCGAATAGCGATTCACCATCGATGGCCTCTCGGACTTCCATCGCGGCGGCCCTCTTGACGCGTGGCTGTTGCGCCACGCAATAAACGCGTTGGGCCGCGGCATCGTGGATGGTTCGTTATTACAACGGCAGTTCTCGATAAACCAAATCATCACGGACTGCAAAGCCTTGACGTTCCCAGAAATCGTTGCCGGCATCGTTGTCTGCGGGCACTCCGACAGCGACTTTCGGCAGGCCGATCGCACGAAGCGTTTCAACCACGCGGCCCACCAAAATCGAGCCAATGCCTCTACCGCGCGCGTCGGGGTCGACTGCCGTGTGGTAGATGCGCGACCGTCTTCCGTCGTGGCCGGCAAGAATCGCGCCAATGATTCTTCCGCCATCGTCCTCGGCTACGAAACAGGTGTTGGGATTGCGTTCGAGAAACGTCTTTATCGCATCCTTGCAATCGTCTATATCTCTCATAGTGAAACCTGTGCATCGTATCCACAGTTCGTATACCAGCGGATAATCCTCGATTTTCATATGGCGTATGGTCATTGCTATCGGTTCGGTCATATTTCCTTCTTTTTTCTTGAACGTCAACTCCGATTCTCGCATCGTTCACGGTATTTTCTGTGCGGGTATGCCATATTTGCGTTGCACGGCCGTTTGCAGCGCGTGTGTCAGGGAAGCCATGGAAGCATCCTGAAGGATAATCCGCCGATTTTCGGGGATATCCCGGATGTGAACACATGGCGACGGCACAGTGAACTGTGCTTAACTGGAATTATGCATATGAAAAACGGAAGTATCGCGAGAGCGGCGGCTGTGGTAATCGCAACCGCCATATTGTGCGGCATTGTGCCTATGATTGGCGTCGCGCTGCGCGATTCTGCAATCGCAACAATGCGTGAAACCAATATTTTGCAGGCTTTAGCGGCGCTGCCAGAAGGGTTGCGCGACTGCTCCACGATACTTGCGTACTTGTTTTCAACGGTAGGCTGCATCGCAATCGTCGCCGCGCTCGCCGCTGTCGATTTGCGTATTACCGGCAGCAGGCACGTCGTCATTCGCGATGTCGCCGTGTCGGCGGCGCCGATACTGTACGTGACCGGCGTCAAATGGCTGGTCGAACGCCCCCGTCCGATCACGTCTGTCGGCAATGGTCTGTTGCCGGGCGATCCAAGTTTTCCGAGTGGTCACACGGCAGCCGCGGTGATCGTATCGGTCATGATGATTCTTACTGTGCGTAATTTCGCGCGCAAATGCTTCCCCGACGGAGAAGATGACGGGCGTGCAAACAGAAGACGGGTGTTTCTCCGCAGGACGATCATCGGCGCTGCCGCGCTTGTCGTGGCGGTCGCCTGTTCGCGATTGCTGCTCGGCTTGCACTATCCGACCGACGTGATTATTTCCGCCACCATCTGTCCGCTCATTTCCTACGCCGTATGGTGTGTATGGAACGCATGCGAAAGCGCGGGGGAGCGGTAAAAACGTATCTGCCATGTGAGTTCCTTTGATTCCGAAATCAGTTTGGGAATATCCGATTGTGCGGGCAAAACGACAGGTTGTGTAATACAGCGGTGGTGGTGTGGCGAAAGCTGGTTCAATCAAACTAGCGGCGAAAACCTGCATGCCGCACGGCACGATGCGGCGCGGTGCGGCAGCGGGAAAATCGCAAGAAAAACCACAGTGGAGCCAAGCAATACAGACTTGGCGAAGCGGGTTTGCAACGTGCTTAGTGCAAGGGAGAACCAATGGAACTCGAAGAACTTTCGGTCGTTGAAAAGGCCGCAATGCTTTCCGGTGGATCCGAATGGGATTCGCGGGGCAACGACCGCGCAGACATCCCCAGCTTCGTGATGAGTGACGGCCCTCACGGTGTGCGCCGCCAGCTCGGCGAAGGTGACCATCTCGGCATTGGCGCATCCAAGCCGGCCACCTGCTTCCCGACCGCAGGAACCGTGGCTAATTCTTGGGATCCGGCACTCGCCGAAGAAATGGGCGAGGCCCTCGGCAACGAAGCGCACGATCTTGACGTGAACGTGCTGCTCGGCCCGGGCTTGAACATCAAGCGCAACCCGCTGTGCGGACGTAACTTCGAGTACTACTCCGAAGATCCGATTGTCGCCGGACGTATGGCAGCGGGCCTGATTCGCGGCATTCAGAGCAACGGCATCTCCGCATGCCCGAAGCATTTCGCAGTCAACAGCCAGGAGCTGCGCCGTCAGGCGAGCAACTCCGTGGTCGACGAACGCACCATGCGCGAACTGTATTTGACCGGTTTCGAAATCGCAGTGCGCGAAGCCAAGCCGCTGACCATCATGACCTCCTACAACGAGATCAACGGCGTCTACGCGCACGAAAACGAGCATTTGCTGCAGGAGATTCTGCGCGACGAATGGGGCTTTGACGGCATGGTCGTCTCCGATTGGGGCGGATCCAACTCCGCGGTCGCAGCAGTCAAGGCCGGCGGTTCTCTGGAAATGCCGTCTCCGGGCTTTACTTCCGTACGTGAGCTGGAAGGTGCGGTCAAGGCTGGGACTTTGTCTGAAGCCGACATCAACGCTCGTGCCGCAGAAGTCGCAAAGATCGCCGCAGCGACCAAGCTGGTCGGCGTCGGCCGCAACGACCTGCTCAAGGACGAAGTCGCAGCGGCCCATCATGAGGTGGCGCGCAAGGTGGCTGAAGGCTCCAGTGTGCTGTTGAAGAACGATGACGCAACTTTGCCGTTCAAGGCTGGTACTCGCGTGGCCGTGGTTGGCGATATGGCGGCAACCGCACGTTACCAGGGATCCGGCTCCTCCAAGGTGAACGCCACCAGGGAAGAGAACATTCTTGAGGAAGTCAAGAACGCTGAAGGCCTGGTGCTTGCCGGTTACGAGCAAGGCTACGACCGTCAAGGCAAGGCTGATCGCGTGCTTGTGGAAGACGCCGTCGCACTGGCCGGTAAGGATGATGTGGATGTGGTGCTTGCGGTCGTCGGTCTTGATGAGCGTAGCGAATCCGAAGGTCTTGACCGTTCCACCATGGCGATTCCGCAGGTGCAGAACGATCTGGTTGAGGCGCTGAAGGGTATTGGCAAGCCGATCGTGATCGTGCTTGTTGCTGGTTCTCCGGTGGAACTGCCGTGGATCGATGATGTTGCCGCAGTACTTTACGTGGGCCTGTCCGGTCAGGCCGGTGCTTCCGCAACCGTACGTGCACTGACCGGCGAGGTCAATCCGTCCGGCCACTTGGCTGAAACCTGGCCGGTGCGTTACGAGGATTGCCCGAGCTCCGGTTGGTATCCGGCAATCGGCCGCGATGCGATCTACCGCGAAGGTCCATTCGTTGGCTACCGCTATTACGAAACCGCCGGTGTGCCGGTGCGCTTCCCGTTCGGTTATGGCCTGAGCTATTCCAAGTTCACCTACAGCGCCGCAACTGCCGGTGAAAAGGGCGTTGACGTGATGGTCGGCAACGATTCCGACGTTGCCGGTTCGGCCGTTGTACAGCTGTATGTGCGCGGTCCGCAGGGCGGCGTATTGCGCCCCGATCGCGAACTCAAGGGCTTCGCCAAGGTCTCGCTTGCTGCTCATGAAAGCAAGAGCGTGCACATTGATTTCGATCGTTACACCTTCCGTCACTTCGACGTTGCCTGCAACGAATGGAAGACGGAATCCGGCGAGTGGACGCTGATGGTGGGCGACAACGCTGAGCATCTGCCGCTTTCGATTCCACTCACTGTTGCCGGTGATATCGAGCCCGTTGCCGCAGATGTTGCGCTTGGACATTACCTCATCGGTCACGTCAAGGAAGTGACCGATGCTGAAATGGCCACTCTGTTTGGTCATGAGGTTGTGGCTCCGGGCAAGCCGGTGACGTTCGATGTGAACGATCCGATTATGTCTTGGGTGGATTCAAAGGGCTTCGTGGCGCGTACCGTCGCCAAGACGCTCACCAAGCAGGAAGCCAAGATCCGTCAGAAGACCGGTGCTCCGGACCTTAATACCCTGTTCATCTTGAACATGCCTCCGCGAGCTATGAGCAAGATGACCCAAGGCATGGTCGATTCCGCGATGGTCGACGCCATTGTCAAAATCGCCAACGGCCACACCTTCCGCGGATTGGGCGGCGTTATCGCCGGCTTCTTCCGCAACCAATCCGCAAACAGGCGCACTGCAAGGGAGCTGAACAATGACTGATAACAATGCAACGCAGCCGACCAGGAAGGTCGGTCCGATCCGCCAGTGGATCAAGGATCACCCGAATATCTGGGAATTCATCCTGTTCAACCTGCTGTCGAACATCTCCACCATCACCCGTTTTGTGGTGACGTGGATCGGCACTGCCATCTTCATCAGCGGCATGGGCCTGACTCAGCCGTTCCACTTCCTGATTTTCAACTACGACACCCAGGGAAACGGTCTGGGCGGCTTCCTCACCTTCCTGCTTGCCGAGGTGCTCGCTCAGGTGGTGAATTTCTTCGTGCAGATGAAGTGGGTGTTCAAGTCTGACTCCAGCTTCAAGAACGCCGCTTGGAAGTATGTGATTCTCGCTGTGATCATCGTGGTTGTGAACCTCGTGCTGCCGGGCTATGTGACCGGTCTGTGCCAGGGTTGGGGCATGGGCGCTGGCATCGCCGGCACCATCGCTTCCGTGGTCAACACCCTGCTCGCCGTGATCGTGAGTTACCCGCTGCTCAAGTTCTGGGTTATGCCGAAGAGCAAGGGCTCCAAGAAGGCCACCAAGTAACCCTTCATAGCTGACTTCCTTTTCTTCCCTTCCTCAACCCGCCCGGTCTTCCCCCTTTTCCCGGGCGGGCTTTCTTATGCCCTTTTGCTGCTTTCCTGCAGTTTCTTGTGATTTCTCAATATCGAAATGTAATCGTCAGCAGTGTTGCCGGCGTAAAATCGAAAACGAGATTGGCGTAAAATCAAAAGTGCGGAATGATGAGTGATTTAAAAATGGCGGAATATCATCCTCGCATTGCGAGACTTCATATGCGTCCGATGAGCTTGGCTGAATCCGGTGAATCAACAGGGGGCATAAGTCTCGGCAAACTTTTTGAAGGCGAGTTCGAACCTTCCAGAAACAAGACGGGCATTATGGACGTGGCTCGGTGGTGTTGCCGATCGCCACGCTCGGGGCATAACAAATGAACGCTGCGGCAGGTGGGACAATTGGGGGGTGGATTGAACGAAGGAGACGGTGTGCAAGGAGTGCGGCAGATGCGGGAATCGCAAAAAACATGGGAATCGCAGGAGTTGCAGAATTCTCAAGAAACGCAGCCAAAGATCGGCAGAATTCCAGCGCTGATTGCGGCTGCGCTGATTGTGGGAGTGGCCATTGGTGCGGCCGCCGGTCTGCTGACGTTTATGCTATACGGCGTCGAGCGTCTTATGCTCGGCTATGTTGAGAATTCGCAGGAATCCGGCCCGTTCAACGTTCCTGTGATTCGTCGACTGATTTCCGTGACCGCGGGTGCGGCCATCGCGGCCGTGATTTGGTGGCTGTTGCGTACGCGCAGTACGAAAGTACCGTCCGTTAAAAAGGCGGTAAATGGCGATATTATGCCGATTTGGCAGACCGTCGTGCATGTGCTGCTGCAGATTTTCATTGTCGGTACGGGCATGTCGATCGGTCGAGAAGTGGCGCCGCGCGAGTTGGGTGCGATGTTCGGCCAACGGTTCGCGAGTTGGGTGCATCTTGATGCGAAAGACACCCGTATGCTGGTGGCAATCACGGCTGCGGCTGGCCTTGCGGGTGTGTATAACGCGCCGCTTGCGGGCACGTTTTTCGCGGTCGAGATTCTGCTCGCCGATATAACTCTCGAAACGGTGACGCTCGCATTCGCCTGTTCCGCGCTGGCTTCGTGGGTGGCGTCGCTGGTCAAGGGCACGCATACGTTCTATTTGATCGGTGAAACCGACGGTTTGTTTACCCCCGATTACATGGCGTTCGCACTGGTTGCCGGCATGATTTTCGGCGCTGCCGGCGCGCTGTTCCGTCGCGGCTCGCAGTGGGCTGAGGAATCCAAGCCGTCGGGCGTTGGCATTCTGTGGATGCTGCCGCTCGCTGGCTTGCTGACCGGTGTGGTGGCGATTTGGGTGCCGCAGGTTATGGGCAATGGTCGCGCCACCGCGCAGTTGAGTTTCTCGTCCGACGTTGATTTGGCTGTGCTGCCGATTTTGTTGGTTTCATTCCTTGCGAAGGCGATGGTCACGCTGTTGACGATCCGTTCCGGCGCTTCCGGAGGTGTGTTGCAGCCGGGTATTGCGCTCGGCGCTTCGGGGGGTGCGTTGCTTGGTGTTCTGTGGATGCAGGTGTTCCACACGAATTCGATTGGCATGTATGCTCTGCTGGGTGCGTGCGCGCTGTTGGCTGCGTCCCAGCAGGCTCCGCTTATGGCGATTTGTTTGGTGATGGAACTTGCGGATGCTCCGATTAATCTGTTTGTGCCCATTGGCTTCGCGGTTGCGGTCAGTGCGTTCGTCGCAAGCCGTTTGGGCGGACCGCTTGCTGCTGTTCATCTATCGAAAAGTGCGAAAAAAGAGGCTAATTAAGAAGAATGCGCATGTAAGGGTGCATTAGACGGTAGACTAGGGGGTTGGCGTACAGGTGGCCGGTGTTGAGCGCCCGATAATGAAGATGACTCAGGCGCGGTTTTTCATATGGCCATAAGACCGGTTTTCTTCGGAATGAGCGCGGTCAGCACGAACCAGTGGTCTTCGGTGCGAATCGTCACTTCGCCGCCATACTGTTGCGCGATATGACGAATTGACTTCACGCCGAAACCGTGCCGGTGCTGGTCGTCGCGCTTGGTGGTGCGCAAATTGCCTTCCGCATCTTTCTTCAGCCGGGAATCGTAATAATTTTCCGCACGGATGACAATAAAGTGATTTTGCTCGTATAACGCAAGTTTGATTAGTCGCTGTTCGTGTTTCGGCAGTTTCGACGTCGCTTCGATCGCATTGTCGAGCGCGTTGCCGAACAGCGACGCGATATCCATCGACGACATGCCGCTTAACAGCGATCCGTCCGCGACCGCGGTGAACGTGATTCCGCGATCGGCGCAGGCGCGCTCTTTCGTGGTCAGAATAACGTCAAGCACGGGATTTCCCGTATGTTGCTGCGCGCTGTAGCGCTGCACGGATTGTTCCAATTGCTCGAAGCCGGCTGCGGCATGCTTTGGATCGACTTCGGCACGCAATGCGGTGATCTGATGCTTCAGATCGTGCGCAAGGCGGCCCAACGATTCGATGTTTTCCTTCGATTGCAGATATTCCTGATGCTGGCTTTCCAGTTGCGCGTTGATCGATGCGAGTTCCGTGTTCGCTTCGATGCGACGCGCCTGCTCCTGTTGCGCGTACAGAATCGCGAAACCGCAGAAATCAACCAGCGTGCGAATGTAGAAGATCTCCTGGCCGACCGAACCGGAAAACGGCGTGTTCGTCGATACGAAACTCAAATTGCTCATGGCGAATGTGACGATCATGATGGCCATCGTCGCAATCGCGGCGGAAGCGGTCGGCAAAGTCGGCGCGGTCTGGCTGAAATTGCCGCGTTCAACCAGCCAAGCCAAACTGAAGCACAATGCATACGTAACGACCAGCAGCACGATTGCAGGCCAATCGTAATCGGCGAAACCATCGCGCATGCCAATGAACGTAACGATCTGCCAATGCAGCGACGCTACCAATTCGGCCAGCACGAACGCGCGTGCCGTAATATACAGGCCTTCGCGTTTGCCGGTGCCCGCGCCAAGCAGAATCGTCGCATACATGCAGGCGAATGCGAGCAGCATGCCGATAATCCAGAACCAGATCGGCATACTGCCGTCAAAATACTGCACTGCAGTCAGCAGCAGCAGTCCGGCCGCGCTGACGATGATCGACCGCTGGAGTGGAACGCGCCGATACAGCACTGCGATATACACCATGCAGGCAGCCCATTCGCAGATCGCTGTATATGAGCGAGGAATGTCGGGCAGGGCGTTGGTGATCGGCGTCATCGACGGCACCGAAAGCACGGTTATCGTGGCCGAAGGTGTTGTAGGGAGTATGTTCGCCAATCCTGCAGTCAATCCGGCCAGCATATTCGGCAATGCTGCGCCGATCACCTGCCACCTCCCATATAATCGGTAAGTGCGGCCATGAACGCCTTCTTGCGTGGGCGGCTCACGCGCAGTTGTTCACCGTTCGACATTATGCAATCCTGGTCGGCAACGCCCGTCACATGCTTGAGATTCACCAGATAGCAGGAATTCGAGCGGAAGAAATGATGGTCGGCAAGCTTGGCTTCCATGTCTTTGAGCGTTCCGTTGATCGACAGTTTGCCTTCCAGCGTGTGGATGACGATGGTGTGCCGAATCGATTCAAGATACAGAATGTCGGCAAGATTCAGGCGCATCTGTCCGTTGCCGGTTTCGATGAGCATGGAATCGTCGCCATTGCGTCGCACCATGTCGATCGATTTCTTGAGCTCCTGCGAAAACGCGAACCACGGTAGAGGTTTAAGCAAGTACGACAACGCACGCACCTCATACCCGCTGATTGCATATTGCGGGGCAGCGGTGATGAACACGATCACGACTTTGTCGTCGCGCTCGCGGATGCGTCTCGCGGCGGCCATGCCGTCCATTTCGCTCATCTCGATGTCGAGCAGTAAGATATCGTAAACGGGGGTATATTTTTCTACGATTCGTGCGCCGTCGTCGAATACGGAAACGGTAAATTGCTCGCCATTTTCCTGTTGATATCGGTTGAGATAGTCAAGTACCAGTTGGCAGCTTGCGGGATCGTCCTCGACCACGCCGATTCGAATATTGCGCATTGCAACCTCCCTGTTCTGTCTTTCGCTCCGCACCATTGTCTTGCATGATGGCGATAAATGCGTGTATTTACTACGCCGTTAATCCCCTTTTGCCAGCGGAGGCAAACAGCGCGACTCGCGACACGCATTGACAGTTTTAGCGTTGTATGTATCATGGAACGTGGCTCAACGAAGAGAACCTTCGCTAAACCAAAGAAATAAATTAACGCTTTGAATTGTGGCTTTGTCGAAGTTGTAAGCCGCAAGGCGAGGCACCGAAAGAAATCCCTTTACAACGGATCGTGAGGCACGTACCTGCCTCTGAAAGGATGACAAATCATGGCAGAAGTCGTATTCGACCATGTTACTCGTATCTACCCGGGCAACGATAAGCCGTCGGTGGATGATTTGAATATGGACATCAAGGACGGCGAGTTCCTGGTGCTGGTTGGCCCGTCTGGCTGCGGCAAGTCCACTACTCTGCGAATGCTCGCTGGCCTTGAAGAGGTCAACAAGGGCCGCATCCTCATCGGTGGCAAGGATGTCACCACGATGCAGCCGAAGGACCGCGACATCGCAATGGTGTTCCAGAACTACGCTCTGTACCCGCACATGACCGTGGCCGACAACATGGGCTTCGCCC